>SESB01001408.1_pt1 | contig 15747 bp, 11 predicted proteins | sample 3171441 | NCBI WGS metagenome assembly SESB01 (sample SAMN06051867, study PRJNA518727) | freshwater metagenome | biome: subpolar coniferous forest; feature: holomictic lake; material: water; isolation source: holomictic Lake 227, 6 m depth | place: Canada: near Kenora, Ontario | collected...
GAGCTCGATCTTCATGTGCTCGCGCAGCTTCAGGTCGAGCGCGCCCAGCGGTTCGTCCAGTAACAGCAGCGTGGGCTCCAGCACCAGACTGCGTGCGATGGCCACGCGCTGTTTTTGGCCGCCAGAGAGTTGATCCACCCGCTTGTCCTGCGCCCCGGGCAGGCTGACGCGTTCCAGCATGTCGCCAACGCGGCGTTTGATGTCGTCACGCGCCACACCGCGCCGTGCCAAGCCGTAGCCGACGTTTTCGCCCACCGACATCATGGGGAACAGCGCCAGGTGCTGAAAAACCATGTTGACCGGGCGCTTATTGGGCGGCACACCATGCATGGGCTTGCCGCCAATGCGGATGTCGCCCGTGTCGGGGCTCAAAAAGCCCGCAATCATGCGCAAGAGCGTAGTTTTGCCGCAGCCCGAGGGGCCGAGGATGGAGAAAAAACTCCCCCTTGCCACGCTGAAAGACAAATCGTCCACCGCGGTAAATCCGCCGTAGCGCTTGCCCACGCGCACGGCTTCCAGGTCAGCAGGGGTCGTAGTCAACTCGAAAAGTTTCAGTATCGGTTTAGTTGGCGGCTTTGATGCGGTCGAGCACGCGGCCTTCGATGTCTTCAATGCCAGCGGGCACGGCCGGGTACCACTTCACATTTTTCAGTGCCGACTCAGGGAAGCTGGCGGCAAATTGGGCCTTGAGTTTGGCGTCCATCAACTGGTCAGCGCCTTTGGAGCCGGTGAAGTTGCCTGCAGAGGCCGCCACTTTGGCCGCAATCTCGGGGCGCATGTTGAAGTTGATCCAGGCGTAGGCAGCCGCGTCGTTCTTGCCTTTGGCGGGAATGGCAAAGGTGTCAATCCAGCCGAGCGCGCCTGATTTGGGGGCGATGAATTGAATCTCGGGTTTTTCGCCGTTGAGTTTCCAGCCACCGGTGTCCCACATCATCGCGCCCACGATTTCGCCGGTGCGCATGCCGTTGAGCAATTGGTCCTTGTTGTCCCAGTAAAACTTCAGGTTGCCCTTGCAGGCGATCATGGCTTTGCCTACTTCGTCCATCAAGGCGCCGTAGGCCTTGGGGTTGTTGTACAGCGCAAACGGGTCTTTGCCCGAGGCAAAAGCAAACGCCAGCAAGGTGGGGCGCTTCAGGCGCACGGCAGTTTTGCCTTTGACGTCCGCACGGCACAGGTCCGGGTAATCGGTCATTTTGGTCAGCTTGGTGTTGACCACCAGACCATCGGTGCCCCAGATGTGCGGCAGACCGTAGACCTTGCCCGCCAGCGTGGTGTTTTTCTTGGTGGCTTCGAGCATGCTGGGGATGAACAACTCGGCCTTGAGTTTGCTCAGGTCCATCGGTTTGTAAATGCCAAACTCTTGCTGTGGTCCGGTGATACGGTCTTGCGAAGGTTGCGCCAAATCGAACCCGGCACCGCCGGTAGCGCGCAGCTTGGAGATCATTTCTTCGTTGTTGGAGAGCGTGAGTTCAACCTTGTAGCCGCTCTCTTTTTCAAACTGCGCTACTACATCGGCGGGCGCGTAGTCGGCCCAGGTCAACAGGCGCAAGCTTTTTTCCTGTGCAAAGGCAGAACCAGCAACGCCGAGGGCGAGAACGCCAGCGGCAACAAGAGTCAATTGAGATTTCATGCGAGTGTCCTTGGATGTGTGTGACAGCGAAAAATCGGGCCGAAGATGACCAGAAGTTTGCAAAGATTACGACAGGCAAAAGTCATTCTGATGTCATCCCCATGGCAAAGCTATGGTAAACACCCTTGTATGACTATTTGGATCGACACCCATTGCCACCTCGATGCAGAGGAGTTTAGACCTCTAGCCCAGGTGGTACGTGCGCGAGCAGCTATTAATAACGTAGCGCATTGCGTGTTACCTGCGGTCACAGTTTCGAGCTTTGAGTCGGTACGGCAACTGGCCCACGCCGGCGGCGACAGCTACGCGCTGGGCATTCACCCGCTGTATGTGGCGCAGGCCACGGAGGCGGATCTGGCGACGCTGGACGCCTGCCTGCACCACTACCGCGACGATCCGCGATTGGTCGCGGTGGGCGAGATCGGGCTGGATTACTTTGTGCCCGAACTTCGGGATAGCCCGCTGCGCGAGCGTCAGGAATACTTCTACCGGGCGCAACTCAAGCTGGCCCGCCAACATGGTTTGCCGGTGATCCTGCATGTGCGCCGATCGGCCGATCAGTTGCTCAAAGGTTTGCGTGCCGTAGCGCGGGAAGGTGCCCAGCCTTGGCGTTGGCACGGTATTGCCCACGCTTTTAATGGCAGCGAGCAGCAGGCGCAGGCATTTATTGGTCTAGGTTTTAAGCTGGGCTTTGGCGGTGCGCTGACCTTTGATCGTGCCTTGCAGTTGCGCCGGTTGGCCGCCAACCTGCCGCTGGACGCGCTGGTGATGGAAACGGATTCGCCTGACATGCCGCCGCACTGGCTCTACAAAACGGCAGAACAGCGCGCCGCCGGTGCGCCCCAAGGCATCAACGAGCCCGGTGAAATTCCACACATCGGTGCGGAGCTGGCGGCATTGCGCGGCATCACGCCCGACGAATTGGCCACGGCCACCACGCGCAATGCCCAGCAGGCTTTGCCACGTTTGCAAGCTTTGCTGTCAGGCGTTTGAGCGCAGGGCAAAGGGCAAGGAGTAACATCGATTAATCAGGGTAAACCCTGATTACCTTTTGTTTTCCCCCTACTGAAAACCGGATCACTCACCATGACAACTGCTCTTGCTCAATCTGTTCCATTTCGTCTGGCTGCTACGGCTGCTTTGACCCTGACGGCAGTCCTTGCCTTCGCGCAGGACGTTCAAACCGTCCGCATCGCCCACGCTGGCCCCACTTCGGGCGGTATTGCCCACATTGGCAAAGATACTGAAAACGGCGTGCGCCTCGCCATCGACGAGTTGAATACCCAGTCGATCGTGATTGGCGGCAAGCGCATCAAGTTTGAGCTGGTCGCCGAAGACGATGCGGGCGACCCCCGCCAAGCCACCGTGGTAGCGCAAAAGTTGTGCGACTCCAAAGTGGCCGGTGTGGTAGGTCACCTGCAGTCGGGCACCACCATTCCAGCGTCCACGGTGTACAGCAAGTGCGGTCTGCCGCATATCACCGCCTCCGCCACCAACCCGGACCTGACCAAGCCCGGCTACCCGACCACCTTCCGCCTGATCGCCAACGACAACGCGCTGGGCGCTGCGCTGGCCTACTTTGCGCATGACGCGCTCAAGCTCAAGTCGGTCGCCATCATCGATGACCGCACGGCTTACGGTCAGGGGCTGGTGGGCGTGTTCAAGGCCACCGCCCAGCAAAAAGGCATGCAGGTCGTGGCCGAAGAGTTCACCACCGACCGGGCAACCGACTTCATGGCCATCCTGACCGCCATCAAGAGCAAAAAACCTGACGCCATCTTTTATGGTGGCCTTGATGCCCAAGCCGGCCCGATGCTGCGCCAGATGGAGCAGCTAGGCATGGCCGATGTCAAGTACTTTGGCGGTGACGCCTTGTGCACCGAAAAGCTCCCCGAACTCTCGGCCAAGGCCGGCACGCTTAAAAATGTGACCTGCGCCACGGGCGGCGCCTCGGTGGCCAAAATGCAAGGCGGAAACGAGTGGAAAAAGAAATACGACGCCCGCTTCCCCGGCCAGTTCCAGATCTACAGCCCTTACGCCTATGACGCTACATTCGTTTTGGTCGACGCCATGAAGCGCGCCAACTCGGTGGAACCCACGGTCTATCTGCCCTTCATCGGCAAGACCCACTACAAGGGTGTGACCGCGAACATCGCCTTTACTGCCAAAGGTGAGTTGACGACACCGTCCGTCACGCTCTACAACTACAAGGAAAACGTGCGCGCCGCGTTGAATTGATCGGAGACTGAGACACGGTTAGTAGCTCTTAATTTACGGGGCTGCTCACCGAGTGTTTTTGAAAAGTTCCGGGATTTCGATGGCGCGTGAGTTGCCGTTTTGCCGCGTTAGAAGTCACAGGGTTTTTGGCCATCGATGACTCGTCAAGACCTGAACCGGTAGTAGCCGATTTCTCGCCACCGTCCGCTCAAGCCCCCATTTCCGGTCATTCACTCGGCATCTCCTTAAGTAAGAAGCCTCAAAAGATGTTGCGAAACGCGAGAATTCACTTTGCGAAAGACTGGTCGTGGGTTCGCTTAGGTACGTCGGTCGTGCTTGCGCTGCGGCAGACCAAAATGGCAACTAAAATCGACACAGTGTCTCAATGAACTCAGTATCCCTTGGGTATTGCTCGTCCAAATATCACATTTTTCCATATTCACCTTGTAGGTGACTCCATGGGTGCTGCGCGCGAACTGTCCATGGTGTCGCAATCACACTTTTATCCAAGGGTTCAAGAGGTTTCCAAAAAATGCAGTATTCCAAGGTGCTTGTCGTGGATGACGATGCGGAATTACAAGACCTCATTGCCCTCGCACTTAAGCATGAGGGTTGGTTCGTCTATGAGGCGCTAACGGCCCAGCATGCCGTGCGACTTATGGCGCAGCACCGTCCGCAGGTGGTCGTGTTGGACGTCATGCTGCCCGACGGCAATGGACTGGACTTGCTGAACCGTTGGCGATTGGAGTACCCGGAGACAGCCATCATGATGTTGTCGGCCAAAGGTGAACCTCAGGATCGGGTACACGGCCTTGATCTGGGGGCTGACGACTACTTGACCAAACCCTTTGTCAAGGACGAGCTCGTGTCCAGGGTCAGGGCCTTGCTGCGCCGGCGGCGGCAGGTGGAGCGCCAGTCAACCCCCCAGTTTGCCGTGCATGGACTGCATTTGGACCGATTGCTTCGACAGGTCGTGCTGAACGGTCAGCGGGTGGCTCTCACCGAGGCGGAGTTCAAGCTATTGGAAGCGCTTGCGCGCGAACCAGGTGCGACCTTGTCGCGAGAAGCACTGAACGCTGCAATGCAGCTTGGCGCGTATCGCCCTCAAGATCGCACTGTGGATACACAAATCTATCGACTTCGCAGCAAGCTTCAAGATACCGCCCCTGGGTGCGAATGGATCGTCACCGTCCGCGGCTTGGGCTATGCGCTGTCCGCTGGTGAACTCAAAGAATTAAGCTAACCGATCCATGACCAGCCGTCCTTTCGACTCCTTGTTTGCACGCCTGATGTTGGCGCAGACCATTCTGATGGTGCTGGTGGCGATGATGTTTATGGCCTCGCGTTCGGTTGTGACTGCCGCACCCTATGCACAGCTGTGGGCCGCCAATCTGATAGAAGTCGTGCGTCAACCACCAGGTTCCGCGTTGTTGCAAGCTTCCCCTGGTTACCCGGTGCAACGGCAAGCCTTGTTTCCCAGTGGCTTCGCGAGCCATAACCTGACCGTAGGCCCGGGATTTTCCCGTTGGCAATCGGAATTCGCCCTGCGCGGCTTGGCCATGGACGACATACGCGCGGTGCACAGCGCGAGCGGAACGCAGTTTTGGTTCCATGCCGTGCAGCCGGGCTTTGATCCGGTCTGGCTCGGGCTGCCTGCGCCGCCGTTAGGGTCCTTTTTGAGCGTTTACAGCGCGCCCTTAGAACCTTTGATGGTGGTTATTTTTGTGGGTTTGAGTTGGTGGTTTACACGGCATGTGACGCGTCCACTACAGCAATTGAGTCGCAGCATCCGCGGCGATGTGTTGGAAATCGATTCAAAGGGCGGCGCAGTGGCCTCACAGGAATCGATCATGCACGGCGCCTCAAGTGAAATCCGCCTTATTTACAACGATTACCGTCAGCTGCTTGACAGGCTACGAATAGCTGAAATCGAGCGTGGGCTGCTGCTGGCCGGAGTCTCACACGACTTGCGCAGTCCCCTTTCGCGTATCCGTTTGGCTGCCGAGTTGTTACCGGAACTCACGAATCCTAAGCCCCACATTGATGTCATAACACGCAACGTCGACCATGCTGACAAACTGATAAGCAGTTTTCTCGACTTTGTTCGTGCTGGCTCTTTGGTGATGGGCGAAACCGTGGATGTAGCCGCAGTGGCAGGTTCGGTGGTTGCGCGCTTTGAGTGCTCCACCGAATTGCTATGCATGACATTGGCACCCGGGCGCGTTCTGCTTGGCAATGCGAATAAGCTGCTGATTGAGCGCCTGGTCTTTAACCTGATTGACAACGGACTCATGCACGGGAAAGCGCCAGTGGTGGTAACTGTGTCTGCTGAGCGCGGCCCTGCAGGTAATGACATTGTGCAAATTGATGTGTGCGATGCGGGAATCGGCTTGCCCGCAGGCCAAGAGGCCGCTCTACTACAGGCCTTCGCCCGCGGCGACCCAAGCCGGAGTCGGCCGGGATTCGGTTTAGGTCTCTCGATTGTTCAGCAGATCGTTGCACGTATGGCGGGTACGCTCGTTTTTATGCGCGATGACCTTGGCCACCATGCGATAGTACGTTTTGAGCGTCTGGCTAGCGTCCACTGACTGCTGTTTGTCCCTTTTGCGAAGCCGCAAGTTCCAAGGCTGAGGACCGAACACAAGCGTGATTCACTCGCAGCAAAAGTTGTGTACAACAACTCCGTACCAAACGCCAATGGAACTCCGACTATTCCAGTTCGGCCAGCAATGAATGGATTCCAAAGCAGGTCACAGCCTAATCGAGCACGTCCATTTGATTAAATATGATAAAAATGTCATGTATTTGATCAAATATGGAAAAAATGTCATATTTGATTGGGCAAAAACCATAAGATAATTTTCGGCTGACTGAAACATATTGAGTCTATTTTGTGGACAGCTTTGTCTGCATGTACCCCGGAACCCCGTTATGGCAACTATTGATTATGAAGATTCCGGCGCAGAGGTGCGCTTTGTTCGTCTGGGAGGGCGACTGGATGGTCCAGGTATCGACCTGGTCTCCGCCAAATTCGCTGCGCTGGCGTGTGCGCAATCCAAACGTGTTGTTGTAGACCTTAGGACTGTCACCTATATTGCCTCGGTTGGCATACGCGAACTTGTATCGAACGCCAAAGCAAATAAGCAGCGTGGCGGTAAGCTTGTCATTTTTGTGGGTGACAATGCGGACGTTTTCAATACATTGGATACGACAGGAATTGGAACGTTCATTAGCGTATTTCAAGACCTGGCACAGGCCGGCGCGTCCGTCAATAGTTAAGTTTGCAGCCGATAATGTCGTCGATTGAGAAGCCTGCTGCAGAGCGTTCATTCGAACCCCATTTGAGTCAAATTAGAGCGGCATCGGAATGGCTGAATGATGTCGGCGCCGCACTTCATATTCCGTTGGGGGCACTCAATCGACTAAATGTGTGCTTGAACGAGGCTATGGCCAATGTACTTGACCATGGCGGTGAAGGGGGGCATGCTGCCCCGTTGCGCTTGTTCATTTCCGTTGAAATCATCCAGCCGTCAGCAGGTGCAGCGACGCTGACGCTTTGCGATAGCGGCAAGAAATTTAATCCTACAACGTTCACGCCAGCACCGTTACCAAAATCACTTGATGACGCCCTTCCCGGCGGGCTTGGCATCATTTTGATTCGTGGTAACGCGAATACAGTCACCTACAGTTACAGCGGCGGAACCAATCAATTGGCAATGACGGTCGTGTGGCAAGAAAGTTAATAACTCTTGTGTTCGCTGAACACTTAACGGTCGTCCCTTTTTTGGAAAATGGCGGGCGCTTTTTTTAAGAATCAATTTTTCATGGACGGCCGACAAGGACCGTCGCAGGTCAAAAGATAGGCAAAGTCGGGGAGTTAATGGTGTGATTAAAAACCAGAAAAATGTGGCGGGCAATCTTCGAAAACCTATCTTCCTGATTGCCAGGTTTTCTTCGGAACTGCAACTGCTTGGCACGTTTTTCAGCGTTGCCGTCTTGATGGCGTTTTATGAAACCCTGAAGGAAATTTACTTCAAAGGTGGTTTAACTCTGGTGGAGTCACACGCCATCACGGTGGTTGTTTCAGCGACGTTGGCAACCATTGCGTCCACTTTCATACGCAGCAAGGCGATTGAATTGCATGCAGCGGTTGAGGATGCGGCCAATATGGCGGAAAGTGTCATAACAAACATCTTTGATGCGGTAGTGATCATGGACAGCGACGGGAATATCAGCACGTTCAATCCTGCCGCGCAGAAGATATTTGGTTACCAGGCGTCCGAGGTAATAGGGCAAAGCGTCAACATGCTGATGTCGCCGGCTTATGCGGCAGCGCATGACGGCTACATTCGAAGGTATCTGGATACAAAAGTGCCTGCAATCGTCGGCAAAAACAGGCGCGAAGTTCCCGGGCTACGATCAAATGGCGATACCTTTCCAATGGATTTGATCGTCAGCCAGATGAACTTTAATGAAAAGTTGATGTTCATCGGCATCATCCGGGATATCAGTGACTACAAACAAGCTGAAATTGAAACCGAGCGCCTCAGGCAGGCCGAGATGTTAATTGTTGCCAATCTGAAAAAAGAAATGTTGATTGCGGCTGCCATTCAAAAGAATATGCTGCCAAAAAACACTTATCTGCTTCAGCAGTTTCCAGAGATCAAGGCGTTCGGCATATCCAGACCAGCAAAGGAAATGGGAGGCGATTTTTACGATGCGTTTGCCATCGATACGGAGTATCTGGTCTTTGCCATTGGCGACGTATCGGGCAAGGGAGTTTCCGCTGCTTTGTTCATGATGGAAGTAATGGCCTTGTTGCGATCACAGATGACAAGGCCGAGCAAGTTTCTTACAGCAGTAAATACGGTTAACCGATTGCTGTGCAGAAACAACGAGGCCAATATGTTTGTTTCGTTGTTTGTAGGCCTGCTCAACGTTTCGACCGGCCATCTTGATTACATCAACTGCGGTCATGATGTCCCTCTGTTTAGTACCAGCAATGAACCTTTCAAGACGCTGAACGTTCCAAAAAACATTCTGCTCGGGATCCACGAAGACGCAAGCTTTGAGCTCGCCCATATCCGGATGAAGCATGGCGATACCTTGGTTCTCTACACCGATGGCGTGACAGAAGCAGAGAATGACAAGCGCGAGTTTTTTACGTTGAAACGAACTTTAGGCGTGTTGTCTGCTACCTACCCCGACGCCAAAGTGTTGGTTCATGGCGTGCTGAATGCGGTAGATGATTTCCGCGGCGTGCAAGCACAATACGACGATATAACCGTATTTGCAATCCAATACCTTCCAGAGGATTTATACACCGCTCGAAAAAGCTTCTTCGAGTGGTCAGACGATCTGGGCGTCGGTATCGACGTGATTGATGAACAGCACCGCACGCTGGTTGATTTGATCAATCGACTTTATGAGGAAATTATTACCAAGGGATCGAGTAACGAAAATCAGGAAGAAATACTGGAAGAGTTGATCAGGTATGCGATCTACCATTTTGATTTCGAAGAAGAGCTATTGCACAAGAATAGTTACGCTGAGCTCAATGCACATTGCGGCTACCATGCCCGAATGAAGGAGAAACTTCTGGCATTGCTGGAAAACGTCAGGACCAGTTCTGTCACTGTGAACACTGAACTGCTTAGCTTCCTGAAAGACTGGTTGCAACAGCATATTGCGGTTGAGGACAAGAGCGCTTTCTCTTGAGTAAAAGTCGTTCTGAAATGTATGACCGGCACTGCGTTGTGGTGCGTGAAAGACCGGTTTGAGTCAAAACAGCTATTTGAAAATTACGCGATTCCACGCCAGCATGGGGCTTATGCTTTCTTGAGCGAACGGCCCGGTAAAGCCGAAACCAATCTCTCGAAAACTGACCAGCACCCGATTTAATCACCTCCAGCTGGGCTTGAAACCGACCATTGGTTAGTGATGATCCCCGCCTGATTAGCGCTTTCAAGTGAAACACCAAACCCCCACAACCGGGCGGCGTGTTTCAGTACCTCCAGCGTGTTGTCGCCCAGGGGTCGGTCCTGGTACTGGGTGTGGCGCAAAGTCAGGGCGCGGTCCCCCCGGCGGTTCACATTCCAGACTTGAATGTTGGGTTCACGGGTGCCCAGGTCGTATTGCTGCGACAGCGATTGGCGCAACTCTCGGTAGCCCGCTTCATCGTGGATCGCCGATATTTGGAGTTCACTCTGGCGTACATCGTCGCGCACGGCGAAGAGCCGCAGGTCACGCATGACTTTGGGGCTCAGGAACTGACCAATGAAACTCTCATCCTTGTAATTGCGCATGGCGTGGTCCAGCGTGGGTAGCCACGGCTTGCCTGCAAAGCCAGGGAACCACAGGCGGTCCTCTTCGGTTGGGGCCTCGCAGATGCGCTTGATGTCGGTGTACATGGCAAAGCCCAGCGCATACGGGTTGATGCCGCTGTAAGCGCGATGCCCCACGGGAGGCTGAAAAATAACATTCGTGTGGGAACTCAGCCACTCCAGCATGGCGCCGTCCGTCAGGTGGCCGTCCTCGTACAAGGTGTAGAGCAACTTGTGGTGCCAAAACGTGGCCCAGCCTTCGTTCATGACCTGGGTTTGTCGCTGCGGGTAAAAGTACTGGGCGATTTTGCGTACCAGTCGCACCACCTCGCGTTGCCAGGGTTCCAGCAGGGGTGAGTGTTTCTCGATGAAGTAAAGCAGATTCTCTTGAGGTTCCAGCGGGAAGCGTTGGCTTTCAGGGGCGTCTTCAACACGTTCATCCTTTTTAGGCACGGTGCGCCACAGGTCATTCACCTGTTGCTGGGCATAGGCTTCGCGTGCCTTGCGATCGCTGATCTCCTGAGCCAGGCTTTTCTTGCTGGGACGGCGATAGCGGTCAACCCCATAGTTGGCCAGCGCATGGCAGGAGTCCAGAAAAGTCTCTACCGTTTCCATGCCATAACGCTCTTCGCATTCGCTAATGTACCGACGCGCAAACACCAGGTAGTCAATGATGGATGAGGCATCGGTCCACATGCGAAAAAGGTAGTTGCCTTTGAAAAAACTGTTGTGCCCATAACCCGCGTGGGCAATCACCAGGGCCTGCATCGCCGTAGAGTTTTCTTCCATCAGATAACTGATGCAGGGGTCTGAATTGATCACAATTTCATAGGCCAGTCCCATCTGACCTCGTCGGTAGCGTTTGTCGGTGGCAATAAATTCCTTGCCGTAACTCCAGTGACGGTAGTTGATGGGCATGCCCACGCTGGCGTAGGCGTCCATCATCTGCTCGGCAGTGATGATCTCCAACTGGTTCGGGTAGGTGTCGAGCCCAAAGCGTTGAGCCGTTTGGTGAATCACCTCGTGGTAACGCTCAATCATCTCAAACGTCCAGTCGCTTTGCGCAGGCAACGGTTCAGGTGCACGGGGCGGGGAGGGCAGGGGTTCCTGCAAGACAAACCGGACGCGTCTGTCACAACCCAGTGGCATGCTGGTCGGTTGGTCAATATGCCGGTGCTCTTCGGGCGGCTTGGTGCCTGATGGGGCGAGCGGGGCGTTCATGCAGTTTCTCCTTCCTTCTTGAAGAGATCACGAAACACAGGGTAAATTTTTGACGGATCAGTGGCCTTGCGCATGGCAAAGTTGTCATGCTCCTGAGCCAGTTGGGTGTATTCTTGCCAGAGGTTTTGCTCATCTTCGGCGACTTGAACATAGGCGTAGTAGCGGCACAGCGGCAGGAGTTTTTCACTCAATATTTCCCGGCAGCGCCCGCTGTCACTGCTGTAGTTATCGCCGTCGCTGGCTTGTGCACCGTAGATATTCCATTCGGTGGGCGAATAGCGTTGAAGCGCAATTTTTTGCATGAGCTCCAGCGCGCTGCTCACCACGGTTCCACCACTTTCGGTGGCATGAAAAAAATCTTCCTCACAGACTTCTTGCGCCTGGGTGTGGTGGCGTATATAAACGATGTCGATCTTTTCGTAGTGGCGGGTCAGGAACAGGTAGAGCAAGATAAAAAACTGCTTGGACAGACTTTTACGATCCTCGTCCATCGAGCCCGAGACATCCATCAGGCAGAACATCACCGCCTTGGAGGTCGGCACCGGCGTCTTGACGCGCCCACGAAAGCGCAAGTCCAAGGGGTCTAAATAGGGGATGTTCTTCAGGCGCCGCGTCAAGGTGTCAATCTCAAGGCGCAGGGCGCGTATCTCGGGTGCATGCCCGAAGGGAGCCTGTTCGAGTTCGGCAAGTTGCAATTGCTTTAGTTTCAGTTCACGCCGCGCTGCAGCCCCCAAGGCCAGGCGACGGCCCAAGGCCCCGCGCATGGATCGGACCACGCTCAGGTTGCTGGGTGTGCCATCGCGCGTGTAACCGGCGCGGTGTGATTTCCACTCCGGTGATTCTCCAATCTGGCTGCGAATCAAGTGCGGCAAGGCCAGGTTCTCAAAAAAAATCTGCATGAATTCTTCTTTGCTCAAGGTGAAGACAAAATCATCCTCACCCTCGCCGGAATCACTGGCCTGACCCTTGCCACCCCCCGACCCGCCACTGGGGCGTCGAATGCGGTCGCCGCGCAGGTGGTCCACATTGCCCGGGTGCACGGTGTCGCGAACGCCGCCTTGCCCGTGGTGGAATACGGGTTCACTGATGTCCTTCTTGGGAATCGTGATGTTCTCGGCCTGTTCCATGTCGCGAATGCTGCGCCCTGCCACGGCCTTGCGCACGGCTTCGCGAATCTGCTCTTTATGGCGGTTCAAAAACCGCTCACGGTTGCCGATGGACTTGTTCTTGCCCGCCAGACGGCGGTCGACGATATGCAGCGCCATGCAACTCCTTCTGAGTCAAACCGTCAGGAACTCTTTCTGACGCGCAAATACCATTCGCACAGCAGGCGTACCTGCTTGGGGGTGTAGCCCTTGCCCACCATGCGAGTGACAAAGTCTTCGTGTTTCTTCGCCTCGTCGGCGCTGGCCTTGGCATTGAAGCTGATCACGGGCAGTAGTTCCTCGGTGTTGGAGAACATCTTCTTCTCGATCACCAGACGCAACTTCTCGTAACTGGTCCACACCGGATTCTTGCCCTGGTTATTGGCGCGGGCCCGCAACACAAAATTGACGATTTCGTTGCGGAAATCCTTCGGGTTGGCAATGCCTGCGGGCTTTTCGATTTTTTCAAGTTCGGCGTTCAGGGAGACCCGGTCAAACACCTCGCCGGTGTCGCTGTCGCGGTACTCGTTATCCTGAATCCAGTAGTCGGCGTAGGTCACGTAGCGGTCAAAAATGTTTTGACCGTATTCGCTATAGCTTTCCAGGTAAGCAGTCTGGATTTCCTTGCCAATAAATTCGGCGTAGCGAGGCGCCAGCAGTTCCTTGATGAAACCGGTGTACTTGTGTTCCAGTTCCACCGGAAATTGCTCGCGTTCGATTTGTTGCTCCAGCACATACATCAGGTGCACCGGGTTGGCCGCCACCTCGGCGCTGTCGAAGTTGAAGACCTTGGACAAAATTTTGAAAGCAAAGCGGGTTGAGACCCCGTTCATGCCTTCGTCCATGCCCGCGTAATCCCGGTACTCCTGGTAGCTTTTGGCGCGGGGGTCGGTGTCTTTCAGGCTCTCGCCGTCATAGACCTCCATCTTGCTGTAAAGGCTGGAGTTCTCGGGCTCCTTCAGGCGCGTCAGGACCGCAAACTGGCTCATCATCTTCAAGGTGCCGGGCGCGCATTTGGATTCTCCCAGCGACGACTCACGGATCAGTTTTTCGTAAATCTTGATCTCTTCGCTCACACGCAGGCAGTAGGGCACTTTGACGATGTAAATGCGGTCTAGAAACGCTTCGTTGTGTTTGTTGTTTTTAAAGGCCTTCCACTCGCTCTCGTTGCTGTGGGCCAGCACAACGCCATCAAAGGGGATGGCGCCAAAACCTTCCGTGCCCTTGAAGTTGCCTTCTTGGGTAGCGGTGAGCAGCGGGTGCAGCACCTTGATCGGTGCTTTGAACATTTCTACAAACTCCAGCAGTCCCTGGTTGGCCAGGCACAGGCCGCCGGAAAAACTGTAGGCATCCGGGTCGTCTTGCGAGAAATTCTCCAGTTTCCGGATGTCTACCTTTCCCACTAATGAAGAAATATCCTGGTTGTTTTCATCACCGGGTTCTGTTTTTGAAATGGCGACTTGTTTAAGAATATTGGGGTAGCGTTTAACCACTTTGAACTGTCGGATATCACCGCCAAATTCATCCAGTCGTTTGACTGCCCACGGCGACAATATCCGTTGCAGGTAACGGGTAGGAATACCGTAGTTCTCCATCAGAATGGGACCGTCTTCGGAGGCGTCAAAAAGACCCAACGGAGTTTCATTCACGGGCGAGCCCTTGATGGCATAAAACGGCATTTTTTGCATCAGGAATTTGAGGCGCTCAGCCAGCGAACTTTTGCCCCCGCCCACCGGACCCAGCAGATAAAGAATCTGCTTGCGTTCTTCGAGGCCTTGGGCGGCGTGCCGGAAGTAACTCACCACTTGTTCAATGGCGTCTTCCATGCCGTAGAACTCGGCAAAAGCGGGGTAAATCTTGATCAGCTTGTTGGCAAACAGCCGCGACAGTCGCGGGTTGTTGCGCGTGTCGAGTAATTGTGGCTCACCAATGGCGGCCAGCATGCGCTCGGCGGCGGTGGCATAGGCCAGCGGGTTGCGCTTGCACTCTGCCAAATAATCGTCAAGTGTTAACTCTTCTTCGCGATTTCTCGCGTACCGCGCGACATAGTTACCGATAACGTCCATAAGACCTCCGTGATCTCATTACTACCGAAAAATACTGTGCTGGCCTGACCCCGATCTGATTGAAGTCTGACGCTCTCCCACGTCATAAGTTCAATGCCTCAATAGATAAGATTATTCTGGGACTGTCTACAAAATGTCAACTTGCGATGCCAATGATTTTTTGTTTACAGGTGCTATCTTATGGATAAAACGCAAGCCGTGGCGATCTATATCGTTGCCCTTGTGCAAACTACGTTATTCAGGATTCTCCCAACACCGCCAGCATTTGCTGCGACCATTGGATTGAACCTTCTTCGTACAAAATGCCTTTGCGTAAAATCATATGGTGGATGCGGGCCGCACGCGACAGGGGTAGGTCTCCTGCAAAGTCGCGCTGCTCGATCTCTCGGTAGGTTTTTAACTTGTCCTGGTGCAATCCTATGCGCCGTTCCAGTTCGCCCGTCAAGCCAATGGGCCCCACGGCGGCATCAGCGCGCAGTCGCACCGTGAACTCATCGCGCAAGTCCATGGGCGCGCAGGGCTCTGCGGCCCAGCGCAGCAACTCGGCTTGCCCCAGTGGCAGCACGCGGTACAGGCGTTTTTTTGTTTTTCCGGCATCGGGGGCAGTGCAAGATTCAATCCAGCCCACCGTTTCCATGCGCCCAAGTTCGCGGTAGATCTGCTGGTGCGTGGCGTGCCAGAAAAAACCAATGGACTTGTCAAAACGGCGCGCCAAGTCATAGCCGGACGATGATTTTTCCAGCAGGGACGTGAGCAGGGCGTGGGATAAAGACATGACTAAAGTCTAGATGCTGCGCCCTAACTATGCAACTGGTTGCATAAAATTTAAAGTTCCCCTAAACTGCGCCACCGTTTGTTTATTTCCTTGAAGGACGTCCTCATGACCGCTTACCCGCACCTGCTGGCCCCGCTCGATCTGGGTTTTACGACATTGCCCAACCGGGTGATCATGGGCTCCATGCATGTGGGGCTGGAAGAGGTTAAAGACGGATTCACCCGCATGGCGGCCTTTTATGCCGAGCGGGCGCGTGGCGGGGTGGGATTGATCGTGACTGGCGGCATTGCGCCCAATGACTGCGGTCGCCCGATGCCTGGCGGTGCGCGCCTGACCACCGAGGAAGAAGCCAACAAACACAAACCCGTGG
>SESB01001409.1_pt1 | contig 15746 bp, 8 predicted proteins | sample 3171441 | NCBI WGS metagenome assembly SESB01 (sample SAMN06051867, study PRJNA518727) | freshwater metagenome | biome: subpolar coniferous forest; feature: holomictic lake; material: water; isolation source: holomictic Lake 227, 6 m depth | place: Canada: near Kenora, Ontario | collected 2014-07-08...
GCAGGGGGTTCATCATCATCCAGTCGAGCGTGCCGAAGAAGCGGGGCGGCGTGGGGATGGTCGGGTCGTGGTAGACCGTGTAGAACACCTCAGCGAAGGTGTAGCCCTTGAGCTCAGCGTCCCTGAAGTACTCGGATATGTCGTCCTCGCCGTCCAGCGGCTCGTGCTCAAGGGCCTCGGCGCCGCCTCCGCCCGCGCCGTCCAGCTTCTGCTTCTTCTCCCGCCGGCCACTCGGCGGCTCGTCCGAAGAGCCGCCGCGCTTCTGCGCGGCGTGGCGGCCGCTAATGACCTTGGGCACGAACGTGTCAGGGCTGTCGCAGTACTCCTGGACGTCCTTGTACGAGCGCAGGCCGTTCTTCAGGTTGCCGAACCAGACGGTGTGGTTCTTCTTGGACACGTCGACCTTGACCGCGTTCTTGCGAATGAACGACAAGTACTTGCGCATGCTGTTGTCGGTCATCCTGTTGCCCTTGTAAGTCACGAAAAGGTGGCAGTATGTGTCGAGGTCATCGGGGTGATCCGCTACGACGGTAGCCATCCCTCAGTGCGGATCGGCGATTCACTGTTAAACTGCGAAGTGAGTCGGTCTTTAAGCCGATCTTTTTTTACTTGGAGAAAGCTGATGCGGAAGTGAGTATGCCTTTAAGCCCAATCATTTTGACTGGGCGAAACCGACTGCGCATGTTAGGTGTACAACAGTACGGCAATCGGTCGGTTTCTATGCGTTTCTATGCGTCGTCGCCTTGGCGCGGCGGGCGGAGGCAGGAGCTGGAGAGGTGGGCGCAACCGCCTTGGCCTTCGGCTGGCGCACGACGGACGCGTAAGACTCGGAATCCCCTGCGGCCGTCGTTTTCGCCGCGACCTCGCGCGGCCGCGCGGCCCGCGCGCCGCCGCGCCCCGCCTTCTTGGAGGTCTCCTGCGGACACTCCCCTGCGGGCTCCCCCGGCGCGGCGCCGGGCGCATCTTGCGCGTCCCGCGCGGGCTCGGGCGCATCTTGCGCGTCCCGCGCGGGCTCGGGAGCCTGGAGGCCGAGGAGGAGCCGCGCGACCGCGGTGTCGCCCGAGCGCACGGCGATGCGCATGGCGCAGCCGTGCAGCGCCCCCGGGTCGGCCCCGCGTTCGAGCAGCAAGCGCACGAGCTCCGCGTTCCTCGTCTTGCAGGCCCACAGCAGCGCGCTGTCGTGGTCGGCGTGCACGCTCGCACCGCCGTCCAGCAGGCGCGCGGCCGCCGCAGTCTGGCCGTGCTGGCTCGCCACCAGCAGCGCGGTGTTGCGCTCGGCCGGCGAGGTGGAGGGCGCCGAGAGCAGCACGTCCAGCATCTGCAGGTCGCCCGAGCGCGCCGCCATGAGCAGAGGCGCCACGATGTCCTCGTCGCGCTCTTGGAACTCGCGCGCCCCCGACTCGATGAGCGAGATCTGGAGCATCTCGGTCATCGCGCGGGAGCTCGCGAGCTGCGCGCGGGCCTGCCTCAGCTCGGCCTCGAGCTCGAGAAGCCGCATCTGCAGCTCGAGGCCGCTGCTCTCCTGCTCTTCGGCCCCTCCCTGGGCTGCGTCGGCCCGGTAGTCATCTTCGTACTGGTACCCCTCTTCGCTTTCCCACTCGGCGCCCAGATCGGAAACGCGCGGAACACACTCGTCCATCACACCTAAGAAACCCTAGGCTCCGTTGCCCCTGTTCCCAAAAGGCACTGTCCTTTACACCCAGCGCTATGGGACAGGCCGCCGCATGCACCATGCCCGGACCAAGCCAACCTGATTGATCACCCACGCCGCCAGCCCCCCGGCGCCCGGCGAGGAGGACGCCGCCGACGGTTGCGGCGCGATTTCCTATTCCAATCAAGCGATCTCGATGTCGTCCTCCTCAACGACGCGCGGGCCGGTCTTGCGAGCGTTGGCGGGCAGGTCGAGCACCGGCGCCTGCAGCGCGGGGGCGGCGGGCGCCCGGTTCGCGCCCGCGTCCCTCTCGCGGTCCCTGTTGTAGCCGCGCGCGCCGCGATACGCCGCGGCGGCCGCGGCCTCGGCCGGCGCCGGCGCGAACGAGGCCGCCGCGGCGAGCTCCTCGAAGCGCTCGTTGTCGATCAGCACGTCGCTGTTGCCGGTGCCGCACGGCGCGACCTGGCCGAGCATGATGTTGGCCGAGACGCCGTTGAGGCGGTCGCGCTCGGCGAAGATGCCCGCCTTGATCAGCATGTCGGTCGTCTGCTCGAACGAGCACTTGGCGAGCGGGCCGAGCTCGCCGCGGTTGTTGATGCCGTGCCGGTCGATGGACATGAAGAACCCGCGGTTGCTCATCGTGTCGGCGAGCAGCGAGATGTGGCGGTGGTCGAGCTTGGTGTCGGCGAGCACCGTGCGGATCTCGTTGATGAGCACCTGGCGCGCGGCCTCGATGCCGAGCACCGTGAAGACCTCGTAGACGTCGTTGGTCGTCGTGCGGCGGAAGTCGACGCACGGGTGGCCCATGACGCGCATCAGGCTCGAGCCGGCCGTCTCGATGCCCCACTCGTCGTCCTGCACGAACGCGTCGGCGGCGGCGTCGTAGGTCTTGAGCGCGCGGGGGTTGACGCGCACGCGCGCGGCCTTGGAGATCGGCAGCACGCCCTTGATGATCACGTTGTCCATGATGCTCTGCTCGAGCGCCTTGACCTCGGTCAGCAGGTCGCCGCCCTCGGCGGCCGCGGCGGCCGCGAGGCGCATGCGGCAGACCAGCCGCGGCGCGTTGTCGTCGGACAGCACGCACGCGACCGAGTCGCCGTAGAAGCCGGCCAGCGTGGTCTCGACGTCGAGCATCGAGACCTGCAGGTTCAGCATCTTGACGCGGTCGAACTCGAAGCGCAGCAGCCACGGCGACGTCGCGGGCGCGCAGGCGCCGCCGGACGACAGCTTGCGGAACTCGCTCGTGAAGCGCATCAGGCCGGCGTCCTCCTTGACGGCCGTGGCGTCGTCGCGCGGGTCGAAGTGCACCGACGAGCGCGTGACGATGTTGCGGAAGTGCGTGGTCACGATCTCGGACAGCACCTGCGAGACGTGGTCGGTCGAGGTCGCCCACTCGCGCAGCAGCCGGATCTTCATGACGGGCGTCTTGATCTTCTTGCTCATCGCCATCAGCTCCATCATGCGCGGCACGCCCGAAGTGACCTTGGTGAAGCTGGAGACGCCCGAGTGGTGGAACGTGTTGAGCGTCAGCTGCGTGGCCGGCTCGCCGATGCTCTGCGCGGCGACGATGCCGACCATCTCGCCCGGGCTCGCGATGGCCTCGCGGAACTGCGCGCGGACCTGGCGCACGACGTGCTCGAACGCCAGGCGCGGCATGCGCAGCTGCCGGATCAGCAGCTTGGGCGACAGGTGGCAGCGCAGCAGCAGCGGCATCCACCGCACGTAGAGCTCGTCCTCGGGGCGCCCGGCCGCGGCCTCGCGGCCGACGCGCAGCTCGGCGACGAGCGCGTCGATCGTGTCGAGCACGGTCGCCGGGTCGAGGTCGCTCGGGCCCGCGCCGGCCGAAGCCGAGGCCGCGGCGTGCAGCGACATCGTCGACTGGATCAGGCGCCGCATGTTGACCGGGAAGATGACGCTGGTGTCGACCTGCAGCCCGCCGCACAGGCCGGGGTGCGCGATCGCGGCGCGGCGGTCGGCGAGCAGCGCCTCGAAGTGCGCGACGCAGCGCGAGCGCAGCGCGCCGTCCGCGTCGGCGAGGCGGACGCGCGCGAGCGCGTCGGGCGTCACGAAGCCCTCGAGCTCGGCCGCGGGCGCCGCGAGCAGGTGCGCCGCGCGCATGTCGGCCGGGTCCTGCGACACGTACGGCAGGTCCTGGTACTCGAGCTTGACCGCGTCCATGCCGTCCTCGCCGTACAGGAACTGCACCACGAAGTTGTTCGCGTTGCGCACGGTCAGGTCGTGGTGGATCTTGCAGTCCTCCATGGCCTTGACGAGGCGGCGCTGCAGGTAGCCGGTCTGGCTCGTGCGCACGGCCGTGTCGATCAGGCCGATGCGGCCGGCCATCGCGTGGAAGAAGAACTCCTGCGGCGACAGCCCGTCGATGAAGCTGTGGTTGATGAAGCCGCGGCTCTCGGGCCCGTCGTCGTACTTGGTGTAGTGCGGCAGCGTGCGGCTGTCGAAGCCGTCGGGCACTCGCTTGCCCTCGATCGACTGCGCGCCGAGGCACGCGGTCATCTGCTGGAAGTTGATCGGCTTGCCCTTGCTGCCGCACTTGATCATGTTGAGCATGCGGTTGGCCAGCAGCCCGCCCTCGCTGCGCTCAAAGTCCTGCTGGCTTAGCTTGCTCGCGCGGTCGGCGCCCTCGACGCCGAGCAGCGCGCCGATCTTCTCCTCCAGGAAGTCGACGTTGGTCTTGGTCGAGTCGTTCTCGAACTCGCCCGAGTGCACGCCCAGCAGCAGCACGCGCACCTGGGACTTGGCGCCGGCGAGCACGTCGCGGATGCGGCCCGCCGTCGTCTGGCGCACGACGAGGTCCGACACGCCGACGCTGAAGCCGGACAGCACCAGCCAGTCGCAGATCAGCTTCTGCGTGCTGTTGAGCAGCGCGGTGACCGCGGACGGGCCGAGCATGTTGTACGTCTGGTGCACGATGCCGCGCGACTCCTTGCTGAACACCTTCTCGGTCAGCACGCCGCGCAGGATCACGCCGCGCTCGATCACGACCTCGTCGACGTCGGGGTCGAAGCTGGGCGAGTCCTTGTCGTGCATGCCGGTCGACATGGTCACGCTGGCCGAGGGCGGCAGCACCATCGACAGCACCTGGCGCCCGGTCCAGCTGCGGACGCCGTTCGCGTCGACGCCCGCCGGAGGCGGCAGCGTCCGCGGGTCCAGCGTCTCGATGCCGCACGCCAGGTTGAACAGCTGGCGCTGCGACACCCGCACCTGCGGCTGCGTGATGCGCGACACGCCGAGCGCGACGTCCTGCACGATCGTGATGATCGGCGTCGAGTACCGCGGGCTCAGCACGTGCAGAGGCACCGCCGCCAGCTGCTGGATCTCGTAGTGCGTCTGCAGCGACTGCGGCACGTGCATGTTCATCTCGTCTCCGTCGAAATCGGCGTTGTAGCTGGCGCACACGCAGACGTTGAGGCGGAACGTGCTGTAGTCCATCACGCGGACGCGGTGGCCCATCATGCTCATCTTGTGCAGGCTGGGCTGGCGGTTGAACAGCACGTAGTCGCCGTTGCGGAGGTGGCGCTCGACGACGTCGCCGAGCTCGAGCGCGTCGGCGACGGCGCCGCGGTCGGGGTGGCCGCGCAGGCGGATCGTGCGGTTCTCGGCCGTGCGGCGGACCTGCTTGGCGCCGGGGTAGGCGTCGGGGCCGACGCGCACGAGCGCGCGCAGCTCGGCCTCGTTGTGCACGCCGACGACCTCGGGGAACGTCAGGTTCATGGCGATGCGGCGCGGCACGCCGAGCTCGTCGATGGACAGGTTCGGGTCGGGCGTGATGACCGTGCGCGCGCTGAAGTCGACGCGCTTGCCCATCAGGTTGCCGCGGATGCGCCCCTCCTTGTGGCGCAGGCGCTCGGTCAGCGAGCGGATCATGCGGCCGCCGGCGCGGTCCTTGCTCGGGAACATCGAGGGCACGCTGTTGTCGACCAGCGTCGCGACGTGGTACTGCAGCAGCTGCACGCACTGCTCGACGCTGTCGTGGCTCGCGCCGCGCGCGATGCGCTCCTTGAGCGTGTTGTTCCACTTGACGATGTCGCTCAGCTTGTGCGTCAGGTCGTCCTCCTGGCGCTGGCCGGTGTCCTGGCGCACCGAGGGGCGCACGGCCGGCGGCGGCACCGGCAGCGCCGTGCAGACCATCCACTCGGGCCGGTTGTACCTCGGCGAGAAGCCGAGCGCGTCGCTGTCCGCGTCGGTCACGCCGCGCAGCACGCGCAGCACGTCCTCGGCGGTGAACACGACCTCCTTGCCCGCGTCCTTCCAGACGAGCCGCAGGCACATGCGCATGTCGTCCGTGCGCACGACCTTGTCCGGCACCTTGGCGCCGCAGCCGTCGACCGTGTCCTGGCCGCAGCGCTTGACCTTCTGGCACAGCTTGCTCATCGCCTCCCACCGCTTCTGCCTCGAGCTCTTGCGCGCGAGCAGCGCCTTGACCTCGGCGCCCTCGAGGTCGACGAGCAGGCGGCTGCAGCGGAAGCAGACGCAGCGGACGAGCTTGCGCACGACGTCGAAGAACTGGATGTAGAACACCGGCCGCGCGAGCGAGACGTGCCCAAAGTGGCCCGGGCAGAACGTGTTGCGCTGCTGGCACGTCCCGCACACGCGGTTGTTGTCGATGACGCCCATGCGCGGGTCGAACAGCCCGTTGGGCACCGGCTCGTTGCGGTCGAACGTCTGGTTCTCGGTCACCTCCATCGCGCTGCGCCGGCGGATCTCGGCATCCGACAGCACGCGGAACTGCACGCCCTTGATGCGGCTGATCACGTCCGTGTACGCGAGCTCGCGGTAGATAGACATCGCGCAGCCGCACGCAGAAAACGCCGGGCCCTCCTTCTTCTCCTGCGCACAACAAAACCTCAGACCCGCGAGCCGACCGCACCGACGGAGAGGGGTGGGTGCGGGGGTGCGCCCAGATGGTCCTGTCAGTCACCTGTCAGTTGCGCTCCCAGTTGAAAGCCAAGCGGAAGGACTCCCTCGGCCGTGTGTCACTGTCTGGTGCGAAAGTCACCACTTTATACCCCGGGTCGGCTTGAGAGGACTCCTGTTCAACCCCGCGCAAACCCGCGCAAACCCGCGCCGACGCGCAGACCCGCGCCGACACGCGCCGACACGCGCCGACACGCAAACCGCGCAAACCCGCGCAAACCCGCGCCGACGCGCAGACCCGCGTCGACGCGCCGACCCGCGCCGACCCGCGCAAACCCGAGCCGACTCGCACCGACCCGCGCCGTCGCCGTCCTCGCCTCTGCAGCAGGTGCAACACATTATTCTGTGTACGGTCCACCATACTAAGTCGGTTTAAAGTGGTCAACGTGGTGGTGTCCCATAATAAAATGGATGGACAGTAACCTTACGCAATGGCGACCTTGAGAATGTGCGAAATCGATGGTGTCCAGCATGCGAGCGTCCTCGACGTCATCGCCACATTCGGCAGGGAGGGATGTCAGCCGCGTGTGGTCTGGAAAAGACTGAAAGAATCTGATGACAACGCCTTTCGCTACCACATGACTCGTTTCCCGGGCCAGAAGTCGGCGTCGCCGGTGGTCGACTTGGAGACGCTGCCGATCATCATCGCCCGGCTGAAAGGGCCGCGTGCGTACCGGTTCCTCGCTGGCCACCTTGCCGGTACCGGGATGCAGGGGATCATCGGCATCTCCGATTCGGTCGCGCGCGGAGACGCGCCGTCCGTCCAGCCCTCGCCGGCCACGTTCCAGACCGAGATCCAAGTTCAGCCCTCACCGGTCCCGGACCACTGGCAGCCACTGTCGGCCCCGGCCGGAGTCCACCCCCCGCTGGCCCCGGCCCCACCCCCGGCCCAAGTCCAGCCCCCTCCGGCCGTTGCCGGGGACAGGAAGATCCGCGTCGCGCCGCGCGTGTACAACCAGACGTGGCTGTACGTCCGCGTGCGCCTGCCGGACCGCTACCTGCGCAACGACCTGCGGAATCCCAAGCAGCTCACGTTGGCGATTGTCAAGTTCGGCATCGCGTACTCTCTGCAGTGCCGCAACAATGGGTACCAGGAGGACAACGGGTACATGATGTTCAGCTTCCAGTGCCTGAACCGCAACGAGGCCGAGATCGTCGAGTCCATCATCCGGCACGACTTCCGCGACATCGCCGTGCTCGGCAGCCAGGAGTACGTCGGCAGCGAGCGGCTGGCTGCCGCGCTGGAGATGACCCCCTATGCCGTCGACGGCTACGCAGACTACGCCGAGTTGGCCGGGAAGCTGTTCGCCTACATGGTCATGCTCGTCAAGCGAATCTGGCCCAAGAAGTACTCGACGTCCTGGGGCTTCGTGTACAGCGTAGCGGAAACAACCCCCCTGGACGCGTCGTCGAGCTCGCACGACGGAGTCGAGCTGAGCTACCCGTGCCAGGAGATCACCCGGTCGATGGCGGCGAGAATGGGGATGACTGCGGTCGAGACTGGGACTGCGGTCGAGACAGGGACTGACTGATGGTATACAGCAGACGCAGCTGCGTACGATCCGCCCGCGCCGACCCGCGCCCGCCCGTGCCGGCCCGCACCGGCCCGAACCCGCCCGCACGGCCCGCACATGGTGTAAACGCTGCGCTCGGTCAGCTCTTGGAGATTCCTACTGACTCTTCAGTGAATGGGGATGGAACAGCTCAAAGAGAAAACACACGTCTACGTGCGCGTCCGCCGGCCGTACCAGTTCGTGGAGCCGCTGGCCGTGATCCAGTTCGGCACCACCACCTCTCTGAACGATTGCATCAACACACCTGACAAAAACGTCATTCTGCACAGCTTCACGTGCAACACGCGCGCCGAGGCCATGATCGTGGAGAACATCCTCAAGCACAAGCTCGGCGCCATGTACAGCGTCGGCGGTTGCGTCTGCGCGCAGCACGTCGCGGCGTTCTTTCACCTGCCGGTGTCGATCAACTACTCGTCCTACCCGGCCTACGTCGCCGTCGCGACGCGGCTGTTCGTGTACATCGAGCACTGGATCAAGACCATCTCGCCCGACGACTACCCATCCATCCACGGGTACACGTACGAGCTGTCCGAGAGAAACGGCGAGCTCGGCGTGGTCACACGTGTCATCACGCCGGAAATCGCAGCGGAGATGGGGATGCAGAGCGCCGTCCCGCCCGCCCCCGCGCCCCCCGCGCCCGAGGCGCCCCCCGCGCCCCCCGCGCCCGAGGCATCCCCCGCGCCCGAGGCACCCCCCGCGCCCCCCGCGCCCCCCGCGCCCCCCCGGACGCCCTCGCGCCGCAGCAACGGCCCGGTCGTCGCGCGCGACGTGCTGACCGGCGCCGAGGTCGTCTACGAGAGCGCGGCGGCCGCGGCGTCGAGCGCCGCGCTGCAGACCGTAAGCGTCACCGCCAAGCTTCTCGCGCAGACGTACATCGACAAGAAGCGTCAGGCCGGGGGCTTCACCTGGCGCTCGGAGGGCAAGCCGTACTGGGTCCCGGCGTCGGGCTTCGTGTTCAGCCCGCTCGTGCGCAACACCGGCGTCTCCGGCTACGTCGCCGCGCGCACGGGCACGGGCCAGACCCGCGTGTTCGAGAGCATCCACGTCGCCGCCACGCTGCTTGGGCTCGACGAGCGTCGCTTCGCGGACTGCGTGCGGAGGGGCGAGTCGCACAACGGCGTCGCGTGGTCGCGCCTCGAGCACGAGGCCGCGGGCCGGTGGTCCGACGAGCCCGCCGACGCCGACGCCGACGGCGGCGGCGGCGGGACGTACGTGCCGCCGACGACCGCCACCGCCGAGACGGGCCGGGCGCTGCTGCAGGCGTCCGGCGCGAACGCGCGGTGCTACGGCAAGCTGATCGCCCGGTGCCTCGAGAGCGGCGCCGAGACGGTCTACGACAGCGCGAACCGGCTGGCCAAAATCCTGTCCATCTCGCCGCACGCGCTGCGCGACACGTACGTCGACCAGCCCCGACAGGTGTGCGGCTTGCACGTCAGGTCCGTCGAGGCGACGCGGCGCTGGCAGCCGCCGCCGTGCCTGGTGTACGACGCGGCGACGTACGAGCGCTCCAAGCGCGGCTACGTCGTCTGCACGCGCGCCGACGGGGCCGTCGAGATGTACGAGAGCCAGGGCGCAGCGAAGCGCCTGCTCGCCGTCGAGAAGGAGTGGCAGCTCGACGGGCGCATCGACACCGGCCGGGCCTGCGACGACGGACGCACGTGGAGGCACGCGGCCGCCGAGGAGTTCGGCGAACCGTTCTTCACACCCATCGGCGACGCTCCTGCACCTGTACCCACAAACGCATGAAGGAACGACCGGGCGATGCGATGCGGCATATAATTAAACACGGTGTTGTACAGCTCCGAGACCCGACATACCAACAACAACCTACAACCACCCGCCCACATACACAGAAGGCACAGAGGTAGCTCGAGTTTCATTTGTGTTCGCGTATATTTTTTTTGCGTCATGTGTTCGTCATCGTCCATCATGCGGCGTGGCTGCAAGAACTCGGTCGGGACGCGTTATTGCACCAAGTCCAGCCAAGATGTACGTATGTCGGACATGCTATAGCGGAAAGATTACCGATAGCTCGTCGTTCACATGCACGAACGCACGCCCAAACTGCAGGTCGAGCTGGCGCGGTTGGTCTCTATTTTGTCTCGCGGGACGTCGGAGGCGCGGCAGCGCGCGGCCGCGGCGCTGGTGACCGAGAGCAAGAGTGGCGCTTACCATGTCGCGGCGGCCGGCGCGGTGCGGCCTCTGGTCGCGCTGCTGGGATGCGGCGAGGCCGCGGCCACGCGGGAGCGCGCGGCCGAGGCGCTGGGCAACCTGGCGTTCGGCAGCAGCTCCCGCGCGGCCGATGTCGTGGCCGCGGGCGCCGTGCAGCCCCTGGTCGCGCTGCTGTCGGTGGGATGCACCGACGGCGCTCCGGCCGCGAGGGAGCGCGCGGCCGAGGCGCTGGGCAACCTGGCGCTCCACGGCAAGGCCCTCGCGGCCGAGGTCGCCGCAGGGTGCCCCGCTCCGGCGCTGGCCGCGCTGCTGGCCGGCGGGACGGGCGCCGAGAAGGCCTGCGCGGCCCACGCGCTGGCGCACATCATGGGCTGCTCCTACGATCCCTGCATGGAGGATTTCGAGGACGGGGGCGAGGGCGAGGGCTGCTTCAAGGACGCGGCCGTCGAGGCCGGAGCGGTGCAGTCGCTGGTCGCCCTGCTGGCCGACGGGACGGGGGACGCGGCCGTGCGGGATCGCGTGGCCGATATGCTGGGGGTGCTGGCGGCCGGCAGCAGCGTCCGCACGGCTGCGGTCGTGGCCGCCGGCGCCGTGCCGCTGCTGGCCTCTCGGCTGTCCGACGGGACGGTGGCCTCGGCGGAGCACGCGACCTACGCGCTCGGGAACATCATGGGCTACGGCGGCAGCGGCGGCGTGGGCAGCTGCGACGAGGGCATCGTGCGCGCGGTATTCGAGGCCGGCGTGGTGACGCCGCTGGTCGCGGTCCTCTCGGACGGGATCTCGAGGGCGCGGGGCAAGGTCATCCACATGTGCATCCTCATGGGCCTCGCTGCCGGCAGCGATGTCCGCTCTGCCGCGCTCGCCGAGGCGGGCGCGGTCCAGCCGCTCGTCGCGCTGCTGGCCGACGGAACGCCGAGGCTCAAGGTGGTGGCGATCATCGTGCTCGGGCACCTCGTGGCAGGCAGCGCGGCCCGCTCCGACTCTGCCGCCGCGGCGGGCGCGGTCCCGCTGCTCGCCGCGCAGCTGCTCCGCCACCTATCGCTCTCGACCGCGGGCGCGGGCGCGGGCGCGGATGCGGACGAGATCCCCTCCGTCGCTGTCAGGGTCGCCGCGATGACGCTGGGGAGCATGGGCGCCGCCAGCGACGCATGCGCGGCGCGTGTCCTGGCCGCCGGCGTGGTCCCGCCGCTCGTGGAGCTGCTGTCGAGCGAGCAGCTGGCAGCGCGGGAGCTCGCGGCGGTGCTGCTCGCGATCCTGGCCGTCAGGGGCGGCGCCCTCGCGTCCGCCGGCGCCCTGCCGCCGCTTGCCGCGCTGCTGGCCGACGGGACCCCGCAGGGCCGGACGGCCGCGGCCTCGGCGCTGTTGGACGACGCCGCCGGCAGCGACGGCCGCAAGGACGGGGTCGTGGCCCTCGGCGCGGTGCCGCACCTGATCGCGATGCTGGGGGCCGGGGGCCCGGCGGAAGCGGAGACGGCGGCGAGGGCGCTGCGGATCCTCGCGAACGGCAGCGCGGCCCGCGCGGCCGGCGTCGCCTACGCCGGCGCCGTGCGGCCTCTGGTCGCGCTGCTCGAGCGCGGGACGCCGTGCGGCCGCGAGAACGCGGCGGGGGCGCTCGCCAACCTGGCGGCCGGCAGCGCTGTGCGCGCGGCCATGGCCGCCGAGGCCGGCGCCGTGCCGCCGCTCGCCGCGCTGCTCGCCGGCGGCACGGGCTGCGCGAGGGAGCTCGCCGCCTCGGCGCTGGCGCACGTCGCGCTCGGCAGCGAGGGCCGCGCGCAGCAGGCCGTCGACGCCGGCACGGTGAAGCCGCTCGTCGCGCTGCTGGCCGACGGCCCGCCGGACGCCCGGGAGCGCGCGGCGTTCGCGGTGGCGTGCATCGTGGACCGCAGCGACGCCCGCGCGGCCCTGGCCGTCGCCGAGGGCGCGGTGCCGCCGCTCGTCGCGCTGCTCGCCGACGGCCCGCCGGACGCCAAGGAGCGCGCCGCCGCCGCGCTGAGGGCGCTCGCGGACCGCAGCGACGCCCGCGCGGCCGTCATCGTCGCCGCGGGCGCGCGGCGGCACCTGGCCGCGCTGCTCGCCGAGGGATCTCCGTTCGCCAAGGAGCAGGCGGAGTGGGCGCTGCGGGCGCTGCATACTGCCGTCTGATGGGTCTATTTCAGAATGGGACAGGTCACCGTCACCCCCTGTTACAGTTTTTTTTCCTGCACCTGTGTTGACAGTCATCATGCAAGACGTAGTTGTGTACGGAAGGGCGTCATGCAAATGCAAATGACGGGAACAGGAACCGATTCCTGCTTTTACAGATGAAAATGAAAAGACGACACCGCGTCTCAATCCTTCTTGGGGAGCAGCATGGTGAGCACGGTGTGGCGCACGCGCTTGACGAAGCGCGCTGCTGTCTCGACCTCGCGCTGCGCGCCGCGCTTGAACGCCGTGCCCAGCTCGTCGAGCGTCTGCTGGCGCTCGGTCTCGAGGACCGAGCGCTCGTCGCCCAGCATCTCGGCGACGTCGTTCCACGATCCCGCCGGCATGGAATCCGCGTCCTGGTCCTGGTCGCAGCTCCTGGTCTCGGCCGTCGCATCGATCACCGGCTCGTCCCACGCGCCTCCTTCGGAGCCGCTGCGCCCTCCGGCCGCAGGGGGCGGGGCGTCGGCGTGGTCGAAGTCGTCGGCGTGCCACTCGACCGCCGAGTCCTTCCGCCTCCTGCCACCGGCCCGGGCAGCGACGGCGAGTCCCGCGGCCCGGCCCCGGCCGCCCGCAGCTGGGGGGGCCGAGCCATGACGGAGGCGGCGCCCCACGGGGATCGCAGGTGCACGGAGGGCGAGGGAGATCATCGGCACGCCCTGTCCTGTCTGACTCTCTGCGCTCGGGGACGCTTTATACCAGGTGCGCACCCTGGTGTAAAGGCTGGGCCTCCCCTTTGTTCAGCTGCCCGTCGGTCGGCACTGGGATGCGCAAGGCCCTCCCCATGCGGGCTTCCGCCTGTCCCCAGTCCCGCGTGTCCCGGGCCGTCCTTGCCCGCCCCTACCGCCCCGCGCGCTGCCCCGCGCAGGCATGCGCCTCGCCGCCGTCGCCCGACCTGCATCCCGCTGGGAGGTGCTCCAGCTGGGAGGTGCGGACCGCGCGAAAGGCGCGCGTGCTCCTGACCGGCCTGCAGCTCCACGGCCGCGTCACGGCCGGGCAGTCGCCGAGGCAGATCGGCGCGTGGCTGGCCGACCGATTCGTCGAGCTCGGCCCGACCTACATCAAGCTTGGGCAGTTCATCGCGAGCCGCCGCGACGTCTACGGGCGCGAGTTCTCCTCCGAGTTCGACGGCATGCGCGACAGCGTGCGGCCCGCGCCGGCCGCCGACGCCGAGCGCATGCTGAACGCCTCGGGCATCGACATCGCGCGGTTCCGCGAGATCGACTACAACGCCGTCGCGGCGGCCTCGATCGCGCAGGTGCACCGCGGGACGCTGGTCGACGGCCGGAGCGTCGTGATCAAGGTGCTGCGCCCGCGCGTGCGCGACGAGGTGTTCGACGACATGGCGTTCCTGAACGCCGCGTCCGACCTCGCGCTCACGATCGCCTCGGCGTTCGGCGCGGCGGGCGGCCCGCAGAACGCGCTCAGGCAGCTGCGCACGAGCGTCCGCGACCTCGCGGGCTACCTCGAGGAGGAGCTCGACCTGCGGCGCGAGGCGGCCAACATCGCGGCGTTCCGCGTCATGTACCCGTCGTCGCACGACGCCGTCCGCGTCCCGCGGCTGGTGGACGAGGCGTGCTGCGCGCACGCGATCGTCATGGAGGACGTGCCCAGCACGGCCGTGTCGTCGGTGCGCGTGCGCGGCGGCGAGCGCTCGGTCGCGCAGCGGCTGATGCGCGTGTTCATCGAGCAGCTGATCATGCACGGGCTGCTGCACGGCGACCCGCACGCCGGCAACATCGGCGTCGGCGGGGACGGGCGCTTCGTCCTGTACGACTTCGGCAGCGTCGTGCGCATCGACCGGCAGGACGTGCGCTACATCAAGGACCTGCTCGTCGCGCTGCTCGCGGGCAACAACAGGGCCGCGGCCGCGGCGCTGCGGAGCCTCGGCGCGGAGGTCATCGACGAGCAGGCGCTCGGCAAGTACCTCGTGTTCTACAGGCGCTACCTGCGCGACCTCGACACGTCGGCGCTCTTCGCCTCGGCCGAGCGCCAGAGCAGGGAGGACACCCTCACCGACGTGCCCATCGTGCTGCCCGGCCGCATCTCGCGCATCGCACGCAGCTTCGCGCTGCTCGAGGGAGTGTGCAAGTCGGTCGACCCCACGTTCAACTACTTTGACACGTTCGCGGGCTCCGACGGAGCATCCGGGGCATCCGGCGCGTCCGGAGCATCAGGGGCGTTCGGGGCACCCGACATGTTCGGCAAGGTCGCCGCGATGCTGCTCGACACCGACTACGTCGAGCACCGCGCCCGCATGGACGTCACCGAGGCGATGGAGTCGCTCGCCCGCACCGAGCGAACGGCGATGGACGCCTTCATCCGCAACCTGACGGGCACATCAGAAAAATGATCCGACACGGGCGCACAGGGGGATGGATCTCTGTACCATATTGTGTATTTTTAGAGCTACCAGGTGTGTATTTCCTTGATTGGATCTCTGTACACTATTTTACACGCACGTGTCCCATGTACTTTATTTCTATCACACGTGTTGTTGTTTTTCTGCGTAACTCACCCTCGCGCGAGTGTCGCACGCATCTATCTTGCTTATATATTCGCGGACGTCGTTGAGCGCCGAGACGTCGATTCGGGGAAGACGGACTGTGAAGAACACGTACAGATCGCCCCTTGCATGCCCCCCACCCTCTGCATAGGCCGGGAGTCCGTAGCCGTGCAGGCATCTCACCTGCTTGCAGTCCCGTTCCCATCCTGCGTCTCCTGCGCATCCCGTGCACCTCGGGCACGCCACAAACTCCACCCTGAGCAGCTCCCCGGAGGGATGCGGCAGCTCGAACTTGCCGCCAAAGTAGTGCTGCGTCAGCGAGACGTCGATGTTCGCATGGAGGTCCAGCGGCGACACGACCGTGTCGACCGAGTACAGCGGGTGGTCCTTCACACACACCCGCACCGTCACGTCGCCTCTCTGCGCCGCCTTGAGGTGCGCCGGGATGCCCAGCAGCGCGGGCGGCGCGTCGTCCCCGGCGGCCTCGAAAGTGTGCTCGAGCCGGTCGCCGCTCAGCGGCACCACGATGACCTGCCTGCGCCGCTCGAACGAGGTGCAGCCTCCCCCCCCGTCCCCATCGCCAGCAGAAGCAGAGGCAGAAGCAGAGGCAGAGGGAGGCGGGCAAGCCCGGAGCACCCGGATCACCACCCTCTTGGACCGGGCGTTGTAGACGTCCTCGAGCGACACGGACAGGTCCATGCACAGCGTCCTTGCACGCGTGCAGCTC
>SESB01001414.1_pt1 | contig 15731 bp, 15 predicted proteins | sample 3171441 | NCBI WGS metagenome assembly SESB01 (sample SAMN06051867, study PRJNA518727) | freshwater metagenome | biome: subpolar coniferous forest; feature: holomictic lake; material: water; isolation source: holomictic Lake 227, 6 m depth | place: Canada: near Kenora, Ontario | collected...
TTCCATTAACTTTTAATTCATGAGAATCGCGGTTTACAAGGAGTGCTTCATCGCCAAGTTTCTTTCGATCTTCAGTTGTGTTTGCTCCAAGCATGGAACTAATTCGCTCTAAGGAAATTCCTGTCGGCATACCAGCAAGAATCATTTGGTGATCTGGGATAACCGTCCATCCAACATTGACTCCATGTTTTGCGAGTCGGCCCATTGAATCCTTCGAGACGCTTCCTTTGCGCGTGCGAACAACGGCTTCAGCAGTTCCCATCGAATCAAAGAGTGCGCCATCTTTGATCGCTCCTAAATAATATGCTGCTGTCTGATGATCGTGCCCAGCAATTGTTAAAACAGCTCCTCGTAGATTTTCTGGGGCAGAATCATTAGCTGTGCCAATTGGTTCACCAGCACCAACTAGTCGGCCAAGAAAATCTGGACCGCCACCCACTAATTCGACGGCAGGCATCCATGGCGATTTTGCTGCGATATCTAAAAATCCAGTACGGCTCACTAGTGATAGCTCATTAACAAGTTCCGCGCCCAAGCAATACATAATCCATTCTGGTGCACTTATAAAATGAGAAACTTCGCGAGTCTCGGGCATGCGCTCTTGTTGCCAAAGGATTTTAGGTAACGTCACAACCGGGGAAATCTTAGCGGCGACAGTTCTTTCGAATTCTTCTGACCCAAATACTTTTTCTACTTGCTCCAAGTTGCCACGCGGATCATGCCATGCAAAGCCTGGGGCAATGGGGCGTAAGTCTTTCCCCAACAAGGCGCCGGTCTCTGAAAAGCCAGTTATACCTATGGATGCCGCCTGCCCATCGGCAGCAGCGACAACCTTCGCTGTTATATCAATTGCAGTTTTGGCCAACAAGTTCATATCAATTTCAGAAAGATTATTTGTATGCACCCATGGCGTAGCAACTGCATCTTGCTGTAACAAATTCAATTGCAAATCTGTCACCACCACCTTTATGCGAGTGGTGCCGACATCGATACCGACTAATACTTTTTGCAATTGACTACCTTAAATTAAATTGCGAGCGACGCAAATTTAGCTTGAGGAGGGCGGCAAACAACACCACTTGCACCGTTGAGGTGCCAAGTGCCAGCTGAATAAGGAATCACAATTGCATCACCCTTCGTCACTGGCATTGCTGCAGCATTTGAGAATGAAATCTCGCCGCTACCGGCCAGGAGCAAGAGGATTGAAAATCCCGCATCCACGCTGCTGTGCTTACCTGTTAGGTAATCGGCGCGGAAATAAGGATTTGCTGAATCAGAGAAAATTGCCAAGTCATTCTCTCCGTACAGGCGTTGTGGAGAAATTAACTTCTCAGCCTCACTCGAACCAATTGGCGTGTATCGAAGCGCATCCAAAACAGTATCGAAGCCAAGACCTAGGTGGCCGTCCTTTACTCCGTCAACCGCAAATTCATTCCATTCAAGTAGCGCTGACATATCTGAAGGCTCTTGGAGCTCGAGTACAAAGGTGCCTGCTGGTACCGAGTGTGGCACTCCGGCTGGAACCAAAATTGCGTCTCCCGCTTTTGCAGAGAACTGTTGAAGGGATCCAAGTAATCCAACAGCATCTCTGCTGTCTACCATTTCCGCAATTTCTTTCTTGCTCTTCTCTACAGCAAAACCTAAACCAACAGTTGCGTTTGCGGGCGCTTCTAAAACAATCCACGCTTCGGTCTTTCCGTGCTTCAAAGAAAGATGTTCTTTAGCAAACTTACGATTTGGATGATAGTGAACTGGCAAACGTTGATCTAAATCCAAAAGCTTTACTAATAATTCAGTACTTGTTCCGTAAGTAGCAAGATGTTCTGCGCCGAGCCAAGCTTCTGAATCTCTTCCGATCACATCAACAAGTAATTCACCTGTTGCTAATTCCGATAGACCCATTCGAGGTTCGCCAAAACGAGTGGTAACAGAGCCAATCCATTCTTCTGGGCGCATCGGTCCACCAGGACCATGTCTCAGGACACCAATTCGATTTCCACCTTTGTAGAAATGATCGAACTGATTCGAAGGCAACTTCTCTGGGCGGGCTTCTCTGCTTGTCATGCGCTGAACTATACGCTGTAGAATGCAGTTCTGAAAGAGATAGAAATAGTTTTTGTTTAAATCAATTACGGAATGGGGACCTTCATGTCAGATTCATCAATTCGACTTTCCCGATTATTTAACAAGGGACGTTGTTTAGATATCGCCGTCGATCACGGATTCTTTGGAGAAGGTGCCTTCCTTGCTGGAATTGAAGATATGAATTCTGCAGTTAAAACACTTGTTAACGCTGCTCCAGACGCCATCCAGCTGACAATTGGTCAAGCTCGCTTACTTCAAAACGTTGATCAAAAAGATCGCCCAAGCTTGGTTTTGCGTACCGATGTTGCAAATGTGTACGGAAAAAAATTGCCGGATCACATGTTTAGTATTTCGATTGCCGATCCAGTTCTTACTGCAGTTCGTTTAGATGCTGCGATTGTTGTGGTTAATTTATTTGATTTACCTTCTCGCCCCGAGATGCTTGATGCATGTATACGAAATATCGTTGCTCTTCGCGCAGAATGCGACCACTATGGAATGCCTCTCATGATTGAACCTCTTGTTATGAAGGATTCCGATGGCGGCGGATACACCTCGGATGGCCGTCCAGAAAAAGTTGTTCCACTTGTTCGTCAAGCAGTTGAATTAGGCGCAGATGTAATCAAGGCTGATCCAACTGATGACCCTAAAGATTATGTAGATGTGATCAAAATTGCTGGAGATATTCCAGTGTTAGTTCGCGGTGGTGGACGTGTTGCGGATCAAGAGTTGCTGCAACGCACGGCTGATGTTCTTGCACTCGGGGCTGCAGGCATTGTTTACGGAAGAAACATCATTCAACATGCGAAACCGGCTGCAATGACACGTGCTCTCATGTCTATGTTGCATCAGAACGCATCCGTTGAAACTGCTCTTGAAATGTTAAAGTAAAAATGACACAGAAGATTGTGCGCGTCGGCATTATCGGCGGTGGTCTGATGGGCAAAGAACTCTTGGCTGCCACCAGACGTTGGGATGCTCTCGTCGATCATCCTGTACGCCCAGAAGTTGTAGCGCTTGCTGATTTGTCCCCCGCGGTCCGTGAATGGTTCACAAACGCTGGGGTAGAGAATATTTATGAAGGTTACGAGGAACTTCTTGCCAACCCAGATGTGGACGTTGTTTACATTGCTGTTCCACACAATTTGCATGAGGAAATCTATCTGGCAACTATCGCCGCAGGTAAAGACTTCCTTGGCGAGAAGCCATTTGGAATTGATTTGCTTGCAGCAAAGAAGATTGTGGCCGCCGTACAGGCGAGCAAGGTCTTCGTTCGGGTTTCAAGTGAGATGCCCTTCTACCCTGGTGCACAAGGTGCAATTAATTATGTGAAGTCAGGCGCATTGGGTGAGATTGTCGAAGTCCGCGCAGGATTCCTGCACTCATCTGATTTAGATACTAAAAAGCCTATTAACTGGAAACGCCAAGTGAAGTTTTGTGGCGCTATTGGAGTTATGGGTGATCTGGGTATGCATGTAGCTCACGTTCCTGCGCGCCTTGCACTGAAAGCAAAATCTGTTTATTCCATGCTGGACAAGATTGTTGAAACAAGAATCGATGGCAAGGGGAATGAAGTTCCTTGCGACACTTTCGATAACGCAGTTTTGGCAATTAAAGCCACTTCAGGATCACAGACAAGAGAGTTCCCGATGATCTGGGAGATGAAACGAATTGCCCCCGGTGAGAGCAATTCTTGGTACTTCTCGGCAATGGGAATGAATGGCGGAGTTCGTTTCAATACCCGTAATCCGCAAATTCTTGAGAGATTTACCTACAAAGATGGCGAACAGAGTTGGATTGAAACCCAACCTGGTCACAAGGGAAATTGGCCTGTGATAACAGGTGGAATTTTTGAATTCGGTTTTCCTGACTCTCTTTTGCAAATGTGGGCATCATTCTTTGCAGAGCGAGAAGGGCTATTGGGAGAGAAATTCGGTTGTGCAAGAGTTGAGGAAGTTTTGGAATCTCACAAAGTCTTTGAGGCTGCTATGAAATCCCACGCTTCCCATGCAGCAGAGCAGCTTGAGAATTAATTAAACTCAATCACAACTTTGTGAGCAGTTTTATCTGCGCGCAAAGTTTCAAGAGCTTTACCGTATTCATCAAGTTTAAATCGATGCGTAATGATTCCTGCCGTTTGCAAACGACCACTAGATAGCGCTGCAATTGTCGCTGGGAATGTATCGATTTCCGCAAATGATCCTTTTATTGTAATTTCGCGATGGAAAACATCAAAGGCGTTAATCGCGAATGTTTCATGAGATTCGGTAACTCCGTAAACCATCATGGTTCCACCACTACGAGTTAAAGGCACACATATCTCTGCAACTTCGGTACTTCCGGTAGCTTCGATTACGATATCGAATCCCGATGGGCGGAGCGCTTTCAAATCTTCAAAAGTCTTCTTAACGTTTGCTCTATCCATCAAATATGTTGCATCCGCGCCAAGCTTCTTCGCCGTATCCAATTTAAATTGTGATGATCCTGCTACAACTACAGAAGCCGCTCCGCCTTTAGCAACCAATTGAGCCAAAAGTTGGCCCGTTGGGCCGGCGCCAAAAATAAGTGCGCTGCTTCCTGGTTTGATACCGAGCATTTGAGCTCCATGCATTGCGCAAGCCGCAGGCTCAGCGAACACTGCTTGATCAACAGTTAATCCCTCAACTTTGAAAACTAGATCCTGCGTTGCAATCATGTATTCAGCGAATGAACCAGGCCAATTAGTTCCGAGGCCTTTTCGGTTGTGACATAAGATTGGTTTTCCTTCTCTACAAAATTCGCAATCTCCGCAACTTACAACTGGATTTACGGTGACTCTTTCGCCAACTTTGAACTGAGTTACACCTTCTCCCAGGTCTGAAACAATGCCCACCATTTCATGCCCAGGAATTAGAGGAAATTCAGCCAGGAAATGTCCTTCGTGAATATGTAGATCGGTGCCGCAGACGCCTGCTAATTCAGTCTTAATGAGGACTTCACCTGGTTGAGGAGTAGGTGTCGGAATCTCGCGAACGGTAAAGTTCTTGGCTGAGTCGTAGACAACTGCTTTCATGAAGGCTCCAATGTAGGTGAGTGTGAATTATGACAGGTCAATAATTGAATTACCACTAAACTATGGATATGAATTTTGAACTTCAAGACTTAACCGGAAAAGTTGTTGTCATCACGGGAGCATCTTCGGGAATCGGCAAAGAAACTGCCAAAGTAATGGTTCAAAATGGTGCACGGGTAATTTTGAACTCGCGAAGCGAAGAAAGCCTTCGCCAAATTCAGAAAGAACTTGGCGCTAAATCGATCGGCTATGTCGCTGGGGATTGTTCCAACCCAGAAGTTTCAAAGGAAATCGCAGCTAAAGCTCTAAGTCTCTTTGGCACTATTGATATTGTCATTCCTAACGCAGGAATAGGTCTTTACGGTTCTATTTTTGATTGGTCTGATGATGAAGTGAACGCCATGATGCGCACAAATTTCGAGGGTACGGTTCACCTCATTCGTTCGTGCGCCAAAGTGATGGTTGAAAAAGGCGCTGGAGACATAATTATTGTTTGTTCAGTGGCCGGTTTCTATGGCGCGGGTAAAGAAGCCATCTACGCTGGAACTAAACATGCACAAGTAGGGCTTGCTGCAGGGTTAGATCATGAGCTTCGCGAAAAAGGAATACGAGTATCGCTGATTGCTCCTTCGGGAGTTTCTACAAACTTTGCCTTTGGAACTGGAAGAACTCCAGGTGCTCCCCGCTTGGATATGTATCTCAAACCTGAAGAAGTTGCCATGCAAATTGTGCACATTGCACGTCAACCGGCTTCGGTTCGTATTCCTTTGACAACAATTATTTCAAAAGAGCAGCAGAGTAACTAGCTAAAGCGAATTAATACCTTAATTTGATCGCCAGATAGCGCGCTTTCAAATGCTTTCTGAGCTTCTTCCACTGGAAATACGGAAGTAACAAACTCGCTAAAAGGGAAATTTTCCGCACTTAAAATTGCAATTGAATCCTTGTAGTCAGAAGGAAGATAAGTAGCAGCGCCTTGAATTCTAATTTGGTGGTCTTGAATTATTGGCAAGGGAACAGTTACATCATTTTCAGGAACTCCAACAATTACAACAGTTCCGCCTTTATCAGCCATGCGAATTGCCTGCAGGACGGTTGGTTGAAATGCTACGCAATCAAATACAACATCCGCGCTTTCACCGAGTTCTTTTCGAACGTCATCAACAACAGTTGGTGAACCAGCATCGAAGGCCGAGTCAGCACCAAGTCTTACGGCACGATCACGCTTCTCTTGAACCAAATCGGTCATGATGATTTTCTTAGCATTGAAATGCTTTGCTGCAAAAAGCGTCAGGAGTCCAATTGTTCCACAACCCAAAATAACTACTGACTTTCCACTTAAATCCTTATGACCTACAAAGGCCAATTTTGTTGCGTGTACTGGAGTTGAAAGTGGCTCGATGAGTGCCGCCTTCTCGTCACTGAAGCTTGCAGGAATCACATGAAGACGTCCCGCGGGAAGAGTCCAAAATTCACACATTCCACCTTGCGAATAGCCGCATCCGAAGAACTGTAAGTTTTCACAAAGATTTTCATTTCCATTTTTGCAATTCTTGCAATTCCAACAAGGTAGATCGGGTTCGACTGTGACTCGATCTCCAATTGACAAACCTTTTACATCAGGGGCTAACTCGCGAATCACTCCTACAACTTCATGCCCGGGCTTATAAGGAATCGGAACAAATGGATGTAATCCTTGAACTGCGTGTAGATCTGATCCACAGACACCTGAAACTAGAGTTTGGACAAGGGCTTCGCCTGCTTGAACTTGAGGCACAGGAACTTCGTTTGTTGTAAGTACCTTCGGGGCGGTCGCAACTATTTGTTTCATAAAGTGATTGTATTCGAGGCTAGTTCTCTTGTCGCGCGAATCAATTTTGCATTCGCCTCGTCGCTTCCCAAAGCCCAATCATGAGCTTCTTGAGGGGTTTTCCCATACCGTTCGTGTCGAGCAATCAAACGCTCTATCCGAATCTCTTGCGGAATATCTATGAAATAACTTGAATCAAGGAGCTCTCGCACCCCACCCCATCCCATCTCTGGGAAAAGTAGATAATTTCCTTCAACGATGACGACTTTTACCTCCGGAGTGATGACATCCTCGTTTGCTATCGATTCTTCAATTTCTCTGTGGAAAACAGGAAAATAGATATTTTCTTCTTGGTTATGTTTGACTCGCTTGAGGAGTGCAACAAATCCAAGGGCATCAAATGTTTGAGGCGCTCCCTTAATATTGCGAATTCCTTTTTCGATCAAGACCTTGTTGCTGAGGTGGTAACCATCCATAGGCAATATTGCAATTTTGTTGGCCGGAAATCTCTCTTTTATTTGCTCTACAAGCGTCGACTTTCCTGCTCCGGGTTCGCCGATTATTCCAAGTAGTGTTCGTTTATCCGTCTTTAAGGCAATTTCTATATCATCAAAAATGCTCACAATCAGACCATAACCTTGTTTATCTATCGCTTTTCCAAAACAAGGGCGGACATAAACGCCTCTACAACTTCAGCCTTGCTCCAAGGGGTTGGGGCTTGAGTAATAAAGAAATCTTCAAGTGCGATGTCAGCCAAATTATCAATATCGGCTTCGACAAAACCTAGGCTAGATAGAACTGGGAAGTTGAGTTCAGCAAGAATCTTGCGAACGGCGTTGACTGCGCGAGAACCATCTTTGCTTCCGTCATCTGGAGCTCCCATTGCATCAGCAACGCGTTCCATCTTTGCTGGAACCACTTTTGCCTCACGTGTAAGTGTCTCTACAAGAACTAATCCGATTGTTAGGCCGTGCGGAACATGTTTTAAGCCACCAATCGCTTGACCAAGTGAGTGCTCGGCAGTGCAATCTGAAATATTCATTGTTAGGCCGGCCATCATTGATCCTGCTGCCATCCCAGCGCGAGCCGCCTTATCGTTTCCATCCTTATAAGCACCAACAAGAGCTGGCGTCATCATGCGAATCGCTTCATAGCCGATTGCATCTCCGATAGGTGTGCTGCATTTTGCAATAATTCCTGCGATTGCTTGAGCGAGCGCATCAATTCCGGTGTTCGCTGTCATTGAAGGGGGCATCGAATAAGTTAGTACTGGGTCAACGATTGCAAATTGCGCACGAAGGTTTCCGTTTGCGATACCAGCTTTTCTTCCTGCAGCTGGATCAGAAATAACTGATCCACCAGAAACTTCTGAACCCGTGCCTGCTGAAGTTGGCATTGCAATGAGCGAAACTGTTGGAATTGGGTATTCGGGTTTGCCTGCTTGGAATTCGCGGAATGTAATACCAAGTTGCGCACAAAGGCGCGCAGCCTTTGCCGTATCAATTACCGATCCACCGCCAAGGGCAACAATTGCCTCTGCGCCGGATGCAACGACTGCCTTTGTTGCGTTATCGACCATATCAATCGTTGGTTCGCCCGCTGGCTTCTCAAAAGTTGTGACTTTAATTCCCGAGGTTGCAATCAATTTGTCTATGCACGCCTTGGCTGCCGGATTGAACTTCTCTATGCCTTCATCAACCATCAAAAGAACATTTGTCGCCCCACATTCGGCTACTACATCCGCCAAGGCAAGTGCTCGACCTTCACCGAAGCGAACCTTTACAGGTAAGTGGTTATTAAATGATTCAATATTTTCCACGATTGCTCCAGTTCAGTTAGCCGCCGCGAGAAGAATACCCCTTACTTGCAGTGTGCCGGCAGGTGTCAATTCAAGGGGAATTGGGTCGCAAATTCGACCCGTAAAGTCTGCTGCAGATTGTCCTGCCTCAAACCCAAGCAAAACCCATTGACCGCTTCTATCTTTAATAATTCGTGCGGCATAAATCCCATCTGCATCAATAATCTCGGTTCGCTCGAAATGAAAAGGCCCCGTGAGTGAATCCGCTGGGACCGAATATGTGCCGGTCTTAAACCCAGGTTTAAACTCATTTAAGTGGTGTTCTGCTACGCAAAAGATAAGCACAAACTTGCCGTTAATTTCTTCTACTTGGATGACTTCGACTTGGCCGAAGCCGGCTTCACCATGCAACGGGGCCAAGACTTCCCAGCGCTTCAAGTCCGAGGAAATGGCGTGGGCCACCGTTCCGCGAGTTTTAATACCGCCGGCCTTTATGTCGGCGGTATTGAGCATGTGCCATTTCTTATCGCGTTCGTCAAAAAAGACCCAAGGGTCACGCCAATTTGTATCTGGGTCTCCATTTTCTTGGGTTTCATAGAACCGAGAATCTGCGCTTGTAACTGGGTTATTCGAATTTCTTGTCCATGTAATTAGATCGGGACTTGTCGCATAACCGATTTGTTGAACAATTCCACCTTTTGGACGAGTGACGCCGGTATAAAACATGTAGTACAAATTATCGGCTGGATTTTTTACAACACTTCCAGTCCATGTTGCAACTTCATCCCATGCGGGCGCATCCGCTGCTACTAGGGCGTCAGGAAGAAGCATCCAATTCTTTAAATCTTTTGATTTTGCATGTCCGATAGATGCACGAAAATGTCTGCGGTCTGGATCAACTAGCGCCTTTGATGCACGAAGAAAAAAGATATGAAAATCATTTCCATCATCGAAAAGCCAGCAATCCCAAGCCCAATGATCTGCAAGTTCTAGCACGCTACTTCACTGCACCACTTGAAAGACCAGAAATGAATTGCTTTTGAAGGAATAGGAAGAAAGCGATGATTGGGATAACCGCAAGAAGTAACCCGGCCATAGCCTGACCGTATTGGGTCGAGTATTGACCGTAGAAAAGGTAGGTCGAAAGAGGAAGAGTTTGTGTTTCTCTCGTCAAAACAAGTCGAGGAAGCAAGAAGTCATTCCAAATCCATAGGGAATTAACAATTGCGACCGTAGCTGTGATTGGACGGAGCATTGGAAAGATGATGCGCCAGAAAATAGTGAAGTCATTTGCTCCATCTACAGAGGCGGCTTCATCAATTTCTGTTGGAAGCTTTGAAATAAACCCATGGTACAAAAATGTAGAAAGTGCCACTCCAAATCCTTGATAGAAAAATATCAACGCTACTCGATTATTAAGCGAAACAAACTGCGCAAAAATTGACATGAAAGGAATCATTAGCGCCTGGAAAGGAACGATCATTGAAGCAACAAGAATTAAGAATGTTGTCTTTGTGAATCTATTCTTTGTGCGTGCTAAGTAGTAAGCAAGCATAGATGAAATTATAATCAAAATAGAAACGCTAAAGAATGTGATAATAATTGAGTTCACAAGCGATCTAAAGAATTCCATTTTCTGAATTGCTTGTTGAAAATTATCCAATGTGAAATTTACTGGCCATCCAAGAGGGTTTGCCAAAATATCGTACTTAGGCTTGAAAGAGTTGAGTAAAACCAAGATGAATGGAGCAACGTAGGAGAGGGAGAGAAATAGCCCAAATCCAAAGAGAAGTTTCTTTCCAACTGGGTTTTGAAGCTTCGCATTTTTCATTGTTGAACCTCCGCGCGCTTACTCACAATGACTTGGACTAATGCCGCCATCGCCACCATCAAGAACATCAAAACCGCTTTGGCTTGGCCGGTGCCAAAATGACCAAAAGCAAAAGCCTCTTGGAAAATATGCATAGAAATGAGTTCCGTGGTTCTGTACGGACCGCCACCGGTCAACGCCAAGTTAACGTCATAGGCCATAAACCCAGAACGCATCGTTAAAAAGAGTGCAATTGTGAATGACTGTGCCATCAAAGGAACTTTTATTGCGGTGAGCATTCTCAGCGGCGAAGCGCCATCTACCTTTGCGGCTTCAAGAACATCCTGCTCGATACTAATCAAACCTGTAATGTAAATAATCATCATGTATCCGGAAGACTGCCACACAGTCACAATGATGAGAGCCCAAAATGCTTTATTCGTATCACTGATCCATGATTGACTAAAAAACGGCACATGGAATTTTTCGGAGATCGAAACAAGGGCGGTGTTAAAAATAAACTGCCAAATGACACCTAGGATGACTCCGCCAATGAGATTTGGTATGAAGAAAAATGTGCGGAAGATATTTGAACTCTTGAGTTTTGCCGTAACAAGAAGTGCTAAGCCGAATGCAACAGCGTTGACAAGAATCATTGAGACAATAACAAATTTTAGAGTAAAACCGAGTGTGACCCAGAAAGTATGGTCTTGGAAAGAATTAATGTAATTGTCGAATCCAGAAAATTTTGTGTACTTAAAACCATTCCAATTTGTAAAGGTTAGAAAAAAACCTTGTGCAAACGGGTAAACAAGAACTGCTAAAAAAATTGAAAGTGGGATGGCTCCAAAAGTCAGAAATCTCTTACGATGTCTGGCGCGCTTCTGCTGACTCATAGCCCCCTCATTCTCGTATCTTCAAATATTTAGTAAAGAATAGCGAGGCCATTCCAGGGGGTAAACCCCGAGAATGGCCTCAACTAATTTGCTTCTAACTAGTTCTGACTAGCTGAAAGAAAAGAATTACTTCTTCTCTCCGCGCCATGTCTTTGTCTTGCCCTTCCAAGCAGCTTGAATTGCTGAAGCAAGCTGAGCAGAGGTGATCTTGTCAGTGAAGTATTGCTGCATTGAAACCTTGCCTACTTCCTCCTGCAAGCCAGCTGGATAGTAAGTATTGATCCATTCAAGTGACTTATTCGCTCCTACAAACTTAGCGATTTCCTTAGACATGAATGTTGTTGGAGGTACATTCCAGTTGCTGTACACAGGAATGAAGCCCATACCGCCACCGGTCTTAGTTGCTGGATCTGAAACGTGGTGTTGACCCGCAGCTGATGTGTACAACCAAGTCAAGAAGTCAATTGCACCCTTGCGCTCTGCAGAGGTTGATTCGGTGTTGTCGATCATGAAATAACCAGGTACGCCAACAGGAATTGAATCATTTCCGTATGCCTTTGCATCGGTGCTGATAGGCAAATTCATGATGCCGAAGTTGGTTGATGATGCTGCTGTAAGCAAGTTTGGCTCTGTCCAGTTGCCTTGGAACATAAAGCCATAGTCACCGCTTGATAGATCTGCAATTGAAGCATCGTATTCGGTGTCTGTGAGGTTGACCTTTGAACCGTTGTACTTCTTAAGAAGATCAAATGTTGCCAACCAGTTCTTGAATACTGGGTCAGTTGAAAGATCCTTTGTGCCGTTTGCTAGAGAATCTAGAACAGCCAAGCGACCTTCATGAGTCTTCGCAGAATTTGCGTGATAAATATTTGTGAAGTGAGCGCCTAGAGACCACCAGATAGCCGAGAAGTGAATAGCTTTCTTTCCCTTAGCTTGAAGAGTCTTGAATGCGGCTTCTAGATCTGTACGTGTCTTGATTGTTGTTGGATCGATACCAGCTGCATCGAGAACTTTCTTGTTGTAAAGAAGTCCGAAAGCTTCAGCTGTAGATGGAACACCAACTTGCTTTCCGCCGACGTTTGCCGCAGCGAGAAGACCTTTAGGAGCTAGCTTTGTAAGGCGCTGTCCTTTCCAGTCCATAACTTTGTCAGCCATGTCAGGAATCTCTTGGAGTGTGTACATAATTGTTGGAGCATTTTTTGCAGCATACATAGGTGTTACGTTCTGCAAGAATGTGAGGTTGCGATCGCCAGGAATCGACTTAAGTGTGTAGCAACCTTGGCTTGCGTTGTAGTCCTTAACTGCTGCCAAGAATTGATCTTGAATTTCAGGCTTGATAGTTCCGAGCATTGTGACGGTTGTGCGCTTTCCACAAGTTGCTGCTGATGCATGAGTTGCAACTGTTAGAGAGGTCGCCATCAATGCAGCAAGGGCGAGGGCCCCGAGCTTTGAAGCTTTTTTCATAGTTTCTCCTAGTTAATTAATTAATTAATGCCAGCGCCAAATGTGGTTCTGACAGATTTTCTATAACCTCTTGTGCCAGTCGACACATGTCGATTACAATTAGTGAAGTTACACGGGTTCATCGACTCGTGTCTACGGTTTTTTACCATTGTTTGATAACGGTTTCATAACGAAATCTTTCGTCGGGAAACCCTCGAACTGGCATGAAGGGAAGGTGGGAAGGTGGCTAAGCGCTCAGATGTAGCACGTGCTGCGGGTGTAGCAGAAAGCACTGTCTCCTATGCCCTTTCAGGAACCCGCCCAATTTCTGAAGATACTAAGAAGCGAATCCATAAGGCCATGAAGGACTTGGACTACAAACCAAATGCCATGGCCGCGGCACTTCGAAGTGGAAATAGCAAGATGCTCGCACTTGTCTTTGGGGTGACCGAGCGCGGAATTTCACAGGGCGATATGAGCTATGTCTTGGGTGCTGCAGATGCCGCCCGAGAATTTGGTTATCACTTAATCCTCTGGCCTGCTCCTGACCGAGACATCCAAGACGTTGTCGCACAAGCTCAATCCGGGTTACTAGATGGCGTGATCCTTATGGAAGTGAGACTTGAAGACGCCCGCGTTAAGCTTTTTAGAAAGCTTGGAATTCCGGTAGCGCTTATCGGACGAACTGGCAAACCTGAAAAAGATATTTATTCAGATCGTGATTTTGAAAGCGCAATCAGAATAGCCATTGAAGAACTTGTGCGCCTCGGCCATAAGAGAATTGATTATCTGAGCACAACAACGACACAAGTTCATGATGGCTTCGGCGCGATCGTCCGTGCTGAAAAAGCTGCTGTTGAAGTTGCCAAGGAGCTCGGGGTTGAAATGTCTGTCTTACATACGGGTTACACAACGCAAGCCGGATTAGACCTCGGGCGTAATTACGCAAAGAGAACTAATCGAGCGACGGGTGTTGTCTCAATCAACTCTGAAGCGATCGCTGGATTTTCTCGCGGTGCACAAAAAGCTGGATTAAGAATTCCAAAAGATTTGTCTATTATCTGTATCGACAGCACAGCACTTGAAGCCGCTGCTCAAGAACCAACACTCACAACAATTTCGCCACCGGCCGTCGACATCGCAGCCGCTGCAGTTAGCGCTTTGATAAAAAGTTTATCCAACTCGGAAATACCAACCCCACAACAATTATGGTGTGGCACGCTGGTCAGTCGGGAGAGCACAGGGCCGGCTCCAAAGTAGTCAAACTTGTTTGGCGGAGACGAAGAGATTTGAACTCTTGAAGGCGATTAAACCTTACCTCGTTAGCAGTGAGGCGCACTCGACCGGGCTATGCGACGTCTCCGAGTTGCAGGTGAAGTTTACAGTGAAAAACAGGGAGAGCGTCACCCAGATTTCAGAATAACGCTGCTGTACGGAACCGCATCGCCGGTGTGAATAATGGCTAGCGATTGGCCAACTTTGACCTTAAATTCCTCGTGAGGGATAAGGATTTCAGGGGTTCCAGCAAAGTGGGACTTGTGCTCGGCGACGATCTTGGAATCCACTTTTTCAGCAAATTCATTTGCAAGATACAAACCTGTAACGTCCAAGAGGGGCAAAATTGCATCGAGTATTTGTGGGACTGTTGGGAAACCTTTAACCAGAGCCAAATCCACGAGCTCCACGCCTGGATAACTTGGGAAGGGCCCATCCACGATTGCCAATGTATTTACATGGCGAAACTTTGCAAGAACTGATGCCAGTTGGTCGTTGATGATTCCGGTCTTAAGCATTCTCTAGCCTTCCTCGCTATTCATATTAATAAGCATCGATGATATCTCTGAAGCCGTTGGCAAGGAAGGTGTTGCTCCTGTTTTTGTTGTAGCAAGAGCTCCTGCAGCCGAAGCAAAGGGGATTGCATCTTGTAATGAAACGCCCTTACTAAGACTTGTAGCGAGCGCACCACAAAAAGCATCGCCCGCTGCTGTTGTGTCGATTGGAGAAACCCTAAATGCAGGAAAATGTTGAGAGGCATCATTCGTGATCAAAAGTGAACCATTCTCTCCCAAAGTAATGAGTACGGATCCAACCCCGGTTGCCATCAATTTCTTTCCCGCTTCAATTGCGCTTGCTTCATCGTTTACGTGGATTCCCGTTAGGGTTTCTGCTTCAAATTGGTTAGGTATGAGTAAATCAACGTACGATACAAATGAATTTGAAAGCACTGCAGCAGGAGCAGGGTTTAAAATTGTAAAAAATTTCTCTTCTTTAGCTCTCTTAAAAAGAATTTCTAATTCTTCAATGGGGCTCTCTAATTGAGCCAGCAAAATCTTCTTTTCTTTTACTGATGAGAGAGCTTTTTCATCAACGTTTTTTGCCTTCAACTTACTGTTTGCGCCTGCGATAACGATGATTCGATTTTGTCCCGATGAATCGACTTCAATAATTGCTGTTCCACAAACCCCATCGACTTCACTCACAAATGACTGGTCGATTTTTTCGTCCTTCATCAATCTGCGAATTATTTGCGAATTCGAATCTGTACCAAGAACTCCTACCATCGTTACCTCACCGCCCGCCCGCGCAGCGGCAACGGCTTGATTCAAACCCTTACCCCCTGGGAAGGTCTGAAAATCTTTTCCCATAATGGTTTCTCCGGGCTTTACCATCGTCTCCACACGAGATACCAAGTCGATGTTCAAGCTACCGATCAGTAAAACGCCCATGAATTTAGGTTAGCGCCTCAAGTAGGGGTGATTGTCACAGTTTCATAACAATCATTGAAATAGGTACTTTCGGCTTGCTACTACCCCCCAAATGCCCAAGGATAAGGACGG
>SESB01001417.1_pt1 | contig 15717 bp, 20 predicted proteins | sample 3171441 | NCBI WGS metagenome assembly SESB01 (sample SAMN06051867, study PRJNA518727) | freshwater metagenome | biome: subpolar coniferous forest; feature: holomictic lake; material: water; isolation source: holomictic Lake 227, 6 m depth | place: Canada: near Kenora, Ontario | collected...
ATATCCTGTGGGGAAAAAGACTCATCTAAATATCCAACCTTTTCGAAATCAGAATGGTTTATCATAAGTGGGCCTCTATTAGAAGAATCTCTTATCTCGAAAACTTCCCTAGAGGTATTTTTTCTGTCTGCATGGTCTATATGGAATAACACATCGGACCACATTCCGTCTGGTATTTTTTCCAAGTTTATGTGCTGTGAATTTGGATTTATTGTCCAGTTATGTGATGTTCTAGCGGTCACCGAAAAAACATCATCAAAAGAAAGAAAAGGTTTAATCATTCTTTCGTTCCATCCTGGCTCGTTAATCAGCATGTCATCCTGAACAATTAAAATATATTCCCCTTCGCTAGCTTTTGCTGCTATATTATTAGCCTTAGTTTCAAAAACATCCGGAGCATGTATTTTTTTAATCTCAATTCCTTTATTTTCTTTTGTGAATATATCAAGAATTTCTTCAGAGTTATCTTTACATCCGTCTAAAACTACAACTAGTTCATAAGACCCCACAGTGTATTTTTTGATTCTTTCTAGACACTCTAATAAAAGGAAGTCTTTGTTATGAACTGTTAAATTTACGCTTATCACTAGAAAATTAAGATTTATACCATTTAGAAATTTCCTCGTCCAACATTTGATCTAGGGAAGTAATATCTTCTGGAGGAATTAAAGCAGAAAGATAATTTGTCTTCCATGTGGATAGTATCTCATCACTCCCCTGATTGAAAATAACATTCCCAACTACTGCTCCTATTTTATTCTGTAACCCGTTGGGATCCTGAGTTACAGCTTCCCAAATATTACACTCTATATAGGGTCTAATCTTGTCGGTTGGTTCTATTTTATTTTTTATCCCCAGTATACTCAGAACACTCTGGTCGTATCTATGATCTATGTAGCCAGGAAGATTTTCTAACCCACATTCATTTTCCCCTCCCATAATTATTCTAGGATCTCGACAATACCTTAAATATTCTTCTAAGAAATCCAGAGAACTTTCACATTTTTTCATTCCAATAACTCCAGCCTCTACTTGAGGTTGATTCCAATATTCTGGACTATCACATCCCATGTAAAAGAAGGTGTCTCTTCTAGAGTATTCATAATTCTTATTCCCCCCTCGGGTAAGAAGAATGTTATTTCCTTCAAAATAGTTATGCAAAAAATTTCCAAAATCACCAAAGAAGGTGTCTGACGAATCCATATAGAGGAGAACGTCTCCTTCTGGAATTTTCTTCATCGATTCTAATATAATGAACGGCTTCCACAGACACCACCCATCTCCCTTGCTTTCTTGATCTCCCAGAATTTGGGTATTGTCTAAAAAGAACTGATTTTTTTCTAACCATTCTCGATCATATTCAAGAATAGATTCAAATATCTCGGATGATTCTGCAAGATTAATAAGTGCCTTTCTAGGAACTTCATATTTTCCGTTGGAATAAACGCAAAGGTGTATGTTCATCTATTTAATTTTTATATATTTAAGTAATTACCACAAGGAACAGTCCAATTGGAGTAGCTTAAAAAATTATAACTACTCTTATTTTTAATTAGATTATTTCCCATCCTTCGCAATACACATCGCTGGTATCCTTATTGATTGCAGGGCCAAACCAGTTTGCTGGACAAATCACTCTCTTATTTTCTTTTTGATTTAACCAAGATCCCCACCAGCTGAATGAACTGTTTGCGTTGATGTGGTGATCACACATTGTGATCAGCTTTAGATCTACATAGGGGCTTCCTGAATCTACCACATGAAATTGAGGTGAATTAAAATTTTCTCTGCACCATTCTATATCATCTGAAAAAATTAGAAATTTAGTTTCTGGTCCAAACAAAGAAATAGCCTTATCATAGTATTCTTTAGAACATGTTGGGTGGTGGTTTGGATAGAGTGTATAGTCTCCCCTCCTTACATGAATTGACACACAGGTGGATCCTAATAGGAAATTTTCTATAACATCTTTCCAGTACGCAGAAGCAGAATTTACTATCTCCGGACGAAAAGAAAAATACCCAAGAATGGATTTTCTAATTTCTTTAAAATACTTTTCTGTTTGGAAATATCCCGCTAAATCTGTCCCATCAGATATTTTATACATGTCCGGGTCGAAAGTAAATTTAGCTTCGTGGACAGCATAAGAAACATTTATGTTCTGGATGCTCTTGAAGAATCTAACTGGTAGATTAAAACAATCTAGAAGGTCACACTTAACCATCATGGGGGATCCAGTTTTTAAATCAATAGGACCAGTGGGGGACAAAGTAGAACAATTTTCTATAGGAAAAAATATATCGTGCCCTAATTTTTTTGCGATTGCAACTGAGGAGGAGAACTGGAACATCTGATTTCCAAGTCTTCCCATATATCCAAGATCTCTAAAAGATAACATAATTAGATTTATTAATTATAGTCTATTCTAAAATAGTGTTTCGGAAACTTTCAATAAAAAACCATCTAAAATATAAAATGAATGAAAAATTAGCTATCATAGTTCCGTACCGAGATCGGGAAGACCATCTAAAGAAATTCATCCCTTTTATAGAATCCTGCAACTTTCTGGATGGAATAGATTATGAAATTCTAATCGTCGAACAGGAAGAGGGCAAACCTTTCAACAGAGGAAAGTTGCTGAACGTTGGTGCAATTCAATCCCACACAGCTAGCTATTACTGTTTTCATGATGTGGACATGCTTCCGCTAGTTTCAGATTATTCATATACACCAGTTCCAACCCATCTAGCTGCAGAGGCAGAGCAATTTGGATTTAAACTCCCATACCAAGGTTACTTTGGCGGAGTTACTTTATTCGATAAACATTCCTTTATTAAAGTAAATGGATATTCAAATGATTATTGGGGATGGGGAGCAGAAGACGACGACGTTATGTTTAGATGTGTTGCAAAAGAAATAAAAGCTTCTAGAAAGAACGGAAGATATCGGTCGCTGTCCCACGAGAGAAACATCACCCAGGATCTGTATAACGAGAATTTAAGGAAGTTTTTTGGATTCAAAAACGGTCTGAACCTCGACACAATTAACCAGAAGATAGATTCAGACGGACTAACCACCCTAGAGTATGAGGTTCTAGAAGAGAAGAAAATCTCTACTAAATCAACCCTCGTAAAAGTAAGAATTTAAGATATATAGGGCTTAAAGAAGTCCAATAAAAAGTGATATCAATTAAAGGTGTTGACACGGGAAATAAACTAGTTATCTTCGATCTAGACGATACCCTAGTTAAGACGGACGCTAAGATCAAGATCGTCGACAGGAAGACGGGTAAGATTCTCAAGGAGATGACTCCACAGGAATTTAACAGCTTCGAATCTAAGTCGAAGAGACACATTCTGAACTTCGAAGACTTCCTAAGCCCTGAAATTCTAAGACAGGGGAAATTCATCAGAGAGATATTCTCTAAATTAAAGGGATACTACAAGAGAGGAATTCCAGTTTCAATAGTTACTGCTAGAAGCTCGAGCGACCTAATTAGGAATTTCTTCCTGGAAAATGGCATAGATATCCACCCTCAGCTAGTTATTGCAATCAACGATCCCCAGTACGAATACACTGGATCGATAGCAGATAAGAAAAAGCAGGCAATCAAGGATCTAATAGATCTTGGATTCAAACATCTCACCTTCTTCGATGATAGTGAGGAAAATTTAAGGTTGGCTAAAGAGGCAGAAGGTTACAAAGATGCTTCCATTAAACTTATTAAAGTGGACTAGAGTCCAGTCCTAAGATCTTCCAGAGATCTTGGAATAGTAATTCTTAGGTGATCTAAATTTTTTTCTATAATTTCAGGACTGACTGGTCTGGTTAGAATCTGAACCGTTTCTAAAACACCTAACGCAAATCCCAATTTACTTTTTAGTAGAGCATTTTCTTTTAGAAGATTTTGTTCTCTTCTGGTTAGAGTTTCTCCCCCTAATTTTTTCTTGGTCATGATAATCTTATTATAGATTATCTATCAGACCCCCAAATTTTTCTAAAAATTTAGATGGAACCTTTTTCTCTGAGGTAATTTTCAACCCTTGAGTATCTCTCGTGATTTGGTAAACCGTGGACGTCCATTGGGCTTCCCCACATTCTTGTATACCACATGTGGATTGCCAGATCAGGGGAATCTTTCTCTATTCTAGGATTTGTCGATCTAAATCTTTCATCAAAGTGAGGGTATAGATAATAAAATTTAATCTTCTTCTCCTTCATAAGCCAGCAGAATAGATAATAAGGTTCACCATCGCACCCTAGATTTTTTTGGTCACAGGCTTTCTCGTGAACGTACTCAAAATCTTCTGCATACTCTTCTTTGTATTTAATCCCTAAAGAGTTTCTCCAGTTGTTTCCATCGTAACTAAAAGTAACGGATTTGAAGTCGATGTTTATATCTTCTAAATCTTTAACTCTACCAACTAGAAAGAATGAATTGAATGCAACCGGATTATTCCCTCTGAAGTGACAGTATGCTTCTGAGATTGCAGAAATCCCTGTGTTCTCGTCCTCCATCTTCTGGATGAGTCTAATTACCTCACTTTTATTTTCGATGAAGCAATCCTCGTCGATATGGACGTACCATTTTGCAGAAGAATTTTTAATTTTATCGATCCAATAGAACCAAGGGGCTGGCCATTGATCGGACCCGTCAACTACCAGAAAAGAGCTCTCTGGAAAATTATCTTTTAGTATTTTTTGTTGATAAGTTATCCACTTGGTGGACATAGAAGTAGTCACAAAAATAATGTCCGATTCTTTAATCATAAACAACTATAGATCAATAAGTGAAATGTGTTTCCCTTAAAAAAGAGTCTTGACGTGTTTAGCAGCAACGTCGAAGATAGAATTCTTAGAGTCCGTCTTTGGCCAGTTTCCTGCAAACACTAGCATCTGAGCAGCTTTAGCCTGAACGTCTTTCTCTGGAACTATCTTTTCTCTCTTGAGAGCAGCAACTAGATCCTCTGCCAACTTCTTTCCGCTCTTGTAGACAGAGTCGATTTTCTTGCCTTCTGGGATATTCAAAAGTTCGTGCATCAGATTTTTTCTGACTCCTGAGGTGTCGATGGACTTCTTTGCCTCGTTCAGTTCGCCTACGAACTCATTATAATTGGTCAAATTTTCCATGTGCTTAATTTTCTTTTTGCGACTGGTCGAAGAGATTCTGTTTGTATTGTGCTTTTCTCTTCTGCTCTCTCTTCACGATTGATTTTTTAGTGAACTTCTGGTTTTCGAAGAGTTGCTCCTTAGTTTTTGCCTTTGTGAATTTAAACTTCAACTTCTTGAGTGCTGCATCTAGGGACTTTTCTTTCTTAACGTCGATTATAATCATGGGTTTATATATCCAATTGTAAGTTTTATTCTTCAGTCTTTGGATTTATGATCTTCACCTTCACTGGTGGTTCTTCTCCTTCTTCCTTCTTTGAATCGAAGGAAAGAGTTATTTTAGATCCTTCGCTAACCTTCTTGAGAACAACAAGCTCTGCAATGGTGTCCTCGATGTACTTCTGAAGAAGTCTCTTTAGAGGTCTAGCACCAAACTTTGGATCGTATCCCTTCTCTGCTATCTTCTCCTTGAGATCCTTAGTAATGGTTATTTTATATCCAATCTCTTCAAATCTAGGTGTCATCTTCTTCAGTTCTACATCAATAATCTTGATTAGATCTTCTTGACTTAGTGAATTAAAGTAGATGATCTCGTCCAACCTGTTGATAAATTCTGGCGGGAACATCTTCTCCAACTCTTTTTTGATCGTGTTCTTAGATTCTTTTTCTATAACTTCTTCTCTCTGAGATCCAAATCCAACACCTCCTCCAAATTCCGCCGCCTTTCTTTGTCCAACGTTGGACGTTAAAATGATCAGACAGTTCTTAAAGTTGATCTTTCTGCCAAGCCCGTCGGTAATCATCCCCTCGTCTAGAATCTGCAGAAGAGTGTTAAAAATATCAGGGTGTGCCTTTTCAATCTCGTCAAATAGAATTACCGAGTAGGGTTTTCTTCTGACCTTCTCTGTTAACTGTCCTCCCTCTTCGTGTCCAACGTATCCTGGAGGTGCTCCAATGAGTTTAGTCGAGTTGAACTTCTCCATATATTCAGACATATCAACTCTGATCATTGCATCAGAGTCTCCAAAGACGAACTTAGCAAGTTCTTTTGCTAGTTGTGTTTTACCAACCCCGGTTGGTCCAAGAAAGATAAAAGACCCGATCGGACGGTTAGGATCCTTCAGGCCAATTCTATTCCTTAGAATTGCCTTGGTTATCTTCTCGACTGCTTCGTCTTGACCAATTACTCTCGTCTTTAGAGTTTCCCCCATAGAGGCTAGTTTCTCCGTCTCGTTCTGACTGATCTTCTGTAGGGGAATTCCTGTCATCATCGAAACAACTTCTGCAACCTTCTCTCCATCTACGATCTTTCTCTTCTCTTTTAACTTCTTCTCCCAGATCTCTGTCTCTGCTTCTATGTTCGCTCGGATTTTTCTCTCCAAATCTCTATATTTTGCTGCCCCTTCATAGTCCTGCTTCTTCACGCACAGTTTCTTTTCCTCTGTTGCCTTCTCGAGATTTTTCTCATGGGCGACTAGGGAATCCGGAACTTTCACCTGGGTGAGCTGTGATCTGCTGCCTGCCTCGTCTAGGGCATCCAAAGCCTTGTCCGGAAAATTCCTGTCTGTGATATACCTTTCTGTTAACTTAACACAGTTAATGATTGCATCCTCAGTGTATTCGACGTTGTGATGCTCTTCGTACTTAGACTTAATGTTATTTAGAATGATGACGGTCTCCTCAGCGGTGGGAGGTTCTACTAGAACCTTCTGAAATCTTCTTTCGAGCGCACCGTCTTTTTCTATGTACTGTCTATATTCGTTTAGTGTTGTTGCTCCAATGCACTGGAATTCACCTCTTGCAAGAGCAGGCTTAACCATGTTAGATGCATCTAGAGATCCCGAAGATCCGCCAGCACCAACCAGTGTGTGTAGCTCGTCGATAAAGACGATGACGTCTGGATTCCTCTTTAGCTCCTCGATGATAGCCTTCATTCTCTCTTCGAACTGTCCTCTGTATTTAGTTCCTGCTACAATTGAACCCATATCTAGACTGAGCACTCTTTTGTTTAGCAGATTTCTAGAAACTTTTCTCTGGATGATTCGAAGTGCAAGACCCTCTGCGATTGCAGATTTACCAACCCCAGGCTCTCCGATCAGAACTGGATTGTTCTTTTTCCTTCTTGCTAGAATTTGAGAGACCCTTTCAATTTCAGAATCTCTTCCTACAATAGGATCTAGCTTTCCCTTATTTGCAAGATCGGTCAGATCTCTGCTAAAAGAATCTAGAGCAGGTGTGTTTGATGAGGTTGCTCCAGACTTATAAATCGGTGTGTCGTCATCATCGTCATCCTCGTCGCTGGATTTAGAAGATGCGACCGGCAGATCCTTTAGCAGATCTTCTTCTAAAAAAGTCTTTCCTATTTTTTCCATTCTCTCTTTCTTCATACTTGTTTCTTTATTATAGAAGGTCGGAGGGAAAAGTATTCATCCTCCTAGGAATTCATCCACTTATCTGTCTCCTGTTGGCTTGGGTATCCTAGATCTGACTGGCAGGTGTCACAGATCCTCTTGAGAGAGAAACCCCTTGTAGAAGAGTCCTGACAATTTTTGACTGTGTATTTAGGGTGGGAACAAGATTCCTGGATTCCGATTAGTTCTTTCTCCAGAGACTTTATTTCCTCGATTATCTTCTGTGCACTGACAGGTAAATCTTGAGAGTGACTCGGTTCCGAGTCGGTTTCACTTACTTCCATAGGCGAGCAAATTTAGCCTATATATTATCTGCAGATCGAATCTGCGACTGAAATAGCCCAAGGGGACTTAGATTTCCATCTTGGTTTAATTCCCATCGACTCAACCATTCCAACTGCTGAAGACAGAAGGGTGTTCGACTGGTATTTAGGATCAGGGTTTAGATCTATGTCGATATAGTCTGGCTTTCCAAATCCCCAAGCAGCAAGAAGATGAGCAGCAGAAACACTCAGTTCAACCTCTCTCCAAAGTCTCTCGTATCTGGATTTAATCCTACTCTCTGAAATTCTGTTGTAGATAACATGTCCCCCTTTATTCTCCTTGTGTAGAACAATCACAGTGGCAAAAGTAGTAGATGGACCTAGATTACTAGAATCACAGCCAATGTAGATTTTGCATCCTGGATTGTTAGAAATCCACTCGGTTAGGTGCTCTACTGGGTCGACAACCTTTCGATCCCCTAGTGTTCTCCATTCTTTTAGTAATTCCATCATAGTTGAATATACGAGGTGTAGAAAAGTTTCTTTCCCTCCTATCGATATATACTTAAAAATAATATTTATTCGCAATGCCGCAAGACAATGTAATTAGTTTAAATGCCTTTGGTGATCTAATTGAACCAAACGGAAAGAGAGAATATACTCAGGAAAAACCAGCTGCTCCAGCTCCAATGGATAAAGAGATTATTCCTTTAACCGTAGTATCAAAAGACGAAAAGCCGGCCCTTCTTCCGGATTCACCAAAAGAAGGGGGGAGATACTCAAGAGGAAGTAAACAAGCAAATCAAGTTGCAGGAAAAGTTCTAATGCACATGGCACAGACTAAATTGCTTCACTGGGAAACTAGATCTCTAGCAGAGCATCAAGCTCTTGATGAACTATTCAAAAGACTTGTAAAGGTTGGAGATCATCTAGTCGAATCTGTGATGGGAAAATATGGAAGGCCTCAATTGACACCTGAAGAAGCCACCTTCACTCTATCGAACTACGATAATCCGGAAAATCCAGACGGACTTCCTAGATTTATAAACAACATTGACAATTGTTTCAGAAATGAATGTACCTCTGTTTTTTCTCAGGGGAAAGATCCGGAAATCCTTAATATCATTCAAGAAATTTTGGGAATAATTGATAACGTCTCCTATCTTTTAACTCTACAAAAGTAATCAACTTAAAAACAATATGAAAAGAATTTTATCTTTCGAAGACTACACTAATAAAGCTAATGAAGCTGATCTTTTTGGAGTCACTACAGGTGGGATGGGAAACTATCCAGCCGGATATGAAGGTCCAGAGGGGCAAGAAGACATCGAAGATTCCAGAGGAATCGATCCATCCAGACACAATCTAAAACTAATTGCAACTGACTATAGTGATTTTGCAGTCTTAGGGGATAAGGACGGTAAGAAATACATTTTCTACATCGACACAGAAGCTCCTAATTTTGATTCAGACTATAAAATCTACGACGAACAGGCAGGAGAATATTTAGATCTAGATGATCTAGGGGTAGAAGCAGCAGCAAATGATGTTCCAGAGATGGAAATTGGATTTGGTGCAGATGATTGGATCAAAGGGGAAAAAACCCTAGTTGGGATAGACGAGGAACTGGCGGACGATTTAGTTGATGACTTCAAAGGAATGGTCAATAAAGGAGACCCGAAATACAGAAGGGACACTCAGAAAGTGATGGACGTTCTAACAGAAATTGCGAAGGAGTTGAAAGACTCTAACGAAAGTGTAGATTACGGGGAGTCAGAAACAGACGGAACCCCAGAAGACGAAGAATCAGAAACTGACGAAACAACAGAAGTTATGGAGTCTGAGGGAATTCACCCAGCAATCAGAGAAAAACTGATGGACTATCTAAAAGACAACAAGGACGCAACCTACTCAGAAGCTAAGAAGCACATCGGAGATAAAATTGCAGGCTGGAAATTGTCAGAAGAAGACTTCGAAGAAGCAAAAAAAGCAATCTAAAAATTATGTATATCCAAGAATATAGTTCATTCCTAAACGAGTCAATCGACCCCCAGAGCGCAACCGAGAACATCATAGAAGTTGTTCAAAAAGGAGCAGGATGGATAGATCCAGACTATGCAATCGAAATGTTTGCAGATATGACAGGAATCGACCCTGCTGATATGCAGGTTGATAGCATGCTTGCTACCCTTGCAGATCTAGATCTTCTCTATTATGAAGACGAATCAGTTTCAAACGGAAAGGGAGAAAAAGTCCAATTTGGAGAGCCCAAATTAAAAGAGATCCCGCACAAAGCTCCTCAAGAAGGAGGATATAGAATGGGTCCAGCTGCTATGGAATCCCAGAAATTCAGACTTCTGAGGTTCGATGAGTTTAATTAAGACCTTTGGTGATTTTCTTTTTGAAGGAAAGTACGATAGCCTAACGGGTAAAATATCTGCTGCAGTAATGCGGAAGATCAAGGAGACCAATAACGGCGAAGAGTACTTCGATGGTGTAAAAGTCATCTACGGACCAGGAGACGATGTTCCATCATTTAACGATTTAATCGAAGACGAGGCATATTTAGAAGTAGATCTCTTCGTAGACCCGATTTCCAACATAGACGTTACGGTTTATATTTCTATCATTAGGGACGAAGCTCCGGAATATCAAGGTGAATTTGTTTTAGACGGAGAAACTGATGATGAAAATTCCATCATCTATCTTTACCTCTATTTAACTCCAGGAGTTGAACCTAAGGTTTATCCAGAAATTGCAGTAGATCTAAGGAACCTCATCAGACATGAAGTTGAGCATTTAACTCAAAGGGGATGGGGGGAGAAAGAAGGAAAAAAGATGAGGAGAAATCAAGGGGTAAGAAAAAGAATTACCAGCAATCCAGAACTCTACCACAGATACTACACTCTAAAGGACGAAATACCTGCAAATATTCAGGGTCTATATTCAGAAGCAAAGACCAGAAAGCTTCCATTTAAGGAGGTAGTTAATAGTTATTTAGATAAGAAGATTGAGCAAGGTGTTATTGACCCTACAGAGAAGACGAGAATCTATCGTCTTTGGAGGGCTGCTGCTCAGAAGATTGGTGGACTTCCTCCTCTTTAATTTTAATCTTCTCCGGAAGAAAATCCTCTATCTCTCCGCAGATATAATTTACAGTTACTCCTTTGTCCTCGTTAAAGATCGAGACCATTACAAATCCTAGCTCTGTGATGTAGATGTCGTCTATTCTATTTGGACCAGATTCTCCTTCGACGGCAACAAGAAAAGGATGGGTTTCTCTCCTGATAGCCATTATTTCCAATTTAATTTAGATAGGTAGTCCGAAAAATTAGAGACCTTAACACTCTTAAATTTGTGGTCGGATTCTTTAACAAGTCCGCCCTCTTTTTCGATGGTCTCTTCTTGGTTAGGAATTTCTACTCCCCATGCTTGTTCAAAAGTATTCGGAGTTTCTTGATAGGACTTTTGTTCTTCGTCTAGCGTATCTCTAGTGAACTGCCAGCCCATAAAAAGCTCATTTGGAGTTTCCCATCCAAAGAAATTTAAAACCTGCTGCTGAACATCTAGTGATTCTTGAACCCTCCAGTTTTGGCCTAATAAAACCATCCCTGCCTTCATGCCTTTAATTGTGTTAGGGCCTTCATAAGTTGTATATGAACTTTCGATCCAGTCTAATCTCTCGATCAGTTTCTGATAAATCGCGTTTGGATTACCCCACCTATTAGAAGCAAAGAAAACAATGGCACCGCAAGTGTATATTTCATTTGCTATCTTCCAAAGTTCGTCGTCTTTAAAGTCATGAGAAGCCCAGCACTTTAAATGACCGTGTGGGTTTTTCTTCTCGTCCTTCAGTTTAGCCTCAGGAGACCCGCACATATTACCTTTTAACTCGCTGACGCAACCTAAACAATTATGAATTTTAAGTTTAGCTGCATCCATTATAACAACTTCTACTCCCTTCTCTTTTAAGAGGTCTGCGAAGTGTTCTGCTAGCCTGGTTGATTTAGGTTTTTCCCCTTTACTGGAGATATACTCACCTCTGTTGCTGGTGGTAACAAAAAGAACCCTTTTCTCAGCAGCTAGTGTGCTAAGAAAAGGGTAAATATTTTCCATTTCTGGTCCATATTTAACTTGGATATTAGAATCCGCCGGTAAAATAACAGGACCTTGCATGGGATTACTCGTCGTCCTCGTCGTCTGACTGGCTCTCTGTGTCCAGCATTCCAGATTTAACTATTGCCTTCGCAACACCATCTTTTCCCCCCATGAGGGCGGCAAATCCTTCGGCATCATCAGAATCTCCCATTTCTGCTCCTCCGTGTTGCTCTTCGTCTCCGTGGTAACCCATCTCGATGCTATTAGCCATAAAGTGGTAAACCTCTTCTACGTCGTCAACAGAAGTTGCAATGTGATCTAAAGCCCAACCGTGACCATTGGTCAAGATTTGATCTACTTCGTGTGGATCTAGCTCCATTAGTTCATCGATTGCATTCTTAAGGGTGTGAAGATTCTGGAAGAACATGTAGTTATCAAGCTCGTGTCCCTCGTGGTTTTCGTGGATTTCTTCCTTAGAAAAATCGGCAGAACCGAACTCTTCAAAAAATTTAATGTTTTTCATATCTAGTTTTATTTGTATGGATATATATCACATTCTAAAACTAAAAATTAACTATATCAAATGGGAAAAAGAGTATTAAATTTTGACGGCTACGTTCAAAATCACACTAACACAAACGAATCTAAATTTGGAGATTTCCTCTCTAGAGCTGGTTCTGCTATATCTTCAGGGGTAGGTAGATTTGCAAAATTTGTTAAAGACGGAATCATCAAGATGATCCCAATGGGTCCTAAAAAAGGAACGCCAGCAGCAAACTACTTTTCTGAAGAAAACGGAAGTATCCTAGATCAAGTAAATGCACTTTATGCAGGAACTGAGTTCGCTAAGATGAATCCAGTGATGATGAAAGAGTCTGAGTCTTACGACGTAGACGAAGCAAGGGTTCCTCTAGAATACACTGGTGAAGATCAAACAGTTAGAAACGTTGGTCCAGATGAACTTAAAGACATGTTAGGAAAACTTTACAGATCAAAGGATAGAGGAGGAAGAGCAAAACCTATCTTTATCTACGGAGCACCTGGTATTGGTAAAACACAGATCGTTGCTCAAGCAGCAGATGCAGCTGGAGTTGATATGATCAACTTAGACCTTCAGTTTATGGCGCCAGAAGACTTTATGGGAATTCCTAAAGTTATCGATATTGAAGAGCCAGAATACGAAGAAGGAAGATTAAAGTCCGTTGGTAAAGGTGTGACTAGATCAAACCCTCCTGCAGTTCTTCCTGTAGATAACGGGCCAGACGATAAAGGAGGATTCATCTTTATGGACGAAATGAACAGAGCAAACAAGAGAGTTCTAAATTCTATGATGCAGTTCGTTCAGATGGGCAGAATTGGTCAATACCAACTTCCTGATAAATGGGTAGTTGTAGCAGCTGGTAACAGACCAGAAGACGTATCCGGATCAGGTGAGGTTGCAGAATTTGACTTTGCGATGGCGGACAGATTTAACATCATCAACTTCGTTCCAGATCCAAAGAAATGGGCAGAGTGGGCTAAATCTAAAAGCACATTTGAACCAGAAATCGTAGGATTTGTTGAAAGAAACCCAGAACTTTTCCATTATTTAGATAACGAAAAGAATGCTCTTAAATTCCCAACACCACGTTCTTGGACTGATGCAGCAATGGCTCTTAAAGACGAACTGATCGACACCGGAGCTAAAGATTGGAGAGATCTTCCAACTGATAGAATCTTCGATATCTACTCAGATGCGATTGGACCGTCAGCAGCAGGAAAATTAAAAGCTTACCTAGACATTATCAAGAGAATTCCAGAAAGAGATCTTGAGATGATTATCACAAATCCGGAAAAAGCTACTCCGATAGCTAAAGGACCAGAATTCTCTAGCGTTTCCTATGGTCTATATGAAATGGCTCTTAGAAAAGCAGAAGAGGCTAACAACGGGAAAGCTACAATCGAGAATCTATACAACATCATGAAGTACTATCAGATGCTAGACAACCTTGAAATTCTTTCTTGGATCTACGCTAGAATCAAAGAAAAGTACCCAGAATTTGCTCTTACTGAAGACACCCTAAAAGAGAAAGATACCCCAGAAGGCAAGATGAAGATCGAAGCTGCAATGATGGTTAAGAAGGGAATGGAAGGTAAGGGTCTAGTTACCCCTAAAAAATAAGACCGTATATTCACGAATATGACAATGAAATTTAGTAAAATCCATGTCGATATAGTGGACACCTTTGAGAAATTCCAAGGGGAAAAAGTTAAGAACTTTTCACGGTTTGTTGTTGAAAATTTCGATCCAACCCTAAATGAATCTGACTACCAGAAAGAAGTTGATGCAAGGGTTAAGGTTCATAGAAATCTTCTGTGGATTAATGCAAGGAAGGGATTCTTTGCCCAGCTACTTTCCAAATTAAACATCTATGGTGTTTCAGATCCTAGATATCAGACGATGTGTACAAATGGATTTAATATCCAGTACCATCCAGATTTCGTTTTAGGACAATCCGATCCAGCAATTAGATTTGTTCTTTGCCACGAAATTCTTCACTGTGTGGGAGACCACATGTCCAGAAGAGGAAGCAGAGACCCTTTGCTTTGGAACTATGCTTGTGACTATGCAATCAATCCTATCCTAAACGTTGAGATTGTTGGTGGTGCATTTGAATGGCCAACCAATCTAGATGGAAGCAGAATGGGACTCTACGAAGAGAAATACGAGGGAATGAAAGCAGAAGACATCTACGATCTTTTGGTAGGTGATAAACAACAGCAGGAGAAAGCAGACGAAGCGTTCAAAGACGATCCTCAGAAAGGTATGCACGTAATTGATGCAGACGAAGATCTAGGAGAACCTAATGAAGAGTCTATAGTTCAAGAAGTTGGAGATGAAGAAGGAGAAGGTAAGCCAGAAGTAAATCCAGGAGGAGATCCAGGAGACCCAATAAATGAACCAGGAGAACCGATAGATGAACCAGGGGGATATCCAGGGGGAGAACCAGGAGATGGACCAGGAGAACCAGGAGATGGACCAGGAGAACCAGGAGATGGACCAGGAGGTCCCGGAGGGAAGCCAGGGGAAGAAGAAGGCGGGAAGCCAGGAGACGGAGGATCTGGTCAGGACATAATTGGAAGGAGAGTTAGAATTACTGCAGGACCAAATGCAGGACAGATGGGAACAATCAAACAAGTTCTACCTAACGGAGATATTATAATTCAATAACATGCAAGTTAAAAAAGGAGATTTCGTAATCGTAGACGTAGATACTGTAGAACCAGGTGGAAAGCCAGCTGGGCAGGATAAACCTCAATCTAATGACAAATCAAGTTCACCACAAGAACTAGAAAGAGCCCCTGACCAGGTAGAAAAACCAGGACTAGAGATAGGTGGAAACTCGGGTGCAGGGTATGAGAGATCAGGAAACATCCAAAAGGGAGGTTCATCTAAAAAATATTCTTCTCAAAAGTCTCTCGGACAAGGAGGAACTAAAGCAGAAGCATCTGCTAAATGGGAGAATGCTCTTAGAGATGCTATTTCTAGAGCTGGATCTACCCTATCAGATAAAGCAAGAAGACTATTAGCAGAACTAAAGTCTTCCAAACCTAAAGTTGACTGGAAGAGAGAACTTAAAAAGTTCATGGACTCTGCAATGACTAAATTTGATGATGTCCTTCCAAATAAGAGATTTTTAGCAGGTGGGGATATTCTCTACGGAACTGAACTATCAGGAAAAGACACTTTGAAAACCCTGGTACTTCCGGTGGATACATCAGGATCTATTTCTAAAGATCAGATTGGATCATTCCTAACAGAGGTATTTTCGCTAGCCACTAAGTTTGATATCGAC
>SESB01001418.1_pt1 | contig 15710 bp, 17 predicted proteins | sample 3171441 | NCBI WGS metagenome assembly SESB01 (sample SAMN06051867, study PRJNA518727) | freshwater metagenome | biome: subpolar coniferous forest; feature: holomictic lake; material: water; isolation source: holomictic Lake 227, 6 m depth | place: Canada: near Kenora, Ontario | collected...
AGGAATGGGCACTTCAAAATTTGAGGAGATTAAATCTCTCTTGATTCTTTAGCATCGAGCAGGGCTGATTATCGACTGCTCATCATTGGTTGCTCCTTGTGGATCGGCGCGCTCATTTCCGCAGGTGCCCAACCTTGGAAGTTCCTTCTTCTGGTGCCACTCGTCTATCTCTCTGTTACCGATCGCAAGAATGTCCTGACGTTGGGTTTGGCCGTACTTCTTGGAGCGAGCTTGATAACACTTCGGATATTTTCGCTGCAGCACAATTACGTACATGACTATGCGGGAACCCAGGAGAGCGTCAAGGTAGTTGGAGTCGTACAAAGCGATGTCACCCAAACTCCAGCTCGCGTTTTCGGATCACACTCTTTGCCTCCGCGATATATGTCAACGTTGCGCAGCGAAAGCATTTTTACCTCCTCCCACTCTTTTAGGAGCAGAACGCCTTTAACAATTTCTTCCATCAAACCATTTCCGTTCGTTCCTGGCGATGAAATTGAATGTACGGGAAAACTACTACCTTCCAAGAATCCAAAGGTTGCTGCTTTGCTAAGCGCTCGGAATCAATGCGCGTTAGTTCACTCGGCACAAGGTCTTTGGAAAATCACGGCGCAGATTCGGGCTGCCCTTCGAGAGCAAGCAGATCGAATCTCGGGCGATGCTGGGGCTTTGATTCCGGGAATGATTTTGGGGGATACGACCAGCCAATCGACCGCATTTGCCTCAGCAATGAGAAGAGTGGGTTTAACTCATTTGACGGCAGTGAGCGGGGAAAACTTTGCCATCGTTGCTGCATTTCTTCTTTGGATTCTGCAATGGGTGTTGAAATCCATGAAAGCGCGCATTGTGGCAACTTCGGTGTTTTTGGTCTGTTTTCTCTTTTTAGTAAGACCTTCACCTTCGGTTTTGCGAGCGGCGGTAATGACCGCGGCCCTCCTTGTTGCGCGCGCACGCGGCCGAAGATCATCCGCTTTGGCATCGTTGGGGCTAGCCATATCGACTTTACTATTGATCGATCCATTTCAATCTCTGGATCCTGGATTTGCGCTTTCGGTCTCAGCAACCGCCGGAATTCTTTTGCTCGCACCTAGGTTAACTGCCAGGTGGGAGCCAGTCGTAGGTCGATTGGCTGGATCGATAGCCATTCCCGCGGCAGCGACCTTGGCGTGCACGCCCATCATTCTCGCTATCTCTGGTCAGTTTTCGTTGGTAAGTATTCCTGCCAACCTCATTGTCGCTCCCGTTGTTGCGCCAATTACCGTACTTGGGTTGATTGCTGCACTCGTTGCACCACTCGTGCCCAGCCTTTCCCATCTTTTGCTCGTGATCGCCTCCCCTTGCAGCCAATGGATTGCATGGGTGGCCAAGAACTTCTCGAAATTTCCAGTTTTGTCAGTTTCTGCAAATATTTTCTCGATTTCTCTACTCTCGTTGATCACCCTTGCCGTGGCAACCAAACGTTGGTCTGTAGTGATTACATCAATAACCATCCTGAGTCTGGTGCTCTGGTCTCCTTGGGCGACATGGCCAATGACTAATTGGGTATTTGCCAATTGCAATGTGGGACAAGGTGATGCCTCTGTCATCAATCTGGGAAAGCATCATGCAATTGTTATTGATGTGGGTCCAAGCCCCTCGTTGATCGATAGTTGTCTTAGACAACTTGATATTCAAGAAATAACCCTTCTTGTGTTAACTCACTTTCACGCCGATCACGTACAAGGTCTAGAAGGAGCTATGCATCGACGAACAATTGGGTCGGTCTGGCTCACTAATCTCAATCGGCCAATCCTTGAGTCAACAATGGTCATGAATAAGTTAACCCGAATTCCTCACCATGTCGTGAATGCTGGAATGACAGTCAACCTTCTCCGGCTCAGCAATGGCTTACATCGTGGCTACATCAGCGTCATCTGGCCGAGCGCCGAGGCAAAGAATTTCGCGAATTTGCCTGGAGATGGTTCGGCCATTAACAATTCAAGTATCGCCTTGGATATCGAAATCGATGGTTTACGGATTTTCGAGGGCGCCGATATTGAGCCGCCGGTTCAGGAAGCGGTACTGGCGACCGGTCGGGTGCAACCAGTGCAAATTTTCAAGGTTTGCCATCATGGCTCGGCTTATCAGTACCTACCTTTTCTGCGACAACTTCACCCAGAAGTTGCGGTTATCAGCGTAGGAGCAGGCAATTCGTATGGACATCCGGCCGCCAGTACCGTGACCGCTCTGCGACGCGAACACGCTCAAGTTCTGCGGACCGATCAGGATGGGGCGATTGCTATAGATAATTCCCTTAAGATCAGAGTTCTGAAGCGAGATTGGTGGCGGTTTTCGTGGGGTTAGCTCTTTTGTTAGGCGGCGAGGCGATTCTCGCTGATCGCGCGATTGCAGAACTCATCTCCCAAAATCCTGGCGCCCAACTTTCAACAATCGACGGCAGCGAAAGTGAAATCGGAGCCATCACCGATGCGCTGGCACCCTCGCTCTTTGGCGAATCTCGCATCGTCGTTATTCGAGAATTGCAAGATCTCTCTGCTGATCAACAAGAAGAAGTCACCAGTTACCTTGCGGACAGCGATGCCAACGTGCTCTTGGTCTTATGGCACAAAGGGGGAGTCAAGGGCAAAGCTCTACTAGACAAAGTCAAGAAGTTATCTCCCACCGTCGTCGCTTGCGACGTGTTAAAAAAAGAGAGCGAGAAGCTCGAGTTCGTTCAACGCGAATTCTCTCGGCTGCAGCGAAAAATTACTTCAGGCGCTATTCAAGATTTGGTCGATGCTCTTGGCAGCGACCTTCGCGAACTAGGAGGCGCATGCTCCCAATTAGCTTCAGATGTTCTTGCGGGCAAAGTTATCGATGAAACTGACGTGGCTCGTTACTACCAAGGTCGGACTGAAACCACAGGATTTGAAGTTGCCGATGCCGTTATCGATGGTCGCATGGACGAGGCGCTGATTTCCCTTCGCAATGCTTTAGCTACGGGCGTGGACCCAGTTCTGATTATTAGTGCTCTGGCTTCTTCGCTGCGAACTTTGGCAAAGGTTTCCGGGGCTAGTCGAGGCATGAAGGCTTTTGACCTCGCCTCCTCGCTGGGGCTGCCTCCTTGGCAGATAGATAAAGCCAGGCGCCAACTGGGTGGTTGGAATCCCAACTCACTTAGCCAGGCGGTCATAACCGTGGCGCAGACCGATGCTGATATCAAAGGCGCGGCTGCCGATCCCGCCTATGCGCTCGAGCGTGCGCTCATCCAAATCACCCGCTTCCGAGCGACAAAATAGCCCGCTGAAGCCCATTTGGCGCCCAAAAGCCATCTGAGTTTGAGCCATAAGGGGCTGGACTGGTAACCTTTCGCGCTCAGCCCGGCTCGCAAGATGTCGGCTTTTTAATGCACGCAGTAACCCAAATTCGGGGATCTTTTAGATCATGGAAGAAAGTAGTTCGAAGTGGCAAATATCAAGTCGCAGATCAAGCGTATTAAGACGAACGAGAAGGCGCAGCTTCGCAACAAGTCTGCCCGCTCTGCCATCAAGACTGCGATCCGCCGTTTCCGCGATGCGCTCGCCGCTGGCGATCAGAAGGTTATCGCTGACGAACTCCGCCTTGCTTCCAAGTCACTTGATGTCGCAGTCACCAAAGGCGTCATCCATGCAAACGCTGCAGCAAACAAGAAGTCAGCTATGGCTAAGCAAGCCAACAAAGCTGTCGTTCGTTAATTTTCTCGTTTTACAAAGTTCATGCCTGCCATAGAACTTTCTAAAGCTCCGCAACCTGCTTCAACCAATCCGGAGCAAATACGTAACTTTTGCATTATCGCGCATATCGACCACGGTAAATCCACGCTGGCAGATCGCATGCTGGGTATTACTGAAGTTGTCGAGCAACGAAATATGCGTGCCCAATATCTAGATCGAATGGATATTGAACGCGAACGTGGCATCACTATCAAGAGCCAGGCGGTTCGCTTGCCTTGGCGATCTGGCATCGATGGCCAGGAATACATCTTGAATATGATCGACACGCCCGGTCACGTCGACTTTACTTATGAAGTATCTCGGTCCTTGGCGGCATGCGAAGGCGCCGTTCTCCTGGTTGACTGTGCTCAAGGTATTGAAGCCCAGACGTTAGCCAACTTGTATTTGGCCATGGAAAACAACCTCACCATCATTCCGGTGCTTAACAAGATCGATCTTCCTGCCGCTCAACCTGAAAAGTTTGCCGAAGAACTCGCCAAACTGATTGGCTGCCAGCCAGAAGATTGCCTGCGCGTTTCCGGAAAAACTGGCGCTGGCGTTGAAGAACTTCTCGATCAGATTGTGAAGCAGATTCCGCCTCCTGTTGGCGATGCAAACGCTCCGGCTCGTGCACTTATCTTTGATTCGGTTTACGATACTTATCGCGGCGTAGTTACTTACGTAAGAGTTGTCGATGGTCATCTTTCTACTCGCGACCAAATTCAAATGTTCTCTACCGGTGTTCGTCACGAAATGCTGGAAGTTGGCGTTATCTCTCCCGAGCCTGTTGTTAGCAAGGGTCTTGGAGTTGGCGAGGTTGGTTACGTCATCACCGGCGTTAAAGATGTACGCCAGTCTCGAGTGGGTGACACGATCACGACGTATCACAATCCAACAACCAAAGCGTTGGCCGGTTATAAAGACCCCAAGCCCATGGTTTTCTCTGGTCTTTATCCTTTGGACGGTGCGGACTATCCACTCTTGCGCGAAGCGCTAGACAAACTTCAGCTCAATGATGCAGCCCTGGTCTACGAACCCGAAACCTCTGCTGCGCTTGGCTTTGGCTTCCGTTGCGGATTCTTGGGTTTGTTGCATATGGAGATCGTGCGTGAACGTCTCGAGCGCGAATCAAATCTCTCGTTGATTTCAACCGCACCTAACGTGGTTTACCGAGTGAAACGCGACGATGGCAAAGAGTTAATCGTCACCAACCCCAGCGAATTTCCTGACGGCAAAGTTGCCTCGGTAGAAGAGCCCATTGTTCGTGCCACTATCTTGGCACCGAGCGAATTCATCGGAGCCATTATGGAACTCTGCCAGCAACGTCGGGGCCTGCTGAAGGGGATGGATTACCTTTCTGAAGATCGGGTTGAGATTCGATACACGCTTCCGCTTGCTGAAATTGTGTTTGATTTCTTCGATCAGCTCAAGTCAAAGACTCGTGGATATGCCTCTTTAGATTACGAGCCAATTGGCGAAGCAGAAGGCGATCTCGTCAAGGTGGATATCTTGCTGCAAGGCGAAACTGTGGATGCATTTAGCGCAATTGTTCATAAAGACAAGGCCTACGCCTATGGCGTCATGATGACCTCCAAATTACGCGAGCTCATTCCACGTCAACAATTTGAAGTTCCCATTCAAGCTGCCATTGGTTCGCGCATCATTGCACGCGAGAGCATTCGTGCCATTCGTAAAGACGTACTGGCTAAATGTTATGGCGGCGATATTTCGCGCAAGCGAAAACTCCTCGAAAAGCAAAAAGAGGGCAAGAAGCGTATGAAGATGGTTGGCCGCGTTGAAGTTCCACAAGAAGCATTTATTGCTGCTCTCACGACAGATGCAGATGTAGACAAGGCAAAGGCCAAGAAGTAAAAATGCCCGGTGCTCTTTCACCGCTCTCTTTCTATATTCACGTTCCCTATTGTCTAAAACGCTGCGGTTACTGCGACTTCAACACTTATACGCCCGGTGAACTTCGGAATGGTGGCGATTTGGCAACTGTTTCTGATGGGTATATCGATTTACTCATAAAGGAATGCAATTTTGTGCCGCCAGCCGGACCTATTCCTACGATTTTCTTTGGTGGTGGTACACCAACCCTGATGGAGCCATCTGACTTGGGTCGATTGCTTCGTCACTTAGAAAATAGATTTGGTTTCACCGAAGATGCGGAAATAACCATTGAAGCCAACCCAGACACGGTCACTGCAGAGAAATTGCAGCAACTAAAAGAAATTGGAATCAACCGAATTTCCTTTGGAATGCAATCGTCAAATCCTCAAGTTCTAAAAGTCCTTGATCGAACTCATAATCCGGAAAATGTCTTCAAAGCAACCGAGTGGGCCAAATCAGCAAACTTTGAACACATAAGTGTTGATCTTATTTACGGAGTTCCCAGCGAATCGATTGCAGATTGGCGTAGCTCAGTTGAAACAGCCCTTTCGCTCCCAATTGATCATATTTCTGCCTATGCACTCATCGTCGAAGATGGAACAAAACTTGCCGGCCAAGTGCGGCGAGCCGAGGTTGTTATGCCAGATGAGGACGAGACTGCTGACAAATATCTCTTGGTTGACGAACTAGCCACTGCGGCTGGTCTTTCTTGGTACGAACTCAGCAACTGGTCGAAACCTGGTGGTGAGTGTCGACACAACATTGCATATTGGGAAGGCAAGAATTGGTGGGGGCTTGGACCCGGAGCTCACTCACATATGAATGGTCGGCGTTGGTGGAATGTGAAGCACCCCAATGCTTACCGCGAAAAATTGTCTGCACAGAATTCCCCGATGCACGATGAAGAAGAATTGACAGTCGAGCAAATCGAACAAGAACGAATAATGTTGAATATCCGCTTACCCCGCGGCTTGCCTTTGGCGACTTTGAGCGCCGAACAGGTCCAGAACTTGCTTCCATATCGCGAATCAGGCCACCTTGACGCTGGCTCGTGGGGTAGCGGCAATCTGACGTTGACCAGATCAGGGCGATTAATAGCAGATCGAATCGTCCGCGAAATCCTGCTGTAGTAGCGTAAGACCATGCATCTGGCCCACAATATTCTCATCACGGTTTTAGCCTTGATCTTTCTCATTGCGGGCGTTTCAAAACTTGGTGGAAGCCCTAAGGGACTTTCCGGGACCCGAGATCTCAAAGTGCCTGATTTTCTCGCGCGCGCGGTCGGGCTATTTGAGGCGATCGCTGCGCTCTTGCTGATTTATAGCCTTCGCTACCCAGATACATTTCTGGCCTGGTTTGCTCTCGCTTATCTTTGGTGCGGCATGGGAGTTTCAATATTTTTGCACTCACGGCAAAACAAGATGTCTTCGGCGTTTCCGCCCTTCTTTTTGATCACGCTACTTTCTATCGCTCTTGTCATCTCTTGATATGAGCAGGATCTAACATGCAAGATAGACAACTTGAAATTTTGCGCGCCATCGTCGAGGAATACGTCGCCACAGAAGAACCTGTCGGTTCAAAAATAATTGCCGAACGACATAGTTTGGGGGTATCGCCAGCAACTATCCGAAATGAAATGGCGATTTTGGAAGAGGCTGGTCTTATTACTCAGCCCCACACCAGCGCTGGACGTATTCCAACCAATCGTGGTTACCGGTTATTTGTAGACAAGCTCGCTGATGTGAAACCACTTTCCAATCCCGAACGTCGCGCCATCGAATCTTTCCTCGAAGGTGCCCTCGACTTGGACGATATCGTCACCCGCACCGTTCGATTACTGGCGCAAATAACCAAGCAAGCGGCGGTTGTTCAATACCCGTCGTTGACCAAGTCTCGAGTGCGCCACATGGAGCTCGTCCTCCTTCATCCTTCTCGAACCATGTTGGTACTTATCACCGATTCCGGTCGCGTCGAGCAGCGACTCATTGACCTACCCTTTGATATCGCTGAAGAATCTCTTTCCGAATTGCATAAGCGCATCAATAGTGTGATTCAAGGTCATCCGCTATCGCGAGTTGCGGCACAAGTGGATGGATTAATTTCGGGCTTCAACGCTGCTGAGAGAGCTTCCGTTGCAATTATTATCGCCACCCTGATCGAGGTAGCCGTAGAAAAGCCAGAAGAGAAGGTTGCTCTGGCCGGAACCGCCAATCTGGCCCGCTCAAACCAAGAATTTCCTACAACAATCCACCCGATTCTCGAGGCACTCGAGGAACAGGTTGTACTTCTGAGATTACTTTCAGATGCGGGTTCGTCCGTTCAAGTTAGAATTGGCGATGAGCAGAGCGAACAAGGGCTCAAGTCAACCTCTTTGGTCAGCATGGGTTATGGATCTTCGGATTCATCCTTAGGTGCCTTAGGAATTATCGGACCTACACGAATGGATTACGCGAGTTCTATGGCAGCAGTCAACGCAGTTGCACGGTATATCGGCCACTTCCTTAACGAGGCACACTGATGGCAGATCATTACCAAATTCTCGGCGTAGATCGAGATGCCTCCTTCGACGAAATCAAGAAGTCGTATCGGAAGTTGGCTCGCGAGTACCACCCTGATGTAAATCCGGATCCCGACACTCAAGAAAAATTTAAGCAGATAACTGCGGCCTACGAAGTTCTGAGCGATCCCGAAAAACGACAGACCTACGACCTAGGTGGAGATCCGTACTCTTCGCAATTTGGGGGTGGCAACTTCGGATTTGGCGACATCATGGACGCTTTCTTCGGAGGCGGTCAAACGCGTGGCCCACGTGCACGAATGCGTTCTGGACAAGATGCACTCATAAGAGTTGAGGTCGACCTGGCGGAAGCGTGTTTCGGAACTACACGCGAGCTCAATGTCGAAACTGCAATTGCGTGCGAAAAGTGTCAGGGATCTGGTTGTGCCAACGGATCCTCACCCAAGACATGCGAGATTTGCCGCGGACGCGGGGAGGTCCAACAAGTTACCCGGTCTTTCATTGGGCAAGTAATGACTTCCAGGCCATGTGCCAACTGCCAAGGGTATGGAAGTGTCATCGCCGATCCATGTGGTGAATGCGCCGGTGATGGTCGAGTTCGCTCCAGGAGATCGATTACGGTCAAGATTCCAGCCGGAGTCGAGACTGGTAATCGCATTCAAATGTCAGGTCAAGGTGAAGTCGGACCGGGCGGTGGACCTGCTGGGGACTTGTATGTAGAAATTGTTGAAAAACCTCATGACCTCTTTATCCGAGAGGGAAATAACTTGCATCTATCGGTCAGTATTCCCATGACGACTGCCGCCCTAGGTGGAAAATTCACAGTGACCACTCTTGATGGCGAAAAAGATGTGGCAATTAAAACTGGATTTCAAAGCGGACATACCGTTGTGCTTAAGGAATTAGGAATCACCAAATTGCGTGGCCATGGCCGCGGAGATTTGATAGTTCATGTCGAAGTTCAAATCCCGAGCAAGTTGAGTAAAGAGCAAGAAGATCTCATGCGCCAATTAGCGGCGCTTCGCTCTGAAACTTCCGAATCCGTTGAGATTCACCACGTTGGAGAAAAGAATCACGAGGCTAGTTTCTTCGGTCGCTTCCGCGACGCGTTCACCAGATAGAGCGATCATGCTTTCACTTTTCTTCGTTCCTTCGATTGAGGTTCCCAGAACGTTGGTCATCGGTGAAGAGGCCCATCACATTCAAAAAGTCCTGCGTATGGTCGTTGGTGAGGAATTATTTTTGTCAGATGGGCACGGCAATTGGGGCAGAGGTAAAATATCTTCTCTCTCGAAAAGCGAAATTTCAGTCGATATTTCCGACTCAGGTGCTGAGGGCGAGAAAAAGCCTCGACTTTCGGTGATTCAGGCGCTTCCCAAAAGCGATCGAGTTAAAGAAACTATCGAGCTACTTACTGAAGCCGGTGTAGATCGAATTATTCCTTGGCAAGCAGCACGTTCAATTTCAAAATTTCAGAGTGACTCCCTTGATAAATGGCGACAGGCCGCCATTGCCGCGGCGAAGCAGTCGCGCAGATTTCGCATCCCCGAAATCGCATTTTCATATTCTGCCGCGACAACGGATCAGGAACTTTTTAAAGATTCACTCATTCTGACCTGCCACGAATCTGCCAGTGCCAAACTTTCGCAGGTTTTTTCGACTCCGCTCCCTAACGACATTCAGGATATTTTTATAGTTATTGGACCCGAAGGCGGACTCACGGATGAGGAAGTAGGGCACTTTCGATCCTTGGGGGCACACACCGTTCGTTTGGGCGAGCCAATTTTTCGTTCGGCACATGCGGGGGTTGCCGTTCTGTCGGCAATTCAAGCCCTCATAGGGCGTTGGTAATAGGCTCTCACAATGAACTGCCTCTTCTGTAAATTCGCTGCTGCTGAAATACCTGTGGCAAAGATCTATTCCAGCGAACTTGTTTTTGCGATTGAAGATATCGCCCCGCAGGCACCAGTTCACATTCTCATTATTCCCGTGCGCCATGTCGAGAACGCCGCCGAACTAGCCGAGGTCGATTCCAGGGCGCTCTCCGAACTTTTTGCCGTGGCCAAAGCTTTTGCCAAAGAGCGTGACTTAACGGGATATCGGATGGTCTTTAATACGGGAGAAAGCGCTGGCCAGAGCGTCTTTCATGCTCATTTGCACCTGCTAGGTGGTCGACCATTCGCGTGGCCGCCCGGTTAAAAGTAGACTTAAAAGATATGGAGCCTGCGTTAATTACTGTACCAACCGCCATTCCCATGGTGGCTTTGGTCGGACCACACGATGCCTACTTGCGCATTCTGGAGGCAACCTTCTCTGACCTTTCCATCACTGTTCGCGGCAATGAAATTCATGCAGGCGGCAACCTGGGCGAGCTCGCTCAGTTCGAATCGCTGATCAAAGAATTACTCGTTCTCCTTCGCGCTGGTCAGAGTCTGTCGGAAGAAATCTTGCATCGCTCTATTGCCATGATTCTTCACGAACCTACCGAACATCCAGCCGAAGTTCTTTCACTCAATATTTTGAGCAATCGCGGAAAGATGATTCGCCCCAAGACCTCGAATCAAAAGAGATACGTTGAGGCGATCGATCAACATACGATCACCTTTGGAGTAGGTCCTGCTGGAACAGGCAAAACTTATTTAGCTATGGCAAAAGCAATTCAAGCGCTGCAGACCAAGCAGGTTAATCGCATAATTTTGACGCGCCCTGCAGTTGAAGCCGGCGAACGTCTGGGTTTCTTGCCCGGAACTTTGCAAGAGAAGATCGATCCGTATCTGCGCCCACTTTTCGATGCTTTGCACGACATGATCGACCAAGAGTCAATTCCTAAATTAATGCAGACCGGGATTATTGAAATTGCTCCCCTTGCATATATGCGTGGACGAACACTTAACGATGCATTTGTAATTCTTGATGAGGCTCAAAATACTTCTGCCGAGCAAATGAAGATGTTTCTTACGAGACTTGGGTTTGGTTCCAAGATGGTAATTACTGGCGACGTAACTCAAGTAGATCTACCTAACGGCACACCATCTGGCCTGCGCATTGTTCATGACATTTTGGACGGCGTCGAGGACATCTGTTTCATGCAGCTTTCAGCCGAAGATGTGGTTCGAAATCGATTGGTCGGCGAAATCGTCAGCGCCTACGGACGCTTTGATGAAAAAAGCCCTAGCCCCTTAAATTCCAGGAGTTTTCGCTCGGGGACTGGTGATCGCTAACTTTGTCTGTTGAGTTGGAAAATAACTCCCAAGTCACGTGTGATGAGACTGGGCTGGTTTCACTTGCTACCTTTGCGTTAGGGCAGATGGGAGTTCATCCTGATTCTGAACTCAGCATCACCGTTGTAGATGAAGACGAGATGTCCAGGTTGCATTTAGAGTGGATGGACTTGGCCGGTCCGACGGATGTACTTTCATTTCCTATGGACGAGGTGAAACCATTTTCCTCGGCATCGGGTCCTGCCATGGTCGGCGACATTGTTCTTTGTCCGGCTTTTGCAGCAGCACAAGGTTTGGCGCATCCCTTGGAGCACGAACTCAATATTTTGACGGCGCATGGTGTCCTACACCTTCTCGGTTATGACCATGCAGAAAAAGAAGCCGAAGCTGAGATGTTCGCTCTGCAAGAGCGCATTGTTCACGATTGGAAATCATCCACATGAACTTCGTAACAGTGCTGATTGTCATTTTGCTGCTCCTCTTCGCCGGTTTTCTCGCCGGAAGCGAGTCCGCTCTCAATTCGATTTCGCGTGTCATTGTCGATGATTTGATCGAAAATAAGCCCAAGCAGGCGCAACGCCTCATGAAGGTGATCCAAGAGCCGTACCGCTATCTCAACGTGTTGCTGCTCGTTCGAAAGACCTGCGAATTGAGCGCAACAGTTTTGGCTGCGGATGCATTTCTTGCCAATACGCATCATCATGCATGGAGTTTGGTGATCACCATTGCCGTAATGGTTACTTTGTCCTACGTAGTTGTCGGTGTTGGTCCGCGAACGCTAGGTAAGCAACATGCCATGTCTTGGGCTCGACCGGCTGCCATTGTGGCTGACTTTCTAGCGAAAATATTGGGTCCGCTCACCACCTTATTGATAGCTATTGGAAATGCCATCACTCCTGGTCGTGGTTTTAGGACCGGTCCATTTTCCAGCGAAGCCGAGCTTCGCGATCTTGTTGATCAGGCGAGTGAGCGTGGACTAGTAGAGGAATCTGAACGCGAGATGATTCACTCGGTATTCGATCTCGGAGAAACTTTGGTTCGCGAACTAATGGTTCCACGAACAGATATGGTGTGGATCGAAGGCGGAAAAACTCTGCGCCAAGGCCTTTCTTTGGCTTTGCGTTCTGGTTTCACCCGAATTCCCGTTATCACTGAAAACTTAGACAATGTCATTGGCATCGCCTACGTAAAAGATCTTGCCCGGCGAGTCCACGAACATCACGAATCTGAGCAGACCGAGAGCGTTGAACAACACCTTCGCCCGGCCACTTTCGTGCCCGAAACCAAAACCGCTTCGGACCTTCTCAAGGAAATGCAACGAGACCAGATTCATATGGCAATCGTTATCGATGAGTACGGCGGAACTGCCGGGCTCATCACCATTGAAGATATTTTGGAAGAGATTGTTGGCGAGATTGCTGATGAATACGACAGCACGGCCGAAGAAGTCGAATGGTTAGATAAAGACAGCGCTCGAATTTCGGCACGCCTGCACGTCGAAGATTTCGCGGATGCTTTTGGTCTTGAGATCGCCGAAGATGATCGAGAAGATGTCGATAGCGTTGGCGGATTATTATCCAAGCAACTTGGTCGAGTTCCGATTCCTGGCAGCACCATCTCACTTGGATCTTGGAAATTAACAGCTGAACGTCCTATCGGACGTCGCCATCGAATTGGTACGGTGCTGGTAACGAGAATTTTTGACGAGAAGGAATCAACTCGTGAGCAGTAATCCCGAGGATACAAAGTTGCAGGTCTTAGCGAGCGCCACCAAGACTCGTTCTGGCGCAACATCAGCCGCGGCCCTGCGCGATAGCACCGGTCGCACCTATGTGGCCATTCCGGTTCTTTCCGGTGACTTCAGCGTTGATGCGCTACAAGCGGTACTCGTGGTGGCCAAAGCCAGCCAAATTCAGGGGATTGAAGCTGTCGTTGTCGCCGGAGTCCAACCTTCGACAGAAAGTCTCAATCTCATTCGCGGGGAATCACCTTCGGCTCTCATTCTTTGGGTAAATACCGAAAACCAGCTGATTTCTCTTTAACGGTAGAGTTCGCCTCATGCGAATTGTGCGATTTAGCCCCCTCGAAAGTGCTCATTTGGGCTCGGATCCGCTCTTTGGCGTGCTCAATGACCAAAACAAGATTCTGGTGTTGAAGGGCGACCCGATCTACTCAGGAATCGTTCCCATGGACAAGACCGTCGATTTAGATCATGTACGCCTTCTTGCGCCCGTGATTCCTCGGAGCAAGGTGGTTTGTGTTGGCAAGAACTACGCCGACCATGCAGCTGAAATGGATTCAGCGGTTCCCGAAGAGCCCATCATCTTTATCAAACCAAATACAACAGTTATTGGTCCACATGATGTCATCCAGTGGCCGCGTATGAGCGAGCGAGTCGATTTCGAAGGCGAACTAGCAATTGTAATTGGACGCATTTGCAAAGAAGTTCCTGCTGCCAAATTTCGCGATGTCATTTTTGGTTACACAATCGGTAATGATGTTACCGCTCGAGATTTACAGAAAAAGGATGGTCAGTGGAGTCGAGCAAAAGGATTCGACACCTTCTGTCCTCTCGGCCCCTGGATTGAAACTCAGTTCGAACCCGGCGAACAAATGATCTCCACTGTGCTCAATGAGGAGGAGAAACAATCTTCCAAATTATCAGCCATGATCTTTAAAGTGCCTGAAATTATTGAATTTGTTACTTCGGTAATGACTTTATTGCCAGGTGACGTTATTTTGACCGGAACTCCTGCTGGGATCGGTCCTATGCCCGCGCATTCTGAAGTTACTGTCACTATTGAAGGTATCGGATCTTTGTCGAATAGGGTGTCATCTCGTGCCAACTAATAAAGAAGTTCGTGTTCGCTTTGCTCCGTCTCCGACAGGCGATCTGCATGTGGGAAATATCCGTACCGCGCTTTTCGACTGGGCCTATGCCCGTCACACTGGCGGAAAGTTTATTTTTCGCATCGAAGATACCGATCGTGAGAGAGTCACAGATGAATACATCGCTGCTGCGCTCGACACCCTAAGATGGCTTGGGTTGCAATGGGATGAAGGTCCCGAAGTAGGTGGACCTTTCGGACCGTACATGCAGAGCCAACGTCTAGATATTTACGCAGAATGGGCGCAAAAATTCTTGGATCAAGGCGATGCCTATTACTGCTATTGCAGTTCCGAGGAACTGGAAGCAAGACGCGAGGCTCAGCGAGCTGCGAATGTTGCACCGGGGTATGACGGCAAGTGCCGCAACCTTTCTCCTGAAGAGCTCGCCGCTTTTCTCGGTGAAGGCCGCAAACCAGTAGTCCGCATGCGCATGCCTGATGGGCATACAACTTTCACTGATCTGATTCGTGGCGAAGTTAGTTTCGATCACAACTTTGTACCGGACTTTGTCTTGGTGCGCGGTGATGGCTCTCCGCTGTATACGCTCGCTGTCGCCGTCGATGATGTAATGATGAAAATTACCCATGTGTTGCGCGGCGAAGACTTGCTTTCATCGACGCCTCGACAGATTCGCGTCTATCAAGCGATGGGTCTCACGGAAGCTGAATATCCCGCGTTTGCCCATCTACCTTTTGTTATGGGGCAAGACAACGCCAAACTTTCAAAGCGAAACGGCGAAGTTTCCATCGCTTGGTACAGAGATGCCGGGTATCTACCGGAGGCCATCTGTAACTACTTGGCTCTACTTGGCTGGTCACCTGGCGATGATCGCGAAGATGTTTCGCGCGAAGAAATCGCTCAACTCTTCACGGTTGAACGAGTCCACAGTTCGCCAGCACGTTTCGATATGAAGAAACTTGAAGCGATCAATGGGGACAAAATCCGTGCCCTCGAACTCGAAGATTTCTTGGGTCGTGTTCTGCCCTTCTTGAAAAGAGATGGTGTTGTCACTGGCACCGAGGCTGAACTCTCCGTGGTACGCCAGGCTCTGCCTTTGATTCAAGAGCGGATTGCTACTTTGGCTGAAGTTACGCAAATGGTGAAATTTCTATTTGTTCAGGATTTTGTTGTTGATACTGATTCGGCGCCAAAGATTGCCGATGCACAATCGCAATCTGTTCTGAAGGCTGCCTTGGTGGCACTCGAGACAATTAGCGAGTGGAGCCACGCGGCTATTGAGGCGGCGCTTCGGGCAAGTTTGATTGAAGGATTGGGACTAAAACCTCGCATTGCCTTCGGGGGAGTGCGGATTGCCATCACTGGCAGCCACATATCACCGCCACTCTTTGAATCCATGGAACTCCTCGGACGAGAGCGCAGCTTGTCTCGAATCAAGGCTGCGATCGCGTAATTCCCGTTCGAACTACCTCTTTTTTGGGGGTATCCTTAGCCGTTGCT
>SESB01001421.1_pt1 | contig 15693 bp, 13 predicted proteins | sample 3171441 | NCBI WGS metagenome assembly SESB01 (sample SAMN06051867, study PRJNA518727) | freshwater metagenome | biome: subpolar coniferous forest; feature: holomictic lake; material: water; isolation source: holomictic Lake 227, 6 m depth | place: Canada: near Kenora, Ontario | collected...
GGGTGATGATTTTGGAGATTTCCCGCACCGCCTCGAAATCGCCGTTGGAGGCGATGGGGAAGCCGGCTTCGATGACATCGACTCCCAACTCCTCCAGCGCCTTGGCCAGCCGCAGCTTCTCCTCGAGATTCATCGAGGCGCCGGGCGACTGCTCGCCATCGCGCAGGGTGGTGTCGAAGATCACCACCCGATCCGAGGTGGGCCGTTCGGCGGCGGCGGAGGGGGAAGCGGCGGACATGGGCGGAAACCTCGAAAAAAGGGGGAAAGCGGGCAGGGCCTCAAAACTTCAGGCCGGCGCCGGGAACGCCGGGAACGGCCGGCGGCACCGGCGCTGCCGGGGCAGGAGCGGGGCCGGGACCGGGAGCCGGCGGGGGGGCCGGGGTGAGGGCGGGATCGGCGGCGGCCGGCTTGACCGAGCATTCGCCGAGTTCGGTGAAGTAGGCGTAGGTGCCGGTATTGGAATTGAGGTTCTGCAGCCGGAGCTGGCGGCGGTACAGTCCGGTGTGGCGGTCCAGTGTCGTCTCGATGCTGTGGATGTTGTAGACGCCGTTGCTGAGCGCTCCGGTTTTGACCTCGGTGGACTGCAGGACGTAATAGTCGCCGTTGATGGTCACCCGGTATTTTTCGGCGAAGGTGATCTGGGTTCCCCGGCGGTCGATGCGGAGATCGACGGTGGCGAGGCCGTTGTCGAGATCGATCTGGGTGCTCCAGCCGGTGCCGGCGGAAAAATAGGTCATCAGCACCCCGCCTTCGAGCTGCACCCCTTCCCCGTTCTTGGCGGTGCATTGCAGGGTCAGGGTCTGGGGCGCCATGTCTTGGGCCTGCGCTGCCGCCGGGGCGAAGGCGGGCGCCGGGGCCAGGGCGAGCAGGGCGGCGAAAACGGGGCGGAGATCAGTCATCGGCATCCTCTCCGGTGGTGGCGGCGCCGCCAATCCAGGTGACATGGCCCATCTTGCGGCCGGGGCGGACCTCGCGCTTGCCATAAAGATGGAGGCGGGCGGCGGGTGCTGCCACCAGCTCGCGCCAGCGCTCGACCTCGTCGCCGATCAGGTTGTCCATCATGGCGGGCCCGGTGGCGGCGGTGTCGCCCAGCGGCAGACCGCAGACGGCGCGCACCAGTTGCTCGAACTGGCTGGTGGCGCAGGCGTCCATGGTCCAGTGGCCGGAGTTGTGCGGGCGTGGCGCCAACTCGTTGACCAGCACCGAGCCGTCGCGGCCGACGAACATCTCCACCGCCAGCAGCCCGACCACGCCGAGGGCCTCGGTGATGCGGCGGGCGATGCCGTCGGCTTCGGCCGCCACCGCGGGGGCGATGCGGGCCGGCACGATGGTGCGGGCGAGGATGTGATGGCGGTGCTGGTTCTCCACCGCGGGATAGCTCCGCATGGCGCCGTCGGCGCCGCGGGCGACGATCACCGAAATCTCGCAGGCGAACTCGACAAAGCCCTCGACCACGGCGTCGAGGGCGTGGCCGGCGGCGAGGCCGTTCCACGAGGTCTCGGGATCGGCGTCGGGGCCGAGCAGGAGCTGGCCTTTGCCGTCATAGCCCAGCCGCGCCACCTTCAGCACCGCCGGGCGGCCGACTTCGCGGAGGGCGTCGGCGACGTCGGCGGCGGAATGGACCGGACGCCAGGGGGCGGTGGATATCCCCAGGCAGTTGACGAAGGTCTTCTCGCGGATGCGGTCGCGGGTGACGGCGAGCACGGCGGCACCCGGCCGCACCACCACCCGCCGGGCCAGCGCCGAGACGCTTTCCGGCGGCACGTTCTCCCATTCCAGCGTCACCACGTCGACGGCGTCGGCGAAGGCGGCGAGGGCGGCCTCGTCGCTGAAGTCGGCGACGGTGGCGGCGGCGCTGACCTCGGCGCAGGGGCTGTCGGGCTCGGGGGTGAAGACGTGGACGCGGTAGCCGAGGCGGGCCGCGGCCAGCGCCGTCATGCGGCCAAGCTGGCCGCCGCCGAGCATGCCCAGAGTCGAGCCCGGCGGCAGGGGGGAGATGGCGAGGGAGGTGGGCATGGCGGGGTTCAGGGGCCGGCCGGAGGTACCGGGGCCTCGGCGACGGCGGCGGTCTGGCGCGCCCGCCAGGCGTCGACGGCATCGGCCACCGCTTGGTTCTGTAGCCCGATCACCGCCGCCGCCAGCAGGGCGGCGTTGATGGCGCCGGCCTTGCCGATGGCCAGCGTTCCCACCGGAATCCCCGCCGGCATCTGGACGATGGAGAGCAGGCTGTCCATGCCCTTGAGGGCGTGGCTTTCCACCGGCACCCCGAACACCGGCAGCGGCGTGAGGGCGGCGGCCATGCCGGGGAGATGGGCGGCGCCGCCGGCCCCGGCGATGATCACCTTCAGCCCGCGCCCGCGGGCGGAACCGGCATAGTCGTAGAGCCGCTGCGGCGTGCGGTGAGCGGAGACGATGCGGGTCTCGAAGGGGACGCCGAGGGCGGCCAGGGTTTCGGCGGCGTGGCCCATGGTTGCCCAGTCAGACTGGCTGCCCATGATGATGCCCACCAGAGCGGGGGCGGCGGACGGGGACTCGGGAGCGGACACGGGGGCGGCGTCTCGTGATTGGGCGCGGCTGGAGACCGGCGGGGTTCAGGCGATGATGTCGGGCAGGAGCTGGCTTTCCAGCCGGGTGATCTGGTCCTTGAGCCCCAGCTTGCGCCGTTTCAGGCGCTGCATCTGGAGCTGGTCGTAGGGCGCCTCGTCGGCGATCCGGTTGATCACGTCGTCGAGATCCCGGTGCTTCTGGCGCAAATCCAACAGCTTTTGCCGTATCGCCTGTTGCTCGCTCATGGTCACCGGGTCCTGATCCTCCAACGGGAACGAACCATAGCAGAAAACCGCCCGCCCGTCAGCGGGAACCCGAGGCCCGGGATGCGAAACGCCCCTCTCCGCAGGGGAGGGGGGCGCCATGCGGGGCGGGGTGCTGCGGACTCAGGCCGTGCGGATGCGGCTGAGGAACTGATCGACGCCGGTCGCCAGGGTCTTGGCCTGCTGGGAGAGATCGGTGGCGGCGCTCAGCACCTGCTCGGCCTCGTGGTGATTGGCTTCGGCGGTCTGGTTGACGCGGACGATGGTGGTGGTGACCTCGCGGGTGCCGATGGAAGCCTGCTGGACGTTGCGGGCGATCTCGGCGGTGGCCGAACCCTGCTCCTCGACCGCCGCGGCAATGGAGGAGGCGATGGAGTTGATCTGGTCGATGGTGCTGGAGATGCCCTTGATCGCCGTTACCGCTTCCTGAGTCGCCGACTGCACCGAGCTGATCTGGGCGTCGATTTCCTCGGTGGCCTTGGCGGTCTGGTTGGCCAGGCTCTTGACCTCGTTGGCCACCACCGCGAAGCCGCGCCCGGCCTCGCCCGCCCGCGCCGCCTCGATGGTGGCGTTGAGAGCGAGCAGGTTGGTCTGGGAGGCGATGGAGTTGATCAGCTTGACCACCTCGCCGATCTTCTTGGCCGCTTCCGCCAGTTCCTGCACCTTCTTGTTGGTGCGGCCGGCTTCTTCCTGAGCGGCGCTGGTGATGCCGGCAGAATGGGCGACCTGACGGCTGATCTCGGTAATCGACGAGGACAGCTCCTCGGCGGCGGCGGCGACGGTCTGGATGTTGACGGTGGCTTCCTCGGCGGCAGAGGCCACGGTGGTGGCCTGCCGGCTGGTCTCGTCGGAGGCGGCGGCCATGCGCTTGGCCGAGCTTTCCAGCCTCTCGGTGGCGGTGCCGACGGTGTTGACCACCCCCTTGACCTCGCGCTCGAAGCGGTCGGCGGTGCTGCCTAGCTCGCGCTGGATCAGCGCCTGGGTGTTGACCTCGATATAGACCGAGGTGGCCAGCTCCATGTCGAGAAAAATGGCGCGGTTGATCGCCTGCAGCACCTGGGACAGCCGTTCGGGATTGCGGCGATAGGTGACGGCGGCCAGTTCCACCAGCTTGTTGAGGGTGAAGCAGTAGGCGCCGCTGTACCAGCTCGGCTCCAGCCCGATGCGCTGGTGGGTCTCGCCGATCTTGCGCACCTGGGCCATGTAGCCCTCGTCGAAGGTGCCGGTGAAGACCTTTTTCAGCCAGTGCTCCTTTTGCAGCGAGCGGGCGCGGGAGACACGCTCGGCATTGCCGAGCAGAGCCGCGGTCGCCGGCACCGAGCGGGCGTAGGCATAGAAGTCGTCGAGAATAGCATCGATCTTGGGGGCAAGGACCTGACTGAACTCGCGCAGCGCCGACTTCGTTTGCTCGTCTATTTTCAAAAAACGAATGCGATCATCGATGCTCGTCAGTTTGCTTGCGGGAGCCATGGTCGGATATCCTTGTGGGGAAAGAGGATGAGCATATAAGGCCACTGGGTACGTCCGTGCCGATGCCCTTTGGGATTTCACCTTGAGGCGAGGGCGATGCTCGTTCCAAATAGTTTATTGTCTAGCTCGGAAATGGGAGCCGGTAAGGTTTTTATCAACCAGCCCAACTATAATCAATATTAAAAAAATTTTAACAGATCACTAAGCAACGGGTGCGTCGAACAGGAAATCAAGATCGTCGGCGGTGAGCGAACCGGTCCACGAGCCCTCGTCGAGCATGGCGTCGGCCAGCGAGCCCTTGCGTTCCTGGAGTTCGAGGATACGCTCTTCCACCGTGCCCGAGGCGATCAACTTGTAGACGAACACCGGCTTGACCTGCCCGATGCGGTGGGCGCGGTCGGTGGCCTGATTCTCCACCGCTGGATTCCACCACGGGTCGTAATGGATCACGGTGTCGGCAGCTGTGAGGTTGAGGCCGCGGCCGCCGGCCTTGAGGCTGATTAGGAACAGCGGCACCTCGCAGGCCTGGAAGCGCTCGACCGGAGTCGCCCGGTCGGCAGTGCTGCCGCGCAACTCGACATATTGGATGCCGGTGGGCTTGAGCGCCTCCTTGATCAGGTCGAGCATCGAGGTGAACTGGGAGAACAGCAGAATCCGCCGCCCTTCCTCGATCATGCTGGTCACCATATTGACCAGCAGGTCGAGCTTGCCGCTGCCGCTGACCCGCCGCGCCGAGTCGAGCTTGACCAACCGCGGGTCGCAGCAGGCCTGGCGTAGCTTCAGCAGCGCGTCAAGGATCAGGATTTTGGAGCGGGCGAGGCCGATGCGGGCGATCTCCTCCCGCACCTTCTGGTGCATGGAGAGGCGGATGGTCTCGTAGAGATCGCGCTGGTCCGAGGCCAACTCGACCCGGTTGACGATGTTGGTTTTGGGCGGCAGGTCGGTGGCCACCGCCGCCTTGGTCCGCCGTAGCACGAAGGGCCGCAGACGCTTGGCCAGCTGCTTGCGCTTGTCCTCGTCACCGCGCTTTTCGATTGGCGTGCGGAAGCGGGCGGTGAAGGTCTTGTGGTCGCTGAGAATCCCCGGCATCAGGAAGGCGAACTGCGACCACACTTCGCCGAGATGGTTCTCGATCGGCGTGCCCGAGAGGCAGAGCCGGTAGCGGGCCTTGAGCTTGCAGGCGGCGCGGGTGGATTTGGCCAGCGGGTTCTTGATCGCCTGGGCCTCGTCGAGCACCACGATGTGAAACTCGATGGCGGCGAGGAAATCGACGTCGCGGGCGAGAATGGCATAGGTGGTGACCACCAGATCCGCCTTCGACACCTCGGAGCGGCGGCTGTGGCGGTCGAGGCCGTGGAACACCAGCACCGAAAGGTCGGGGGTGAAGCGCCCGGCCTCGGCCACCCAGTTGGGGACCAAGCTGGTCGGCACCACGATCAGGCAGGGCTTCTTCAGCCGGCCGGCGGCGCGTTCGACCGCGATGTGGGCCAGGGTCTGGGCGGTCTTGCCCAAGCCCATGTCGTCGGCGAGGATGCCGCCCATCTCGTTGGCGCGCAGGAACTGCAGCCAGTCGAGACCGTCGCGCTGGTAGGGGCGCAGCGAAGCGCGGAAGCTCGGCGGCGGCTCAATCCGCTCCGGCACGTTGACGGTGCGCAGGCGCCGCCCGAGATCGCGCAAGCGCTCGCCGCCATGCCAGCGGGTGCCGACGATGGATTCGAGGTCGACCAGGGTCGGCACGTCGGCCGAGGGCATGGTGAGGCGGCCGTCCTTGGTGACGCGGCCGTTGCTGATCATCTCTTCCAGGGTGGCGAGGAACTTGGCGACGCGCTCGGCCGGCAGGGCGAGGATGCGGCCGTCGTCGAGCATCGCCCGCACCTTGCCGTCGGCCGCGAGGGCCGAGGCTAGGCCGCCGCGCTCGATGATGCCGATCAGGATCGGCAGCAGCGGCACCCGCCGGCCTTCGACCTCGATGCCGACATCGAGGGAGAACCAGCCGTTGCCGGCCTCGACGACGTCGACGTCCCAGTCGTCGGCGATCTCGATCACCCGGTAGGGGAAGGTCTCCCCCAGTTCCACCTTCCAGCCCTTGCGGCGCAGATCCTCGGCGCCGCTCAGCACCAGCCACTGCCAGCTTTCCTTGGGATTGCGGCTGCGGAAGGCATAGCCGCGGCCGCCGCTGGGCAGGCCGGCGGCGGTGACGCGGACGGCGGTGAGGCCGAGCCCGCGCAGGGCGGCGGTGGCGGCTTCCTCCAGGCGCTTGTCGCGGCGGATGAAAACCGGGCCTTCGCCGTCGTCGTCATCGTCACCGTCGCCGCGGACGAACTGGGCGGGGTCGTCCTCGCGCACCAGATGGTCGCCATACTCGAAATGCAGCAGCAGCACGTCGTTGGCGCCGTTTTCGCCGGCCGCCGCGGTCAGCACCGGCACCGGGACGACGTCGATCACCGTCGGCGCCGGCTCGGCCCGGCCGGAGCCGCGCGAAGGCTGGTGGGAATGGGTGGCGGGGCCGAAGCTCTGGGCCGCCACCTCGTCGATCATCGCCGAGCCGATGTGGCCGGTGGTTTCCAGCACATACCAAGCGGGGTCGGAGCCGAAGATGCGGGTCTTGGGCGGACGGTTGAGAATCTTGCGGGCGCCGGTGCGGGGATTGGTTTCCAGCAGAAAGCGCTTGGAGGGGCCGCGCACCAGCTTGGGACCGTTGATGCCCCAGCGGGCGCGGCCGGTTTCCACCAGGGCGGCGAGGAGATCGTCCACCGTCTCCTCGTCGTCGAGGGACACCGCCACCAGCGGCAGGCTCGAGAGGCCGAGCAGGCGGCACACGGTGCGGTCGGCCTCGCCGGGGCCGCCGGTCAGGGCGTTGGCGGCGGCGCGCTTGGGCGAGCTGCCCTCGATGCGGCGGGTGTTGCGGTCGGAAATCTCGGTGGCCACCGTGACGTAGAGCGAATCGTCGCCCTCGGCCGCCTCGAGGCCGTAGATGGTCCGGCGCTGCTCGGCAGGCGCCTCCGGCGGCACCAGACGGTCGATGAAGGTGCTCTGGGACGGCCGCGCCAGCGCCGGAAAGCGCTCCAGCAGGGCAAAAGCGGTGGCGGCGCCATGGGCGCAGTTCGGCGATTTGCAGGAGCAGGAGGCGGCGAGGGCCGAACTGTCCTTGCCTTCGGTCACCTCGAGGGTAACGCGGTAGCGGTGGTGGCCGTCCTCGACCAGTGCCCGCATCTGCGGCGCCTTCAGCACCTCTTCGGTGGTGACCAGGCCCTCGCCGGCCAGCAGGCGGCCGCGATCCGAGCGGGTGGGGCCGAAGGTGCGGACGACGTCCTCCTCGGCGAAACGGGCGCGCCCGGACCGCCGAGCCGCCTTCGCGCGCTGCGCGACGGACGATCCTGCGGTGGTGTCATGCCCGATTGCCATCCCAAACGATCCCCTCGAGTCCCCTCGGCCGGACGGTGCGCGACCGGCGGTATGCCTTGGCTCTCAGCCGTTTTTAAGTCTCAGCGGTGATTACCACAAGATATAGCCGCCGTCACGCCCCTCAGCACAAGCTACGGATCAGTGGTTCATGACGGCGATGACGATCCGGCGGCGGACAGGCGGTTTTAAACGGAAAAATTTGATGAGGATCAAGGCGTTGTCCGATAGCCCCTTGCCGGGGAGGCGCGGGCTTGCCAAAATCGCCGGCGCAAAAAATTCGCCCGGGCGCCGGGCGCCGGAGGCGACCGATGATTGTCCTTGGCATCGAAACGAGCTGTGACGAGACAGCGGCGGCCCTGGTAACCGATAACCGCGAGATATTATCCAATGTAGTTCTCTCCCAGCTTGCCGACCACGAGCCATATGGTGGGGTGGTGCCGGAAATTGCCGCCCGCGCCCATCTCGATCATCTCGACCGCCTGATCGAGGAAGCGCTGACGCGGGCCGGAGTCGACCTTGGCGCTGTTTCGGGGGTCGCCGCCGCCGCCGGGCCGGGGCTGATCGGCGGCGTCATCGTCGGCGTCATGACCGCCAAGGCGATCGCGCTCGCCCGCAACCTGCCGTTCATCGCCGTCAACCATCTCGAAGGCCATGCACTGACGGCGCGGTTGACCGACGATGTCGACTGGCCGTTTCTCCTGCTGCTGGTGTCGGGCGGCCATTGCCAGCTGCTTCTGGTCGAGGGGGTGGGGCGGTACCGCCGGCTCGGAACCACCATCGACGACGCCGTCGGCGAAGCCTTCGACAAGGCGGCCAAGCTGATCGGCCTCGGCTATCCCGGCGGACCCCGGCTGGAGGCGGCGGCGCTTGCCGCCATCGATCCCGGCCGGTTCGAGCTGCCGCGGCCGATGCTGGGGCGTCCCGGTTGCGACTTTTCCTTTTCCGGCCTCAAGACTGCGGTGCGGCGCTGTCTAGACTCCCTGCCGAAACCACTGGCCGAGCAGGACGGCGCCGACCTCGCCGCCGCTTTTCAAACTGCGGTCGGCGATGCGTTGGCCGACCGCACCGCCCGCGCCCTGGCCATGGTCGAAACCCTGGCTCCCGCCTGCCGCACTCTGGTGGTGGCGGGCGGCGTCGCCGCCAACAAAAGCATCCGCGCCCGTCTCGACGCTCTCGCGACCAAGCATGGCTGGCGTTTCGTTGCACCGCCGCTCGGCCTCTGCACCGACAACGCCGCGATGATCGCCTGGGCCGGGCTGGAGCGCCTGCGTCTCGGCCTCACCGATCCTCTCGACTTCGCCCCTCGGCCGCGCTGGCCCCTCGACCCCACGGCGCCCAAGGCGCGCGGAGCCGGGGTCAAGGCGTAGCGGCGGCGATGCCGCACCTTACGGCGTGGTGCCGCTGCCGTCGTCGAGGTTGAATTCGAAGGGGAGGTAACCGCTGGGCATCTTAGCGCGCAGGTATTCCGCCATTTTGGTGTCGGTGCGCAGGAAGTGGTAGTTGACCAGCAGGTTGGCGAAGTCGGCGATTTCGACGACGTTTCCCTGGCCTTTGGCGAGGTTCTGGTCGATTTCCATCAGCTTTGAGGTCAGCTTCTCGTGCTGCTTGTGATGGTCGTCGAAGTCCGGGTAGCGGAAGGCGGTCATCAGCTCTTCCTCGTGGGCGAAGTGGTACATGGCGTATCCCGCCAGTTCCTCCACCACCCGCCGCGCCGTGGCCAGGGACTGCTCGGTCCGGAGCGCGTTGATGAGATCGTTGAAGATGCTAAGCAGCAGCTTGTGTTCATCGTCGATCAGCTTGACGCCGACGCTGAGCGAGTCCGCCCACTGAATGGGTTTCAGATGATCCATTGATCCACGGCCCTGTCCCGGTATCGCCGGCACCCGGCCGGTTCGTTGGCACGTTGCATCAGTTGCGAAAAGCTGTCAATTGCCCCGTACCTGCCATGTTCGGCCGGCACACGTACACCCTGGTTTCGGAGCGGCGGGGGACGTGTTATGGTCGTCGCCGACAGGGTTAACCGCACAATTTCGGCCACGGCACGGCGCATGGAGCATTCGCCCCACCATCATCTTCCCCGTGGACATTCCGACCATCGCGTCCCGTCGTCCCAGCGCGGCTGGGTGTGGGGGGTGGTGTTCACGGCGTTCCTGCTTTCGGTGATCGCGCTCTCCATCAAGGCGGTGGCGGGGACGCTGGCCTTTGTTCTGCTGGGTTCGGTGATTTTCGTGGTGGCGGTGTTTCACCGCGTCTTTCCGGGCAGCCGCTTCTTCACCCTGTCGCTGGTGAATTTCATCGGCATCTACGCCTGTATCTTCACGGTGATCGTCGAGAGCAATTTCACCATGATCAGCCAGCGCGAGCAGGCGCTGGGGTTCATCTTGCCGCTTTTGGCCTTTCTCGGCGGCGCCTGCATCCGGGCGCGGACGGTGCGGCACATCGTCGTCTCGCGCCGGCCGCGGCACAATTCCCATTTCGGCGAGATATTCCTCTGGCTGCTGCCGATGGTGGGCATGATCGCCCTCACCTTCGCCCTGCCGGGCAGCCACATGGGCGGCTCGCTGCCCAACATCCCGTTCGTGGCCTTTCAGGCGGTGGTGGCGGTGATCGTGCTGTTCGTCAGCCGCGACATCGCGATCTTCCTCCTGGATATCGGCCTGCTGTTCGAGGGCTTCTTCGCCCAGGCGGCGCGGCTGGTGATGCCGGCCTTCGCCTTTCTCACCTTCTATTCGCTGCTGGTGATCGTGTTCGCCGCGCTCTATTCCATCGTCCAGCGCATCTCGCCGGGGATGGACTTCCTGGCCAGCGGCGTCGCCCGCAATCTCAGCTTCGCCGAATGCCTCTATTACTCGGTGGTGACCCTCAGCACCGTCGGTTATGGCGATATTCAGCCGATCAGCGGGCCGGCGCGCTTCGTCAGCGCCGTCGAGATCGTGATGGGGGTGCTGCTGCTGCTGTTCGGCTTCTCGGCCATCATTCGCCATACCCCGGCCAACACCCGCACCCCGCCCGAGGACTTCTGAAACCGGTTCCGGGCGGGCTGATTTGTCTCAGGCGGCGGGGACTCGGCGGCGGGCCGGGGCGTGCTATCTTGGCCTCAAGTCTCCCCCATGGTTCGAAAGGTGTCATGATGGCCGGTACCGCTCCCGCGCTGCGTCCCAGCGCTTCCGTGAAGCCGGCTCCGCGCCGGTCGCTGACCGAGATCGACGGCTCGTCGAAGGCGGTGATCGGCGATGCCGGCCGCCAGTACATGGTGTTTGCCATCGGCGCTCAGGAATATGCCATCGACGTCATGGTGGTGCGCGAGATCCGGGGCTGGATTCAGGAATCGAAGCTGCCCAATCTGCCGCCCCACATCCGCGGCGTCATCAATCTGCGCGGCATGGTGATTCCGATTCTCGATCTGCGCTCGCGCTTCGGCTTCGAGTCGGGGGATGTCGGCAGCCGCAACGTGGTCATCATCATGCAGGTGGGCGACCGTACGGTGGGGGTCCTGGTGGACGCCATTACCGAGATTCTCACCATCTACGCCGACGGCATCAAGCCGGTGCCCGACATGGGGATGAGCAGCGGCGATTCCGCCTTCCTCACCGGCGTTCACGTCATCGATGAGCGGTTGCTGGCCCTGCTCGACGTCGAACTGCTGATCCTCGGCCATCACGTCGAACTGGAGGCCGTGGTCCCCAACTGAGGCTCGACTCCCGGGGGGCGGTTGGGCCATGGTCGGGGGTATGACCGACCAAACCTCTCAGCCCGCCGCCGGCGCGGGCACGCTCTATCTCGTGGACGGCTCGGGGTTCATCTTCCGCGCCTTCCACGCCCTGCCGCCTTTGACCCGCGGCGACGGCACCCCCGTCAACGCCGTGCTCGGCTTCACCAACATGCTGATGAAGCTGCTGGCCGACCGTCGGGCCGAGGCGGTGGCGGTGATCTTCGACACCAGGCGAGAGACCAACTTCCGCACCGCCCTCTACCCCGCCTACAAAGCCAACCGCGAGGCGCCGCCGCCGGAACTGGTGCCCCAGTTCGCCCTGGTGCGCGAGGCGACGCGGGCCTTCGGCGTTCCCGCCCTCGAGATGGAGGGCTATGAGGCCGACGATCTCATCGCCGCCTACGCCCGCCTCGCCCAGGCCGCCGGGCGGCCGGTGACCATCGTCTCCTCCGACAAGGACCTGATGCAGTTGGTGGGGCCGGGCGTGGCCATGCTCGACCCGATCAAGAACCGGTCCATCGGCCCCGACGAGGTTTTCGAGAAGTTCGGCGTCGGGCCGGACAAGGTGGTGGACGTGCAGTCCCTGGCCGGCGACAGCACCGACAACATCCCCGGCGTCCCCGGCGTCGGCATCAAGACCGCCGCCGCACTGATCACCGAGTATGGCGATCTCGACACCCTGCTGGCCCGCGCCGGGGAGATCAAGCAGCCCAAGCGCCGCGAATCGCTGCTGACTTTCGCCGATCAGGCCCGGCTGTCGCGGACGCTGGTCCGGCTCGCCACCGACGCGCCGGTGCCGATGCCGCTGGACGAGGTCAAGGCCCACCGGCCCGACCCCGAGCTGTTGTTCCCCTTCCTGCGCGAGCAGGGCTTCAAGAGCCTGGTCGCCCGCATCGAGAACGAGTTCCTGCACGGGCATCACAGCCCGGTGGTGCCGGCGGCGCCGTTGCCCGCCGTCCCCGCCGCCGCCGATCCCCGCCCGGCCGAGCCGGCGCCCGCCGCCGTCTCCTACGAACTGGTGCAGCGCCTCGAGCAGGTGCAGGTGTGGGTCGACCGCGCCATCGCGGCCGGGGTGGTGGCGGTGGATACCGAGACCACCTCGCTCACCCCCAGCACCACCGGTCTGGTCGGCATCTCGCTGTCCACCGCGCCGGGGCTGGCCTGCTACATCCCCCTCGGCCATACCGACCCCGAGGGCGGCACCGGCGACCTGTTCGGCACGCCCAAGCGGCCGGAACAGCTCGATCGCGACACCGCGCTGGCGGCGCTGAAGCCGCTGCTGGCCGACCCCTCGGTGCTGAAGGTCGGGCATAATCTCAAGTTCGACATGCAGGTACTGGGGCAGTTCGGGGTCGAAGTCACGCCCTTCGACGACACCATGCTGATCAGCTACGTGCTCGAAGGCGGCGCCCACGGCCACGGCATGGACGAGCTGGCCGAGTTGCATCTCGGCCATAACACCATCAAATATTCCGAAGTCACCGGCACCGGCAAAAATCAGGTCACCTTCGACCGCGTGCCGCTGGACAAAGCCTGCACCTACGCCGCCGAGGACGCCGACATCACGCTGCGTCTGTGGCGGGCCTTGAAGCCGCGTCTGGTCGCCGAGCGCATGGCCACCGTCTACGAGACGCTGGAACGGCCGCTGGTGCCGGTGATCGCCGCCATGGAGACGGCGGGGGTCTGCCTCGACCGCGGCGTGCTTTCGGCCCTCTCGCGCGATTTTGCCGGCCGGTTGTTCGAGCTGGAGGGCGAGATTCACCGCCTCGCCGGCCACAGCTTCAACGTCGGCTCGCCCAAGCAACTCGGCGAGGTGCTCTACGGCGAAATGGGGCTGGCGGGGGGGCGCAAGGGCAAGACCGGGGCGCTCTCCACCGACTCCGCCACCCTGGAGCCGCTGGCCGAGCAGGGGGTCGAGATCGCCCAGAAGGTGCTGGACTGGCGCCAGCTGGCCAAGCTCAAGAGCACCTACACCGACGCCCTCCAAGAGCAGATCGAGGCCAGGACCGGCCGCGTCCACACTTCCTTCGCCCTCGCCATCACCAGCACCGGCCGGCTGTCCTCCTCCGACCCCAACCTGCAGAACATCCCGATCCGCACCGAGGAAGGGCGCAAAATCCGCACCGCCTTCGTGGCGCCGCCGGGGATGAAGCTGCTTTCGGCCGACTATTCCCAGATCGAACTCAGGCTGGTGGCCGAGATCGCCGGCATCAAGGCGCTGAAGCAGGCGTTCCACGATGGCGTCGACATTCACGCCCTCACCGCCTCGCAGGTGTTCGGAGTGCCGCTGGCCGAGATGACCTCGGAGCTGCGGCGCAAGGCCAAGGCGATCAATTTCGGCATCATCTACGGCATCAGCGGCTTCGGCCTGGGCAAGCAGCTCGGCATCCCCACCGGCGAGGCCAACGCCTTCATCAAGGACTATCTCGACCGTTTCCACGAGCTGCGCGATTGGATGGAAACCATCCGCGCCTTCTGCCGCTCCCACGGCTATGTCGAGACCCTGCTCGGCCGCAAATGCCACGTTCAGGGGATAGCCGACAAAAACCCGGCCCGCCGCAGCTTCGCCGAGCGTCAGGCCATCAACGCCCCCATCCAGGGCACCGCTGCCGACATCATGAAGCGGGCGATGATCCGCCTGCCGGGGGCGCTGACCGAGGCCGGGCTCTCTGCCCGTCTGCTGCTCCAGGTCCACGACGAACTGCTGCTGGAGGTGCCCGACGCCGAGATCGAAGCCACCTCCGCCCTGGTCCGCCGGGTGATGGAGGGGGCGGCCAGTCTCGGCGTTCCGTTGGTGGCCGAGGCCGGAGTCGCTCTCAACTGGGCCGAGGCCCACTGAGGGCGTCCAGCACCCCCTGGAGGATGTAGGCCGCCGCCATCTTGTCCACCACTTCGGCCCGGCGCTTGCGGGTCATGTCGGCTTCGATCATGAAGCGCTCGACGACGCTGGTGGAGAAGCGCTCGTCCCAGAAGGCGATTTCCGGTTCAGTTCCAAAGAGATCGGCGCGGGTCAGCAGCAGGCGGGCGAATTCGCGCACCCGCTGGGTGGCCGGGCTCTCGGCGCCGTCGAGGGCCAGCGGCAGGCCGAGGATAAGGGCGCCGGCCTCGCGCTCGCGGGCGATTTTGGCCAGCTCGGTGGCGTCAGCGCCGAACTTGCTCCGCTTGATCGTGCCGATCGGCGAGGCCACCATCAGGCCGGGGTCGGAGAGGGCGAGGCCGATGGTCTTGGTGCCGAGATCGAGCCCGAGCAGACGCCGGCCCCGGGGCAGCAGGGCTTTGAGGTCGGCGGGGTTGCGGATCGCCATGACGGGTGATACCTATTCCGGGCAGTCCGCCGGGGTCCGGCGGCGTATTCAGTTTGCTGGCGGAGACACTTATCCCATGTCGCTCGACAAGGCCACCGTGGCGCGGATCGCCCACCTTGCCCGCATCAAGGTTCCCGAGGCGGAGCAGGAGCATCTGGCCGGCGAACTCAGCAAGATTCTTACCTTCGTCGAGCAGTTGAGCGAGGTCGACACCACCGGCGTCGCCCCGATGTCGAGCGCCGCCGAAACCGGCCTGCGCCGCCGTCCCGATGTCATCACCGACGGCAACTACGTCGAGGCGGTGCTGGCCAACGCCCCCGACCGCGCCGAGGGCTTCTTCGCCGTGCCCAAGGTGGTCGAATAGGCATGAGCGCCCTCAACCACCTCAGCCTCGCCGCGGCCCTGGCCGGCCTCGAAAGGCGCGAGTTCAGCGCCCTGGAGCTGACCGAGGCCCATCTCGCGGCGATGGAGAAGGCCCGCCCGCTCAATGCTTTCATCACCGAAACCCCGGAGTTGGCCCGCGAGCAGGCGAAGGCGTCAGACGCCCGCCGGGCGCGCGGCGAGGCGCTGCCGCTGGACGGTGCTCCGGTGGCGGTCAAGGACCTCTTCTGCACCAAGGGGGTGCAGACCACCGCCGCCTCCAACATCCTGCGCGGCTTTGTGCCGCCCTACGAGTCGACCGTCACCGCCAATCTCTGGCGCGACGGGGCGGTGATGCTGGGCAAGGTCAATCTCGACGAATTCGCCATGGGCTCGGCCAACATCACCAGTGCCTTTGGTGAGGTGGTCAACCCCTGGAGTCCGGGCGAGGTGGGGGCTTGGCCGCGCCGGCTGGTGCCGGGCGGCTCTTCCGGCGGTTCGGCGGCGGCGGTGGCGGCGCGTCTGGCGCTGGCGGCCACCGGCACCGACACCGGCGGCTCGATCCGCCAGCCCGCCGGCTTCTGCGGCATTTCGGGAATCAAGCCCACCTACGGCCGCTGCTCGCGCTGGG
>SESB01001423.1_pt1 | contig 15682 bp, 16 predicted proteins | sample 3171441 | NCBI WGS metagenome assembly SESB01 (sample SAMN06051867, study PRJNA518727) | freshwater metagenome | biome: subpolar coniferous forest; feature: holomictic lake; material: water; isolation source: holomictic Lake 227, 6 m depth | place: Canada: near Kenora, Ontario | collected...
AGCGGCGCCAGTCGCGCTGCAAACAACTACTGCTTCGCGCGGAGACGTTCAATCGACGGTCTCGGCTTCAGGGAAAGTAATTAGCCCCGGAGATATTGGACTTGCTCCACTTGTAGCCGGAACGCTGAAAACCCTTAATGTAAAAGTTGGGGATCATGTTAGCGCGGGAGAAAAATTAGCAGCCCTAGACACGACATCGCTGAAAACTGCCGCGACCCAGGCACTCTCCACATTGATATCTGCAAAAGCTTCGGTCGCATCCGCTGCTTCGCAATTAACGCAAGCCCAACTTGCAGTAGATACTGCAAATCAGAATTTAGTAACACAACAAAATACGATTGCTCAAAACGCAATCTCCTATCAGGCAACTGTGGAAGCTGCCAATAAAGCGCTCGCGGATGCAACGGCTAACCAAGTGTTTAGCGCAAAGACATACCAGCAAAATATCGATGCAGCGAAAGTTTCGCTCGCCGCTGCACAATTGAATTTCGATAACTATGAAGGTCTTTATGGACCAAGTGGAATTACTGTTGCTTGGTGTTCTCAAATCGACACAATAAATTCAAATTGCACGCAGTTGATGTCCTATAACGCAGCTCTTATTAATGCGAAGACGGCAGTTGAAACTGCAACACAAAATCAGGCAGCGTCTTTGCTTAAGGACCAGCAAACTCTTCAAGGGCTTATGACTGCTATCTATAACGCAACAACAAATCAGAAGGTAAATCTTGCAAAAGATCAGGATTCACTTACCTCTTTCAAAAACGCAATTACAACTGCGCAGACGACTCTCAATAATTTAAAGATTACGCAAAATATCGGCTCAACTGATCCAAGCCTGGCTCAACTTCAACAGCAAATTGCGCAGGCAAACTATGACCAGGCCGTGAAGAACATTGCAGGAGCGAGCGTTGTCGCACCGGTTTCTGGAGATGTGGCATCAATTTCAACAGCTGTAGGAGGGAATGTTGGTACTGCCTTCACACAGGCAACGAATTCCACAACAGCGACAGGCTTTATCGTCCTTACTAACACAACCTCCCTTCGCGTCACGGCTAGCTTCTCCGAAGCCGATGCAGCAAAGATTTTGGCGGGTCAAGATGCAACTTTCACTTTTGACGCACTTGCTAGCGTGAACGCAACTGGAAAAGTTCTTCAAGTTGATTTGCTTCCAACAACGAGTGGCGGCATCACATCGTATTCAGCAACATTCTCAGTTGATGGAAAAGTTCCTGGTCTTAAAGTTGGAATGACAGCAACTGCGACGGTAATAACTGGTTTTGCAACAGGCGTGATCCAAGTTTCAGCCCAAGCCGTGACAACACGTGGTGGAAATAGCTTCGTAAACGTCGTGACAACGAAAGCAGGCGCTCAAGTATCGACACCTACACCTGTGATTGTCGGACTTAAGGGTGACAGTTCAGATGAAATTCAATCAGGCCTCAAAGAAGGTGACAGAGTTTCACTCCCATCTATAACTCGTACAACATCGACTAACGGATTCGCTGTTGGTGGTGTTCCTGGAGGCGTAAACGCACTTGCAGGCGGAGGTGTCGCCGTTGGCGGCGGCGGTGGGTTTGGCCGTGGTAACGGTTAATGCATCCAGTCATTGATGTACAAGGCGCTGTAAAACAATACGGCGTTGGAGATGCAGCAATCTTTGCTCTCGATGGTGTGGATCTACAGATTGACGCTGGAGAGTATGTTGCAATCATGGGTCCTTCGGGCTCAGGTAAATCAACGCTCATGAACATTATGGGTGCACTCGACAATATGACTGCGGGAAAATATTTTCTTGATGGCATTGAAATCGATACTCTTGATGAGAATGCACTCGCTGTTGTTCGTGGTCGAAAGATTGGCTTTATTTTTCAATCATTTAATTTGATTGCTCGCACAACTGCGCTTGCAAATGTCGAACTTCCCTTGGCTTACCAGGGCATCAAAGGAAAAGAACGTCGTGCTCGCGCTCTGGCAGCGCTCAAGGTTGTGGGACTTGAGGATCGAGTCAATCATGAACCGACTGAGCTTTCAGGTGGCCAGCAGCAACGTGTGGCCGTTGCAAGAGCTCTTTCTACGCGTCCTGCGCTGCTTTTGGCCGATGAGCCAACAGGCGCATTGGACTCTAAATCGACTCACGATCTACTCGATCTCTTCGACCAGATAAATGCAGCTGGCCGTACTGTCGTAGTGATTACTCACGAAGATGACGTCGCGGCTCGCGCAAAACGAATTGTGCGCATGAGGGACGGAAAGATTATTTCTGACACGGTGAATGCCAAATGAGCATCTTTGAAATCATTCGCTTTGCAATCCGAGGCTTAAACTCAAACAAACTTCGCACGACTCTGACGACAATGGGAATTGCTATTGGCGTCTCATCGGTGATTATTTTGCTGGCTTTTGGTAACGGATCAAGCAAGGCAGTTCAAGCAGGTATTGAAAAACTTGGAACAAACACAATCACCATTCAATCAAATAGAGGAGGATTTGGCGGCGGTCGAGCTTCTGCTTCACGTTCTGCTTCATCCAAACCTCTCACTGTTGGCGATGCAGCAGCGCTATCTGATCCAATAAAGGCTCCAGATATAAAGCAGGCTGCGCCCGTTGCAAGTACAAACACAACATGCACATTTGGGACAAACTCTTCAACGCCTGGAACATTTAACGGTACATGGCCAGCCTGGTTTGAAGCATCAAATACATCGGTCTCAAAAGGTTCCTATTTCACAAACGAGGATGTTACTGAAGGCCGACGAGTAGCAGTTATTGGAAATACGATAGTGACTGATCTATTCACCGGAGTAAATCCAATAGGACAAGTAATGCGCTGCGGGGGAATCCCATTCACGATTATTGGCGTAACTGACAAAAAGGGTTCGAACGGTTTCCAAGACGGCGATTCTCTTGTTGTTGCACCGTTGACTGCAGTCCAACGCTCACTTACCGGTTACAACAATCTTCAATCTATCGTTGTGCAAGCAAAGTCAGCTAAGGTTCAAGATCTTGCTCAAACTGAAATCAATACGATTATGGATGCGCAACATAAAGTTACGAATGTTAATAACCGCGACTATAGAACTCTCAATCAGGCCTCGCTCTTGGCGACCACCTCCTCAAGTAGCTCTGTATTAACTGTTTTATTGGGCATGATTGCTGGTATTTCACTTCTTGTCGGCGGTATCGGAATTACAAATATCATGCTGGTTACAGTTGTGGAGCGCACGAGAGAAATTGGAATTCGTAAAGCAATTGGTGCGCCAAAGCGAGCAATCATGACGCAGTTCTTGATAGAAGCCACGATATTGAGCCTCGTCGGAGGTTTCTTAGGAGTTCTTGGCGGCCTCATTGGAAGTAAATTTAAGATTGTTGGGGTTCAACCAATCATCATTCCAAGTTCGGTTTTCTTAGCTTTTGGAGTCAGCGTTTTCATCGGACTTTTCTTCGGAAGTTATCCAGCATCACGAGCAGCATCCCTACGACCAATTGAGGCACTTCGTTATGAGTAACCAAAACCAGTCTCCTGAAGAATTTGATCTCTTTGCGCCAAATACCGAAGATGATCTTCATGAGGTCTTAGCTAAGGGAAGCTACAAGTGGACGAATAAGTACACGGCAATCTTTGCAATCGCTCTTGTCGTCGTAACAAGTGCATCTGCAGGTATTTGGTATGGACACCGCTCGACCAGCACTAATTCTGCATTTGGCGCAGCATCAGCATTTAACCGTTCTGGCAGAGCCGGATTTGGAGGCATTGGTGCATCTGCATCGGCGTCTGCAACTGGCGCATTGCCCGGTGCTTCAGGTTTTGCAGCAGGCGGTTTTAGTGGAGGACGTGGAACTCCTGGAACAATCACATCAGTAAAAGGAAAGACCGTAACAATCACTTTAGATTCGGATCCAACAACGCCGTTAACGGCTGGCGACAGCGTTTCAGTGCGCAATAGTTCTGGCGGTCAAACAACGCCCACAACAAGAAATTCTTCTGCAGCAACGCCAGGGTCAACGTCGGGCACTTCCCCTAAAACCGGTGCAACTCCCGCACCATCAATTACCGGAGCGCCACAAGCTGGTGGTCGTGGTGGTGGATTTGCGAATAATCCAGCGCTAGAAGCTTGTCTTGCGAAAGCTGGCGTGAGCATCACTCCCGGTCAACGCATTGATCGAACAGATCCAAAAGTCGCTGCAGCAATGCAGACCTGTTTCTCATCAGTCGGAGGGGGCTTTGGGGCCCGACCTAGCGGAGCCCCAACGCCATAATTTCACCAGCACGAGAGTTAGTAGAGTTGGCCCATGACTACTGGGGGCTTCACAAGCGAGCAGCTTGAACTTGAAGAGTCGATTCTCGTCTTTCCACAATTTGACCCACTTGATGCCATTGAGCTGGGTGAAATTTCAATGGAGATTGGTTTAGATCGCTCACTTCCAATTGCAATCGAAGTTCGAATGGGTGAATGGGTTGTATTCCATGCTTCACTTCCCGGTTCCACCATGGAAAATGATCGCTGGATTGCTCGCAAAGCTCGTGTTGTTCTAGCTACCGGCCACTCGACGATGTACGAGCGCGTAAAGGCTGAAGAAGAAGGTCTTGATTGGTATACCCACTACAACCGTCCCGAAGAAATGCACGCAATTCACGGCGGAGGACTTCCAATAAATGTTGCAGGCGGTGGCCTTGAAGGTATTTTGTTAGTTAGTGGATTGCCTCAAGTCGAGGATCATTTATTAGGAGTAGAAATCTTGACTGAATTCTTAGCGCGCGCAGGTGAAAATTAATGGCAACAATTTGGACGGCTGGTGAAGTATTAATAGATCTGATTCCACGAGAGCGCGGTAATAAGCCTGATTTAATTCGGGATCCTGTTGTCGGTGGAGGCCCTGCAAATACGGCAAAGGCACTTGCGCGTTTGGGATTTGATTCCTATTTTCTTTGTGGTTTATCCAGTGATGCGTACGGAGATCAAGAGCGCGCAGAATTTCTTGCCGACAATGTAAAACTAGATTTATCACCGATACTCGATCGGCCTTCCGCAACGGCGCAAGTCACTTTGGATGAAAATGGTGGTGCCTCCTACATCTTCACATTCGAAGGTACGGCAACTTTTTCTGAACTAGATAACTGGCTCCCTGATCCTTCAAATCCTCCTGCGGTACTTCACGTCGGAACCCTAGGGACTTTGATCGAACCAAGTGCAAATATTCTTTATGAGTGGGCTCAAAAGGTTGATGCACCAATTGTTTATGACCCAAATATTCGACCTTCCGTTGAGGCAAATCGCGATCTTTATCGAACAAACGTAATTAAGTGGGCAGCTCTTGCATCTGTCGTGAAATTATCTGACGATGATGCAAAATGGTTATTTCCCGATCAACAGCTTGAAGATGTCGCAAAGCTCTTTCTTGCGATGGGAGTTCGACTTGTTGTTCTGACTTTAGGAGAACACGGGTTAGTTGGATTTACCTCAAATGGTTCTGTAAAAGTTCCAGGAGTAAAAGTGGTTGTTGTAGATACGGTAGGTGCAGGTGACACTGTTGGAGCGATACTTGTTGAAGCAATCGTGGCCTATGGAATTGATAATTTGCAAGGTGAAATTCTTGAAAGAACGTTAGAACGTGCAGCGCAAGCCGCCGCGATAACCTGCAGTCGTGCAGGTGCGAAACCTCCAATGAAAGCAGAACTCGACGAGTGTTAAACATTGACGGACAAGAAATTTCAATTGCAATTGATTTAGATCAAGGCGGACGATTGGTTTCGCTTCAATGGCGCGACTTGGAATTTGTCCTGCCTCACCGCGGAACAGTTATTAACTGGGGCTGGTATGCGATGGCTCCATGGGCTGGTCGCGTTGCAAACGGCATCATGGTCGACAAGAATGGCAATGAACATTCACTTCCGACTGATCTTGATCCACCACATGCTATTCACGGACTTGGGCTTATGGGCTCTTGGGAAGATACCGGTAAGGGTCGTGCGCGACTTGAATTGCCCGCGCCATATAACGGTGCATATGTAGATCAGCATTTTGAAATTTTGGATGATGCAGTTCGTTGGACTTTGGAATATGAACCAAATGGTTGCGACCTTCCAGCATGGCTGGGAATGCATCCGTGGTTCCCGCGAGAGCTAGGTCGAGGCGGAGAAGCTGAACTTGAATTCAAGGCCGGCAAAATGTTTAAGCGTGATGAAGATGGAATTCCAACCGGCGAGCTAATTACGCCATACAACGAAAATTGGGACGACTGCTTTACCGATATACGCGGAGTTCCTGAAATTGTTTGGCCAGGGGCTGCCCGAGTAACGATTGAAAGTGATGCGGCTTATTGGGTCGTCTATAACGAAGATACCGAAGGAATTGCAGTTGAACCTCAAACTGCGCCGCCTGACGCTGCCAATTTAGGGATTACAGGTGAGCACTACATTGAGGCGCTCATTACATTCAGCGAGGATTTCTAAAGAATCTGCAATAATCGCGAAATGGAAATAAATCGCGACCACTTAAAGAAGTTGATGGCAAAAGAAGAAGATCGATTCTTGGTTTTGCATCCAAAATCTGGACACCTTTTCAAGCAAGCAAAAGAAGTAATGCCTGGTGGAGTTCCGATGTCATGGATGGCTAAATGGCCAGGTGCCTATCCGCTCTTCGTGGATAGCGCGCAAGGTGCACACTTCACAGACGTTGATGGACATGAGTACATTGACTTTTGCTTGGGTGATACCGGATCGATGACAGGGCACTCTCCTAAAGCCACGACCGATGCGGTTACAGCTCAAATGAAGCGTGGAATTACAGCGATGCTTCCGACAGAAAATGCACTCTTTGTTTCTCAAGATCTTACAAAGCGTTTTGGTTTACCTCTTTGGCAATTTACAGTTTCCGCAACTGATGCAAACCGACATTCAATTAGGTATGCACGTCTCATAACTGGTCGGTCCAAAATAATTGTGATTGATAAGTGTTATCACGGAAGCGTTGATGAAACATTTGGAACTTTGGATGAAAACGGAAATACAGTAATGCGCCCTGGAAACCTTGGCGCACCCGTTGCACTTGATGTAACAACACGAGTGGTCGAATTCAATAATCTTGAGGCGATGGAAGCCGCTCTTGCCCATGGCGATGTTGCAGCAATCTTGATGGAACCAGCAATGACAAATATTGGCATTGTGCTTCCCGAAGATGGCTATTTACATGCAGTTGGAGAGCTCGCGAAAAAATATGGAACAGTCTGGATTATTGACGAGACTCACACAATCTCTGCAGGCGCTGGTGGAATGACGCATCAATTGGGATTAAAACCAGATATGTTGACGATTGGAAAATCAATCGGTGGCGGAATCCCAACTGGAACATTTGGAATGACAAAGGATGTTGCAGACCGAATAAAGGCGATGGTTATTCGTGAAATCGTCGACACTGGTGGAATCGGTTCAACCCTTGCAGGAAATGCGCTTTCATTTGCAGCAATGCGTGCCACACTTTCTGAAGTTCTCAATGCAAAGAACTTTTCTCACATGATTGAGCTTGGAGATCGATGGTCTGATGGTGTTGACGCGGCTCTCAAAGAATTTAACTTACCTTGGCATTGCTCGCGACTAGGTGCGCGTGGAGAATATCTATTTCAACAAACAGCGCCGAAAACAGGCAAAGAAGCATCTGATGCCGGTGACTTTGAATTGGAGCAGTACGTCCATTTGCGCTTACTCAATGATGGTTTCCTGATTACGCCATTCCACAACATGGCGTTGATGTCACCAGACACAACAATCGAAGATGTGGACAGGCACACAGAAGCCTTCCGTGCGATGTGTTCGGATTTAGTAAAGCACTAATTAGGCATCAACAAATGCATCCTTGCCAGCGTTCGGCAAGGTGAATCGGTAACCGACATTTCGAACGGTTCCGATAATTGATTCAAATTCTGGACCCAATTTGGCGCGCAATCGGCGAATGTGAACGTCAACAGTTCGAGTTCCACCGAAGTAGTCATAACCCCAGATCTCGTGAAGAAGTTGAGCACGAGTAAAGACGCGTCCAGGATGTTGTGCAAGATACTTTAGAAGTTCAAACTCTTTGAAAGTTAAGTCGAGTGAGCGACCTTTAATCTTTGCGGTGTAAGAATTTTCATCAATGATTACATCGCCAGTGCGAATCTCTCGAGCAGATGGATCTGATGCAATGATGTCGTTTAGAACGCGGCCAATGGAAATGCGAATACGAGCGTCAACTTCAGCGGGACCAGCCGTATCAAGAATGACATCGCTAACTCCCCAGTCACTGTTGATTGCTGAAAGGCCACCTTCAGTTGTTATTGCAATCATTGGGCAATTTATGCCAGTTGCAGTAATGACTCGTGCAAGGGCCTTTGCCGCAGGAAGATCTCGACGGGCATCGATAAAGAGGCATTCGATTTCAGGAATATCAATCAGGATTGAGGCTTCAGCCGGAAGGATTTTCACTTGATGCTGAAGAAGTCCAAGACTCGGCAATACTTCGGCGCTCGCGCCTAACGTGTTTGTGAGGAGCAGGACTCTTGCCATTGGAGGAGCCTACTACTGCCCTGCAATAGGATTAGGACATGGCTGAACAACATGAATTACGTGAAAAGGGACTTCGACTTACTCCACAGCGAGAGCTCGTACTCCAAGCAGTCCGAGAATTGGGTCATGCAACTCCCGAGGAAGTGGCTGAGAAGGTCCGCGAATCCCATCCTGGCATCAACCTTTCTACCGTCTATCGCAATCTAGAAACGCTCGAGAATGTTGGCCTTGTTCAACACGCACACCTTGGACATGGAGGCGTTACATATCACGCTTCAGAAGAAGAAATCCATGCTCACCTTAAATGTGAAAAGTGCGGCATCTTGATTGAAGTTCCAATCGAAGCAACATCTCACTTCACGCAATCACTGATTGATGACTACGGCTTCCATACCGATTTGTCGCACCTGGCAATTGCAGGTCGCTGCGAAGCCTGTTTCAATCAAGCGTAATAAATTATGACCGCAGTCTTCTTGGAAGATGGGCCTGATAAAGGTGCCATTTGGCATTTTGGTGAACCAAATAAAGAACAGCGCGCACTGGCTGATGGCACCGCGTGGTCTGATCTTTCTTATAAAGCAGTTCTAACAGTCACTGGCGAAGATCGCTTGAAATGGCTCAATGATTTAACAACCCAAGAGCTAGTTAACTGGTCGACGCAATCCTGGACATCTGCACTAATTTTGAACGCCCAAGGCCATATAAATCACCAGATTTTCTTAACGGATGATGGAAAAACAACGTGGATCTTTACCGAGAAGGAGAAGGAAGCAGAATTGCTGGCCTTCTTGCAGAAGATGGTTTTCATGCTACGAGTGGAACCAAAATCAGTATCCGACGAATTTAAAGTTATTAAAGTTGTTGGTAAATCTGATGCATTCGGTGGTCCGTATGAAATTATTAAACGAGATGCAGATCCAGCTCAGAGTGGAATGCAAGTAGGTACGTGGGCGCTTGAAGCTGAACGTGTTGCACATGTGCGTGCGAGACTACTTTTTGAGACAGATCACAAATCAATTCCAAATGAATTAGGTTTCCTCAACACTTCAGTTCACATGCGCAAAGGCTGTTATCCCGGTCAAGAGACTGTCGCAAAAGTATTTAATCTTGGCCAACCTCCAAGACGACTTGCGATGCTCCATCTTGATGGAACTGAAATCGAATTACCGAAGCATGGGGATCCGGTCATGTTCGATGACAAGGAAGTTGGCTTTATTGGCACTGTAGCTAGACATTACGAGTTAGGCCCGATTGCTCTGGCAGTGATAAAGCGAAATACCCCATTAGATGCGGTATTAACTGCTGGTGGCGTCCTAGCCTCGCAGTGACGGTACGCTTGGATTTATGAATCTGGCATCATTCACAAGCGCAGCCTTGGTTGTTGCAAGTGTTGCTCTTGGGTTCTATTTAATTCGCTGGGGTGTTCGAGGAACTTTAAGAGTTCTGAAGGAGATTAAGAGATAACCATGGCATTCGTAATTCCTGAAAATTTACATGAAGAGCTATATCCACTTGCTTGGATGATTGGTACGTGGGCCGGGACCGGTCGTTGTGAGTATCCAGGTATTGAACCATTTGATTTTGCCCAAGAGGTTTCTTTCAACCATGATGGTCGTAATTTCTTAAATTACTATTCACGAACATGGAAGATTGATGAAAATAAGGACATTACCGAGCCATTTGAATTTGAGAGTGGCTTTTGGTCAGTTCGCGATAAAAAAATACTTGAAGTTGTGATTGCCCAAAGCATAGGAATCAATCAGGGCTGGGTCGGAATCGTTGATGGTGCAAAAATCCAATTAGCTCTAGATAAATCCTATTCAGCGCAATCGGCAAGCCTTGTTGATACAGGTCAACGTCTGTACGGAAATGTCGAAGGAGAACTTTTCTACGCCTACGACATGGGTATGAATGGCCACGACTTGCAAGCCTATATGTGGTCTTCACTTGCAAGGAAAGTTGATTAAGTGGACACTTCAGTTTTTCGCGGAGAAACAATTGCGGAAGTAATGCGCGCTGGACTCGTTGAGTCTGTGCACTCTGGCCATTTGGTAGAGCTCGATGCGAAAGGGCAGATTGCAAAATCCCTTGGAGCAATTCATGCACCAATCTATCCACGCTCTTCAGTTAAGGCGCTACAAGCATCAGCGATGGTTCGCGCAGGACTAAAATTAAAGCCGCAGCAACTTGCAGTTGTTTGTGCATCTCACAGCGGTTCAGAAGAACACTTCAAAGTTATTCTCTCAATTCTTTCTGACCATAATTTGGATGAGAGCGCTTTTCGAAATGCAACTGATTTTCCACTAGGCGATAAAGAGCGTCGAGCATGGGGAGACAAGCCGGCAACACAGCTTGCACAAAATTGCAGCGGAAAACATGCAGGAATGCTCGCAACGTGTGTCGTGAATGGTTGGGATACAAACACGTATACACATCCAGACCATCCGCTACAGAAATTAATTGTTGAAGAATTCGAAACCCTGGCTCGCGAAAAAGTGCAGTATTTAACTGCAGATGGGTGTGGAGCGCCGCTATTTGCGCTGAGTTTGGCTGGTCTGGCACAAGCAATCCACACAATTACTGTCTCGCCTGATCCCGTCTATCAAGAAGTAGTTAGCGCTTGCCGTGCCAATCCTTTGATGATTGCTGGGGAAGGTCGATTAACCACTCGTTTGATGAAGGCAGTTCCTGGACTATTTATGAAGGAAGGCGCGGAAGGCGTTGAGGTTCTTTCAATGCCAGACGGCCGCACGCTCGTTATTAAATGCGCGGATGGATCATGGCGGCCGATGGGTCCAATCATCACTGCAACATTTGAACGGTGGGGAGTGCAAGCTCCTGATGAAAATACATATGTATACGGCGGCGGAAAAGTTGTTGGTCAGGTTGTTGCAAAATGAAAGGTCGTATAGCAACCCTCATGGTTCACACTTCACCTCTTGAACAAGCAGGCACAGGTGATGCAGGTGGAATGAATGTCTACGTTGTTGAAAGTGCTCTGAAAATTGCAGCTCACGGTGTCGAAGTTGATATATATACGCGTAAGACTTCTGAATCCCAGCCAGAAGTTGTAAATATTTCTGATGGCGTCAATGTACGTTTTCTTGAGGCTGGTCCTGCGGCGCCACTCACAAAAGAAGAGTTACCATCACAGATCAGCGCCTTGACACATGATTTTATGGGCCAGATGCGAGCCTTGCCAGACAATTATTACAAACTCGTGCACTCTCATTATTGGATTAGTGGACAAATCGGTTGGAATGTTCGTGCGGCTGCACACTTACCACTAGTTCACACCATGCACACCATGGCTTTAGTAAAGAATCAAGCTCTTGCAGATGGTGAACTCCCAGAACCAAATATTCGCGCATACGGCGAGGAACAAATCGTTCGCAATGCGGATGCTTTGATAGCAAATACAGATGCAGAAGCCGCCCAACTTGTTTCGCTTTATAACGCGTGCCCAGATAAAGTTTTTTCAGTCGCCCCCGGGGTTGATCTTCAAAGATTCACACCCGGTAAGGGAAGAGCGTCCGCGCGCGAGAAACTTAAAATTGCACCCGATGCACTTATGTTCACTTTTGTTGGCCGCATTCAACCCCACAAGGGTCCCGAGGTGTTGGTGAGGGCTATGGCCGAAATGGTGATTCACTCTCCACATTTACGAGCAAAGCTCGCACTTGTAATTATGGGCGGCGCATCTGGAAACGGCTCGCATGAACCAGAGCGACTTCAGGCCTTATCGAAGTTTCTCGGCGTTGAGGATCTCATCCACTTTATCGCTCCGTGCAAGCGTGAGGATTTACCTGACTGGTATCGAGCATCTGATTTAGTCTGCGTACCGAGTTACTCAGAAAGTTTCGGACTTGTTGCCTTAGAAGCACAGGCATGTGGCACTCCGGTCGTCGCAACAGCAGTCGGCGGACTTCGTACAGCAGTGGCGGACGGAATTTCTGGTGCACTCGTTGATGGACATGATCCACGTGCTTGGTCCTCTGTCATCTCTCGATTATTGATGGAACCAGCTCATCGAATTGGTTTATCGGTTGGAGCGCTTGAACATGCTTCACATTTTGGCTGGGATGCAACTGCACGCAAAACGCTCGATGTTTATGACTGGGTTCTTTCCAAATCTCACGAGCAAACGCTAAAAATAGTCCAGTGATTGCTAAGGAAGTTATCGAAGAGTTTCTTTCTTCACACGATTTGGATTTTGATTCACCAAAGCAAAATGCGTTTTTTATCACCCTCCCGGGAGAAAAGAAACTTGAAACACATTGCGCTCTAATTCTTGGAGATCACTCACTAACAATAAGCGCATTTGTAATTCGCAAACCAGATGAGAATGTTGCAGACGTACATGAATGGCTACTTCAAAAGAATTCATCCATGTATTCAGTTGCATATGCAATAAATGAATATGGTGATATCTACTTGGTTGGCCGTCTCCCGCTTACGGCCGTGACTGAGCAAGAAATTGATCGAATTCTTGGTGCTGTTCTTCAATATTCAGATAGTTCCTTTAATGTTCTTCTCGAAATGGGATTTGCTGATGCAATTCGCCGTGAGTGGGCTTGGCGTGTATCGCGCGGTGAATCTCTTGCTAATCTCGCGCTTTTTGAACATCTCATTGCCTAGTTTATGATTCGAGCATGACAACTAATCTGATCTTGCTCCGCCACGGCGAGAGTGAATGGAATGCAAAGAATCTATTTACTGGTTGGGTAGATGTCCGACTTTCAGAAAAAGGAGAAGTTGAGGCTAAGGCGGGTGGCGAACTCCTTAAGACACGTGACCTTCTTCCAAACGTCGTTCACACTTCTCTACTTCGTCGCGCGATTCATACATCGCAGTTAGCCCTGGATGCCTGTGATCGCCATTGGATTCCAGTGCGACGTTCGTGGCGCTTGAACGAGAGACATTACGGAGCACTTCAAGGAAAAGATAAAAAGCAGACTCTTGAGGCATACGGTGAAGAGCAATTTATGTTGTGGCGCCGTTCATTTGATGTGCCACCACCACCGATTGATGACGAGAATGAATTTAGCCAAAAGAACGACCCTCGATATGCGGATCTTGGCGCCTTGCTTCCTAAAACTGAGTGCTTAAAGGATGTAATCGAGCGGATGATTCCTTATTGGAATGAATCCATCATTCCCGATCTAAAGGCGCACAAGACAGTTTTAGTCACCGCTCATGGAAATTCAATTAGAGCCTTGGTGAAGCATCTTGACGGAATTAGCGATGAAGCAATCGCAGGACTAAATATTCCAACAGGTATCCCTTTGCTTTATGAATTAAACGAAAACTTTATGCCGACAAAAAACGGTGGAGAATATCTAGATCCGCAAGCAGCAAAGGAAGCCATTGAGGCCGTAGCAAATCAGGGAAAAAAATAACCCGAAGTAATTAAGCTTTTGCTTTCGCGTATTCACCAGTCACCAGGAAGTAAACGCGGTGGCTGATGGATACAGCGTGATCTGCAAAACGTTCGAAGTAACGACCAAGAAGTGTCATATCGATTGCGGTCTCAATACCATGGCCCCAGTCATCGCCTAATAAAGTTGAAATTAGTAGACGGTGGAGGCGATCCATCTCATCATCATCTTGTTCAATCTCAAGAGCGCGAGTTAAATCACGGTATTGCAAAACTGTGACCATCTTCTCCATGATGCGAGCGTTTGATTTACTCATATCTTGAATAATTGTTTCCAACTCTGCAGGGACTGCATTATTTGGATAGCGCATGCGTGCGAGCTTTGCCACGTGGTGTGCCAAGTCGCCCATTCGTTCTAGGTCGGCGCTTATGCGAAGGGCAGTAACTAGCGCACGTAAATCAGAAGCCACTGGCTGTTGACGAGCCATTAAGTTAATAATTCGGGCATCAAGGTCATGTTGAGTGTGATCGATGTTTTCATCAGCTGCAATCACTTGCTCAGCAACTCCAAGGTTGGCTGTGGTGAGTGAGATGCATGCCTGGTCTAGAGCTTCCTTAACCATGGCAGCCATGCCAAGCAGACTGGTGTTGATACCTTCGAGTTCTTCATGAAACATATCGCGCATTGGGTAAGGGTACCTTTCTCGCGCATCTTGCCCCTGCATTATTGTTAACAGAACCTGAACTATCAGTTAAATCTAGGCTTTCTTGGCCAAGGACCACCCTAAGCGAGCGGGCAGGCCTCCAATCTCTCCTAGGATTACACCGTGATTTGGAACCGAAAGCGCCAGCTAGCCGCTAGCCCTTTCAACGAGACAGTTGAAACAACCGGGATTCCAGACGAACTCATCGACATCATGGATTCGATTGACGCTGAATATATTTTGATGGATGGTTCAGAACACGTTGTTCAATCATCGCTCGGGATTTCGACATTCAACATCGTGCGCGAGACAACTCTTCTCAACGAACATTTGTTAAGGCTCGTACGAGCTACGCGACGTTCTGGGCAACCGCAAGAAACCACAATGGAACTTCCACGAGGACCGATTGGTGGGGGAATACATACACTCTTCATTCGCGTCACTCCACTTGGTGATAATGGATTAATTGCAATTTTAATCTTTGACGACTCCGAGATGCGTCGTTTGGATTCAATACGAAGAGACTTTGTTGCAAATATTTCACATGAGCTAAAGACTCCAATTGGTGCCCTCTCTATTCTTTCTGAAGCAGTGTTAGGTGCTGCTGATGATCCAGATGCAATCACAAGATTTGCTGGCCGCATGCAAATTGAGGCAAAGCGACTTTCAGAGCTAGTCCAAGAGATCATTGACCTCTCAAGACTTCAAGACAACGATCCATTAACAAATGGAAAAGTCTTCAATGTCGCCGATGCAATCAAAGAGGCGATAGAGCAAACTCGTATGTCGTACGAGGCAAAGAAGATTTCTGTATCGTTTTCTCCAATAGATCAGCCACAAGTACTTGGAGATCGCGATCAGGTCGTTATGGCAATTCACAACCTTGTGGAAAATGCAGTTAACTACAGCCCTGAATCCACGCGAGTTGCGGTAACGCTGAAAGAGAACGACGGATTAATTGAAGTTTCTATCTCAGATCAAGGAATTGGTATTCCCGATAAAGATCTTGAGCGAATTTTCGAACGCTTTTATCGCGTTGATGCTGCTCGAAGCCGCGAGACC
>SESB01001427.1_pt1 | contig 15657 bp, 12 predicted proteins | sample 3171441 | NCBI WGS metagenome assembly SESB01 (sample SAMN06051867, study PRJNA518727) | freshwater metagenome | biome: subpolar coniferous forest; feature: holomictic lake; material: water; isolation source: holomictic Lake 227, 6 m depth | place: Canada: near Kenora, Ontario | collected...
CATGCCGCACCTGCCCTACAAGGGTACGGCGCCTGTGATTCTTGACCTGCTGAACAACACCATCAGCGTGGCTTTCACGGACATTGCCGGCCCCATTCCCCAGATCCGTGCTGGCAAACTGCTGGCCCTCGGTGTCACCGGCTCGGGACGCGGCCCGGCCCTGCCCGATCTGCCAACGCTGACCGAGCAAGGCTACAAGTTTGATGCGAATGGCTGGTTCGGCATCTTTGCGCCAGCGGGCACGCCGCCGGCCATCGTGCGCCGTCTCAACGAAGAGATCAACCGCGTTCTGGCCACCGAGCCCATGCGTCAGCAGTTTGCGGCGCAGAACATGGCGACGCCGCCGATCAAGACGGTTGAGCAGTTCGCCGCCACGGTGAAGTCGGATATCGAACTCTGGCAGTCGCTTGGCCGCACGGCCAAACTTCAGATCGACTGATGCCGCAAGCCCGGCAAGCCGGGTGCGATGGGGGTGGCGTTGGCCCAGGGGAAATGAATCACAATCGGCGCTGCGCCAACAGCGCGCATTGGAACGGGTACACACCAGCACAGCCTTGATGAAGAAGCATTCTCCACTTCAGCGCATGCTGCCGTTCCTGAACTGGCCCTGGCCCAGCGCTTCACTGTTGCGCGGCGAAGCGCTCGCTGGCCTCACGGTGGGCCTCATGGTGATCCCGCAGGGCGTGGCCTATGCTGCGCTGGCCGGCATGCCGCTCATCACCGGCATTTACGCCTCCATGTTGCCGGCTTTGCTGGCGGTGTTGTTCGGCGCGTCCACCCGTTTGTCGGTCGGCCCAACGGCGCTGACCTGTCTTCTGGTTGCCAGTTCACTGAGCGGTCTGGCCGAGCCCGGCAGCGCGCGCTGGATCGACCTGGCGGTCTGGCTGGCCTTGCTGAGCGGTCTGCTGCAGGTCGGTCTGGGCTTCATGCGCTTTGGCTGGCTGCTCAACCTGGTCAGCTCACCCGTACTCATGGCGTTTACGCAGGCGGCAGGCGTCCTGATCATCGCGTCGCAGTTGCCTGCGCTGCTGGGCCTGGGTGATGGCTGGAGCGGCTTCATGGCGCAGCCGACGCTGCACGGACCGTCAGCTGCGTTCGGCCTCTTGAGCCTTGTTTTCCTGATGCTGGCGCGCCGCTGGCGGCCTGCCTTTCCTTCGGTGCTGGCCATCGTGCTGCTGGCCGCCGCAGTGAGCGCTGGGCTGGGCTTTGAGTCCCATGGCGGCAGCGTGGTCGGGCGCCTGCCCGACGGCCTGCCCGGTCTTTACCTGCCCATGCTGCCGGACTGGGCCTTGCTCAGTCAGTTGGTGATGCCGACACTGGTCATCACGCTGGTGAGCTTTCTGGAGACGGCGTCGAGTGCCAAGATCGACAACGAACGTGCCGGTCAGCGCTGGAACCAGGACCAGGACCTGATCGGCCAGGGTCTGGGCAAGATCGCTGCCGGCTTGTGCGGCGCCTTCCCCACCAGTTCCTCGTTCTCGCGCTCCGCGCTCAACCTCTACGCCGGGGCGCGCACCGGATGGGCCACCATCATCTCGGTTGCGCTTGTCTTGCTGGTGTTGCTGGTCTTCACGCCGGTGCTGCGCCATGTACCAAGCGCGGTATTGGCCGCCATTGTGCTGGTCGCGGTGCTGGGTCTGATCAAGCCGCGCGAGTTCCTGCACCTGTGGCGGGTTTCGCGCGTCGAGGCCGTCATCGCGGGAAGCACCTTTGCCGTCACCCTGCTCGCCGCGCCGCGCCTGTACTGGGGCGTCCTGACCGGGGTGCTGATGGCGCTCTCCCATTTCCTGTATCAGCGCCTGCATCCGCGCATCATTGAGGTCGGACTGCACCCGGACCGCAGCCTGCGCGATCGCCACCTGTGGCAGTTGCCCCTGCTGTCGCCGCGGCTGTACGCGCTGCGCATGGACGCCGCGCTCGATTTCGCAACGGCGAGCAGTTTCGAGCAGGCGATTCTGGAGCATCTGACAGCGCACCCCGGAACGCTGCACGTGTGTCTGTTCGCGCAGCCGATCAGTCAAATCGATGCCACCGGCGTCGATGTTTTCAAACGAATCTGTGCCCAGTTGCAACAGCGCGGCATCATGCTGCACCTGAGCGGGATGACGCTGCTGACCGAAAAGACACTCAGCCGCGCGGGCGCACTGCAGCCGGGTCCACTGCTCAGGCTGTACCGGACCGACGGCGAAGCGCTGGCCGCACTGGCGCGACTGGAAGAACTGCCTGCCGACATTGCGGGTGCGGCGATTTGATCCGCGGCGTCGCCGGCTGAGTTCGCCGATCCGATTCGATCGCCGCAGCAATGGCTGCTGATTCGAATTCCATTTTTTTGAATAAATCATAAAAAATGAAATTTGAATTGACAGGGCCGGTCAAACTGCGTAACCTTGGCGGCATATTTTCTTGACTGGCGCGCCGCGAATGGGACCTTCGCGTGCCGTTCGCTGAACGAAAGGTTTCCAATGACTTCAACCGCTTACGGCATCACCGGCTTCGGGGGCTATGTGCCACGGCTGCGCATGGAGCGCAGCGCGATTGCCGCAGCCCACAAATGGATGGCACCCTCGCTGCGCTCGCTGGCCAAGGGCCGGCGCGCCTTCTGCAGCTGGGACGAGGACAGCGTGACGATGGGGGTGGAAGCCGCCCGCGATGCCACGCCGGGGCGTGATCTGTCGGGCGTTGGCGCACTGCTGTTTGCCTCGACCACGATGCCGTTTGCCGACTTGCAGAACGGCGCCATCATTCGCGGTGCGGTCGGTCTGCCGGAGCACACGCGCACCCTCGACATCGGCCAGTCGCAACGCGCCGGAACCGCGGCGCTGCTGGAGGCGCTGGCGACACCGCGCGCCGGCGGTGCCCTGGTGATTGCCAGCGACCGGCCGCGTGGCAAACCGGCGAGCACGCAGGAGATGACGTTCGGTGCCGGCGCTGCTGCCTTCACGATTGGCGAGTACGGCGTTCTTGCCACGCTGCTGGGGTCGGCGAGTTCGTCGGCCGTCTTCGTCGACCACTTTCGCGCCGACGCCAACAAGTACGACTACTTCTGGGAGGAGCGCTGGATTCGTGACGAAGGCTACCTGAAGATCGTTCCGGCAACGGTGCAGCAGGCGCTGAACAACGCCGGCATCAAGGCGGCGCAGGTTCAGCACTTCATCATGCCCTCGCCGTTCAAGGGCATTGCCGCCTTGCTCGCGAAGAAGCTCGGTTTGCCGGCGGGCTGCGAGGCCGATAGCCTGAGCGAGTCCTGCGGCTACACCGGCGCGGCCCATGCGCCGCTGATGCTGGCGGCGACACTCGAAAAAGCCAAGCCGGGCGAGCACATTCTGGTGGTCGGTTTTGGCCAGGGCTGCGATGCGCTGCTGCTGCGCGTGACCGAGGCTATCAGCGATTTCAAACCGGTGCGCGGCGTTGTCGCGGCCCTCGCCGATGGGCAGTCGCATGAGGCCTATCTGCGCATGCTTTCCTACGACGATGGCATTGACCTTGAATGGGGCATGCGCGCCGAGAAGGCGATCAAGACCGCGCTGACCGAGCAGTATCGCGAACGCCATCAACTCGCCGGTTTTGTGGCCGGGCGCTGCCCGAAGTGTTCAACGGTTCAGTTCCCGCAACTCGCCTACTGTGTGCAGCCGGGCTGCAATGCCCCGGCTGCCAATTTTGAGCAGCTTGCGCTACCGGATGTGCCGTGCAAGGTCCTGACCTATACCGCCGACTGGCTCTCCTACCATCCGTCGCCGCCGCTCTATGTCGGCTTCGTGCAGTTTGACAATGGCGCGCGCTTGCAAATGGAGATGGTCGACATCGGCGCGGCCGGACTGGAAGTGGGCATGCCGCTGCGCATCGTCCATCGCATCAAGGACGTCGACAAAACGCGCGCTTACCCGCGGTATTTTTGGAAAGCAACGCCGCTTCAGGCCTGAAGGGAAATCAATATGGCAACAGGCATCAAAGACAAGGTCGCCATTCTTGGCATGGGTTGTTCGCGTTTCGGCGAGCGTTGGGACGCGGGCACGCCCGACCTGATGGCCGAGGCTTTCGAGGAGGCACTGGCTGACGCCGGTATCGAGCGGGCGCGCATTGGCGCGGCCTGGTACGGCTCGGCCATCGATGTCGTGAACGTCGGCAACTCCGCTGTTCCGGCCGCGATGGCATTGCGGCTCGATGGCATCCCCATCACGCGCGTGGAGAACATGTGCGCCACCGGTACCGAGGCGCTGCGCGGCGCCGCCTACGCCGTGGCGTCGGGCGCGGTCGACATCGCACTGGCCATCGGCGCCGAGAAGCTCAAGGACACCGGTTACGGAGGTCTGCCGGCGCGCTTTCGCGGCACTTTCAATGATTTGTGGATGCCGCTGGGCTCGGCACCTGCGGGCTTTGCCCAGTTGGCGGCCGGCTACCGCGCCACCTACGGCGTGTCACGCGACACGCTCAAGCAGGCGATGGCGCACATCTCCTGGAAGAGCCATCAGAACGGCGTGATCAGCCCCAAGGCGCATCTGCGCAAGGCGATCACGATGGAGCAGATTCTGGAGGCACCGCTGATCGCGGAACCACTCGGTCTTTTTGACTGCTGCGGTGTCAGCGACGGCGCTGCGGCAGCCATCGTCACGACGCCCGAGATCGCGCGTGCGCTGGGCAAGAAAGACCTGGTCACGATCAAGGGTCTGCAGTTGTGCACCGGCTCCGGTGTCGAGTCGACGACGCAGGCCTGGGACGGCAGCTATGTGCGCACCACGCGCATGGCGGCGGCGCGCGCCTACGAGGAGGCGGGCATCACGAATCCGCGCACGCAGCTGTCGATGATGGAGGTGCACGATTGCTTCTCGATCACGGAACTGGTCACGATGGAAGATCTGGGCGTATCCGCTCCCGGCCAGGCCGTGAAGGACGTGCTGGATGGCTTTTACGACCGTCAGGGTGGCGGCGTTCCGTGCCAGGTCGATGGCGGCCTCAAGTGTTTTGGTCATCCCATCGGTGCCACCGGTTTGCGCATGGCCTATGAGATGTACCTGCAGTTGCTGGGCCGCGCCGGTGAACGGCAACTGGCATCACCGAGTCTGGGCCTCACGCACAACCTGGGCGGTGTGCCTTACATGGGTGTGGCGGCGGTTGCCATTCTCGGGCTGCTTTCCTGATCCGACGCAGACCGCAGCGGCTGCTGCGGTCTTGCTTGCCGTTCGCGCCAAGCAAGTCAGGCGCAGTGCCCGGCCTGATCTGACATTTAATCGAGCTGGATGTTGAGCGGTTTGATGATCGCTTCCCAGACCTTGGAGTGGCTGTCGATGAGTTCGCCGAATTGTTGCGGGCTCATGGTGGGTGCCTCGGCGCCGTCTGCGACCACTCTTGCATGCACATCGGGCATCTGCAAAGCCTCGTTAACGGCCTTGTTCAGCACATTGACGATCTCTGCCGGCGTGCCGGTCGGTGCCAGCAGCCCGTACCATGACTGCGCCACCATCTTCGGGTAACCGAGTTCGGCAAAAGTCGGCAGCGTGGGCAGGGCAGACGAGCGCGTTTCAGCGGCCAGCGCAATGCCTTTGAGTCGGCCCGAGCGGATGTTGGGTGCTCCGGTGCCAATGCCGTCGAAATAGAGTTGCACGTGCCCGGCGACCAGGTCCGTCAGTGCCGGGCCGGCGCCCTTGTAGGGGATAGGAACCAGTTTGATACCGGTCACGGCAGTGAACATTTCCGCGACCAGTTGCGTCGAGGCGCCGGTGCCCAGCGTGGCCACGTTCAGTGAGCCGGGCTTGGCTTTCTCCAGCGCCTTGAGTTCGGCCACGTTGTTGGCCGGCAAGGAAGGGTGGGCCAGCAGCAGGAAGGGCGTCAGTCCGGTCAGGGCGATGGGCGTGAAATCCGTGGGTTTGTAGGGCAGTTTCTTGAACAGGAACTGATTCGTCGACAGCGTGGTCGTCACCGCCATCAGCAAGGTGTAGCCGTCGGCCGGTGCTTTGGCGACGAACTCGGCGCCGAGGATGGTCGATGCACCGGCCTTGTTCTCAACGATGACCGGCTGCCCCAGCTTGACTGACATTTTTTGCGCCACCAGGCGCGAGACGATGTCGGTGAAGCCGCCCGGCGCATAAGGCACAACGATGTGGATCGGCTTGTTCGGATAAGCGCCGGCGCGCTGCGCGTCCTGCGCAAGCGCCGGACTGAGCAGTCCGGCGATGCCCAGCGCAATGCCGAGCAGGGATGAAATGATTCGCATGCTTGTCTCCTTGGTTTTTGCGAGCGTCGGTTCTTGAGTGGATGCATGGTTTGGACAGGCTGTGTTTCAGCGCAATATCCATGCAACGGAACTGCATCCATTATGTGTAAAACAAATCCGACTCGTCAAGTGAAGGCCAAAATCGGCAATGTGCCAGACATGGCGCAATGCATGCCTGCTTTGTTTATCTGTTGTTGCAACAGGACGGGTCAGCGCAGCACTGGCGCGGTGTCTGGAGCAGGTCACACCCAATCCTGGTGTTCCAAATTCGCACATAAGAGCTTAAAAACGGAACTTATGGTAGGATGAATTTCACTCGAAGAATCCATCCATGTCCCAACCATTCAGTGGCATCACGATTCTGGATCTGACCCAGATCTACAACGGGCCGTACGCCACTTTTTTGCTGGGCCAGGCCGGTGCCGATGTCATCAAGATCGAGCCGCCGGGCGGCGAGCACTTGCGCAAGCGCCAGGGCGCCAGCGGCGCGGCGATGCCGTTTGCGATGCTCAACGCCAACAAGCGCGCCATGACACTCAACCTCAAGACGGCGCAGGGCCGCGCGCTGCTGCTGCGCCTGGTGGAGCAGGCTGACGTGCTGGTTGAAAACTTTGCCCCCGGTGTGATGGAGCGACTGGACCTCGGCGAAGCCGTGCTGCGCGCAACCAACCCGCGCCTGATTTACGCCGCCGGATCGGGTTACGGCACGACCGGACCGTATCGCGATTTTCCGGCGATGGATTTGACTGTGCAGGCCATGACCGGCGTCATCGACACCACCGGCTTTCCCGATGCGCCGCCGGTGAAGGCGGGACCGGCGATTGCCGATTTTCTGGCTGGTGTCCATCTGTTTGGCGCGATTGCGGCTGCCCTGTTCGCGCGCGAACGCACAGGCAAGGGCGAATCGGTCGAGGTCTCGATGATGGAGTCGGTTTACCCGACCCTGGCCTCCAGCCTCGGGCTGTTTTATGGCTCGGGTGGCGGCGCCGCCACGCGAACCGGCAATCACCATACCGGCATGTCGCTGTGCCCCTACAACGTGTATCCGACCACGGACGGCTACATCGCGATCATCACCAACGATGAGCGGCATTGGCTGAGTCTGACTGAAGCGCTGGCGTGCCCGGAACTGGCTGCCGATCCGCGTTTTGCCACGCTGGAGGAACGCTGCGCCCGCATGGACGAGGTCGATGCGGCGCTGGCCGTGCAGACGCGTCGCTACCGCAAGCAGGAATTGTTTGAGCACTTGATCGCCCAGCGTGTTCCCTGCGCGCCCGTGCGCACCCTGATCGAGGTGGTCAATGACCCGCACCTGCACGCCAGGGGTTCGCTGCAATGGATTGACCATCCCGAATACGGCCGCATCGTCGTGCCCTCGAGTCCGATTCGCTTCTCGGGGGAAGTGCCTGTGCCTTACCAGCCGAGCTCGGCGCTGGGGCAGGACACCGATGCCATTCTCTCGGATCGCTTGTCGCTGAGCGACGCCGAGATTGAACAACTGCATGCCAACAAGGTGATTTAAATGAACGAAACCGTATTTCAAACCCCACTGCTAAAGGGAAAGCTGGCCTTGGTCACGGGCGCGGCCAGCGGCATTGGCCGGGCCATCTGCATCGCCTATGCACAGGCCGGCGCCAAGGTCATCGTCACAGACCGACAGGTTGAGGCCTGCGCCGAAACACTGGCGCTGGTGCAGCGCCACAGCCCCGCCAGCCGGGCCTTTGCGCTGGACGTCACCGACGCCGCAGCGGCGGCTGCGCTGGCGGCACGGATTGCCAGCGAAGTGGGTGATATCAACGTGCTGGTGAATAACGCCGGTGTCATCATCCGCGAGGGCATCGACAGTGCGCAGGTCCACGCCAATGTCCGCCGGCTGATGGAAGTCAACTACTTTGGCACTTTCAACGCCATCCATGCCTGGTTGCCGGCGCTGCGCCGCACGCGCGGTTGCATCATCAACATCGCTTCGGGCGCGGCCTTCACGGCGCAGGCCGGCGTGGTGGGCTACTCGGCATCGAAAGGCGCGGTGCGTTTGCTGACGCAGTCCATGGCGGCGGACCTCGGGCCCGACGGCATCCGCGTCAATGCGGTGGCACCCGGTGTCATCGAAACACCGATGACCGAGGCCACGCGCGCCGATCCCGAGCGGCTGCGCCGTTTCCTGATTCGCATCCCCTTGCAGCGGCTTGGGCAGCCCGAGGAAATCGCCGGGCCGGCCGTGTTCCTGGCATCCGATCTGGCCAGCTACGTCAATGGCTTTACCCTGGTTGCCGACGGCGGCAAGCAGGCGGTGTGAGGCGGGGCGCTCAGTTGCCGCCGAAGGAAGCCAGCAACTGGTAGACCGGATCGAGCGGCGCCGCAGCGCCCACGGGTTGGCGCACGCCGAATAGCCTTGGTGCGTCGGCCAGTTCGGGGCGCGGACGCTCTTCCAGCCAGTCGTAGACCACCGTGCGCGCGGCCACGCGCCATTCGCCCAGGCGGCGCTCAAACCGGTCGACGTAACGACCGCAGAGAAAGGTTTCGTGCCACAGGCCTTGCGCGTCGATGCGGGTTTGCAGTGCAATGAAGCTGCTTTCCACCGCCGCGGCCGGGCCGTGCAGTTCGATCAGGATGTTGCTGATCATGTGCACGCGCCGGCCACCCTGGCGCAGCCGTGTCAGGGCCTGATCAATGAAACCGGTGGCACTGCCCTGATAGGCACCATGCTGGTCCGTCGCATCGGGCCAGTAGGCCGAGCGCAGCGCCGCTTCGTCGGCGCGGTCGATGCCACGGCAATAGCGGTACAGGCAGTCACGAATGGCTTCGCGGTCGGCCAGTGCGGCGAGGTCGAGGCCGGCGTTCGCTGCCGGTTCAGGCTGGCTCATGTTCTTGCTTCCTTGGTGTTTCAAATCGCGCCATCGGCTCGCAGACGGCTCAGTTGCTCAGCACTGTAGCCCAGCATCTCGGACAGAACTTCATCGGTGTGCTCGCCCAGGTCGGGCGGGCGCAGCCGGTACTGGATGGGCGTATCCGACAGCCGGATCGGATTGGCCAGCAGCGGCATGGCGGCGCGTTGCGGGTGTTGCATGTGGATCACCATCTCGCGTTCCTGCACCTGCGGGTCGGCGAAGACCTCGTGCAACTCGTTGACCGGGCCGCAGGGCACGCCGAGCTCGCCCAGCGCGTCGATCCAGTACTGCTTGGGTTTGCTCAGGAAGATGGGCTCCAGCAGGGCGTTCAATTCGCTGCGGTGGCTGACACGGACCTGGTTGTTCACAAAACGCGCGTCGGTTGGCAGGTCCGGTAAACCCATCAAGGTGGCCAGGCGCGCAAACTGCGGGTTGTTGCCAATGACCAGCATGATGGGGCCATCCTGGCAGCGGTACATCTGCGAGGGCGCCGCGGTAGGTGACAGGGTGCCGCAACGCGCCAGCGGATCACCGGAGACCAGGTGACCGACGCCGACGTGTGACAGCGCGGCGACCTGCGAGTCCAGCAGAGCCAGGTCAATGAACTGGCCTTTTCCGGAGACCTGATCGCGGTGCTGCAGCGCTGCCAGGATCGCCACCGAGGCGTACATGCCGGTCACCAGATCGGACACGATCAAACCCACTTTTTGCGGCCCGCCGCCCGGTTGTGCATCCGCATGTCCGGTGATGGCCATCAGCCCGGCCATGCCCTGGAAGATCGAGTCGTAGCCCGCCTTTTTGCGGTAGGGGCCGGTCTGCCCGAAGCCGGTGATCGAGCAGTAGATCAGGCGCGGATTGATGGCCTTGATGGCGTCATAGTCAAGCCCGAAGCGCGCCAGATCGCCGACCTTGTAGTTCTCGATCAGGATGTCGCAGGTCTTCGCGATCTCACGGACGATCTCCTGTCCCTGCGCCGTGGAGATGTCCACTGTGACCGACTTCTTGTTTCGGTTGGCGCTCAGGAAGAATCCCGAGGCGCGCGTGTACTCGCCTTCTTCGTCACGCAGAAAGGGCGGGCCGAGCCGGCGCGCATCGTCACCCAGACCGGGGCGCTCGATCTTGATCACTTCGGCGCCGAGGTCGGCCAGCATCTGACCGGCCCAGGGGCCGGCGAAGACGCGACTCAGGTCCAGCACCCGAATGTGAGAGAGGGCCCCCTGGCTGCTGTGGCCGTCAGTCTGCATGTTTATTCCGTCAAATGAAATAGATTCCACAATGGTACCCTGATGGTGAAACGCGCGTCAAGCTCGCTGGCCGGTTTCCCGGCTGCGGTTCGGCTCTTTCTGTCTTGTTCCGAAATTCATAAAATACCCAAATTAATGGAATTTGTGTTGACATTGCCGGGCCAAGCTTGTAACCTTCGCAGAATGATCATTCCCGCGTGCGCGCACCCCGGCGCCCGGATTTAGCAACGCTCCACCCTAACTCCATCCTGCCATGACCACTGACTACTCACGCTATCGCTATCTTTCCATCGCGTGCGAAGGCGGCATTGCCACCCTCACGCTGAACCAGGCCGATAACCGCAACGCCATCCATGCCGAGATGCACGCGGAACTGGAGCAGGTCTGGCTCGACCTGGCGGCTGACCGTGCGGTCAACGTCATCGTGCTGACCGGCGCCGGCAAGATGTTCTCCGCTGGCGGCGACATCAAGCGCATGATCAGTCGTTTTGGTACCGACGAGGGCTGGCAGAAATCGCTCGAGATTCCGGCATCCACGCGCCGCCTGTTTCAGAACATCCTGGAGGTCGGGCAGCCCATCATTGGCGCCATCAATGGCGATGCGGTCGGCCTGGGCGCCACGCTGGCGCTGTTTTGCGACGTGGCCATCATTGCCGATACCGCCAAATTTGGTGACTCGCACGTCAAGGTCGGCCTCGTTGCCGGCGACGGCGGCGCCGTGGTCTGGCCCCTGCTGGTGGGCCCGTCCCGGGCCAAGGAATTCCTGATGCGCGGACGCCTGGTCAGCGGCACCGAAGCCCAGGCCCTTGGTTTGGTGAACCATGTCGAGCCGGTCGATCAGGTGCTGGAGCGGGCCATGGACATGGCGCGTGAACTCAACGCGCTGCCGCCGCTGGCGGTGCGCTGGACCAAGCTCTCGGTCAACAAGATGATCAAGCACCAGCTCAACCTGGTTCTGGATGCGTCAATCGCCTATGAAATGCTGTCGATCAACTCAAACGACCACCATGAGGCGCTTAAAGCCTTCATCGAAAAACGCAAGCCGGTCTACAACGGCAACTGAGGACGAGCCATGGCGAATCAACAAGCAACAAAACCCGACTGGAATGCCCTGAGCGACGAGGAGTTTCGACTCGTTGCGGCAGAGTTCTTTACCAAAAACGTGCCGGCGCATCTGCGCCACCTGAGCCGGCGTCCGCGCTGGAGCGAGGTCAAGGACTGGTACATGACCATGTCGGCCAATCACTGGCTGACGCCGGCCTGGCCGGCCGAGTGGGGTGGCATGGGTCTGTCGGCATCCAAGGTGCTGGTGTACATGGAAGAGCTCGAGCGCGGCGGTGCGCCGCGCGTGATGGACCAGGGCCTGATGAACCTCGGACCGGTGCTGATTGCGCGCGGTTCAGACGAGCAGCGCCGCCGTCTTCTGCCCAAGATCCTGTCGGGCGAGCATCTGTGGTGCCAGGGCTATTCGGAACCCAATGCCGGCTCCGATCTGGCCAGCGTGCGCACCGAGGCGCGGATCGAGGGCGACGAGTTCGTCATCAACGGCCACAAGATCTGGACCAGCGTCGCGTTCGACGCCACGCACATGTTTGCCCTGGTGCGCACCGACAAGACGGTGAAAAAGCAGGCTGGCATCAGCTTTGTGCTGATTGACCTGGACCAGCCGGGCATCACCGTGCGGCCGATCCGCAACATCGCAGGGCACGACGAGTTGTGCGAGGTGTTTATGGACAATGTCCGCACACCGCTGAGCAATCTGGTGGGCGATCTCAACGACGGCTGGCAGGTGGCCAAGGCCTTGCTCGGCTTCGAGCGCATCTGGTCGGGCTCGCCGCGGCAGTCGACACTGGCGCTGCTGCGACTCCAGCAGTTGGCGCGCGCCAGCGGCAAGATGGCAGATCCGGCTTTTGCCGACCGGCTGGCGCAAATCCAGATGGACGTTTTCGACAGCGCGTCGGCCTACGAGCGCTTTGCGCAGATCATGCGCACCGGCGGCAGTTTTGGTTTCGAAGTTTCCATGCTCAAGATCTGGTCCACCGAGACCTGCCAGCGTGTGACCGAATTGATGGTCGAGGTCGCTGGCGAACTCGGCACACTGACGGGTGACGTCGATGTCAATGGCGAGAGCATTGACATCCTCTACCCCTTCCTCGATTGCCGGGCCTTCACCATCTACGGTGGCTCAAGCCAGGTGCAGCGCAACATTCTTGCCAAGAACGTTCTGGACTTGCCGTCCTGAACGCATTGTGCGAATTCCGATCAGGTAATACAACGATGCAGACCCAACTCCAGACCGAAGCAGCAGAGCAGATCGCCATGCTGCGCGAAAGCGCCGTCGATTTCGTCGCCGGTTCAACTGACTTCAAGAAGTACCGTGAGCGCCGCCGCACGCTGCCGGGCTATGACCCGGCGCTGGTGCAGCAGATGGCGGAGCTGGGCTGGTTCGGCATTCTGGTGCCCGAGGCGCATGGCGGCCTGGGCCTCGGGTTTTCCGAGTTGTCCGTGGTTCTGCAGGAACTCGGCAAAGGCTTGTTGGGCGATCCGCTGGTGGCCTCGGCCGTGCTTGCGGGCCGCGTGATCCAGCATGGCGCCAATGAGGAACTGAAGGCGCGTCTGCTGCCGCAACTCGTCGACGCCAGCCTGCTGCCCTGCGTGGCGTGGCAGGAGGGCACGGGTGGGCTGGACGTGCAGGCGATCGAAACGCGGGCGCAAGCCGACGGCGATGCTGTGCGCATCAGCGGGCGCAAACGCTTTGTTGCCGGTGCGGCAGCGGCCGGAGGTTTTGTTGTTTCGGCCCTTGACGAGGCCGGTTGTGGGCTGTACTGGGTCGATCGCGATGCCGCCGGCCTGACGCTAAGCCATGAATGGCGCGCCGACGAAACGCCCAGCGGCATTCTTGAACTTGACCAGGTCCGGGTTGTTGCTGCCGATGTGCTCAGTCCGGGCGGGTCTGCTGCGGTGGCGGCCCTGGAGCGGTCGGTTCAGGAAGCCGCCGTCATGGCCAGCGCCGAGATGATGGGCGTCATCGAGGCGGCGCTGAAGATGGCGCTTGACTACATGCGCACGCGCGAGCAGTTCGGCAAAAAGATTGGCAGTTTTCAGGCCCTGCAGCACAAGGCGGCCGACCTCTACGTTCAGCAGGAGGTGGCGCGCTCGGTGCTGGAAGATGCTGTGCGCGAACTTGATTCGCAGGGCGATGTCCGGGCGCGCGCCCTGCTCGCCAACCGCTGCAAGAGTCGCAGCAGTGACGTTGGCCTGCGCGTGACGCGCGAGGTGATCCAGTTGCATGGCGCCATTGGTTACACCGACGAGTACGACGCCGGTCTTTTTCTCAAGCGGGCTCTGGTACTGTCGGGCTGGCTGGGCAATGCCAGCGCGCACCGGCGTCAGTTTGGCATCCTGTTCAATGACGCAGCCTTGGGGTATAGTTCCGAGGGATGAAACCCACACCAGGAACTTCAACATGATCCGTGCCGTAGGCCGTGCCCTGTCCATCTTCGACGCCTTCGATAACGAGCACCTGAACCTGTCATTGCAGGAGATCGGTGAGCGCATCAAGATGCCCAAGACAACTGCCTTCCGTCTGGTCAACACCCTGGAGCGTGCGGGTTTCCTGATCCGCATGGACAACCAGCAGTATTGCCTGTCGCTCAAACTGGCCCGCCTCGGTGGCATGGTGCGCAGCACGCTGAGCACCCGCGATGTGGCGCGCCCGATCATGATCGAGGTGAACCAGAAGACCTCCGAAACCCTGACCCTCAACACCGTTGTTGGCACCGAGCGCATGGTGCTGGAGGTGGTGGACACACCGGCACCCCTCATGTCCATGGCACGCACCGGGCAGCACATGCCGCTGTTGTTCGGCGCCAGCAGCCGGATACTTCTGGCCTACATGGAGCCTGTTGAGCTGGAACGGGTCCTCAAGGTCACAACCGTTGGTCATGTCATTGATCGCCCGGCGCTGGACCGCGAACTGGCGCGTTTTCGCCGTCAGGGCTACGCGATCACGCGCGGGCAGCGTGTGGCCGGGTTGACCGCCATTTCGGTTCCGATTTTCGATATCAACGGGGATGTCCGGAACTGCCTGTCACTGACCGGACCGAGCGTGCGGATTGACCCGGATGACCTCGATCTGGCCGAGGTCATGATTGCCGCCGGTCGCGATCTGTCGACGCGTCTGGGTGCCAGCCCGTCAGGCCAGGCCGATCTCAAGATCGGAACCGATCACGAAGCCGCAATGGCTGCGCCGGCACCGCGCAAGACGGCCGTGGCGCGCAAGAAACCCGTAGCGCGCAAGAAAGCCGCGCCCGCCCCCAAGTAAGCGGCAGCTACGCCCTTTGCAGGGCGTCGCGCTGACACCGTACTTCAGTCGGGCTTGGCGAAGGTTTTGCCCGCTTCTGCCAATTGCTTGAGCAGCGGCGCGGGGGTCCAGAACTCGCCATGCACACGATGGAAATCGCAGATGCGGGCATAGACCTGGGCCAGGCCCACCGTGTCGGCGTAGAACATCGGGCCGCCGCGCCAGGCCGGGAAGCCGTAGCCATTCACGTAGATCAGGTCGATGTCCGACGCGCGCTCAACGATGCCTTCCTGCAGCGCTTTGGCGCCCTCATTGATAAGCGCATAAATGCAGCGCTCCACGATCTCTTCGGCGCTGATGGCGCGGGGGGTGATGCCCGATTCACGCGCACAGTCAGCAATGATCTGGTCCACCACGGGGTCTGGCACGGGGCTGCGGCTGCCGGCTTCATAGCGGTAGAAACCGGCGCCGGTTTTCTGGCCAAAGCGTCCCATTTCGCAGATGCAGTCGGCGACCCTGGAGTAGCGCAGGTGCGCCGGCCGGGTCGGGGCCAGGCGCTTGCGACCGGCCCAGCCGATGTCCAGACCCGCAAGGTCGGCCATGGCAAAGCGTCCCATGGCCAGGCCAAAGGACTGCAGCGCGCCGTCCACCTGGGCCGGGCTCGCGCCTTCTTCCAGCAGGAACTCGGCTTCGCGGGCGTACTGTGCCACCAGACGGTTGCCGACGAAGCCGTCGCACACGCCCACCACCACCGGCAGTTTGCCGATCTGGCGAACCACCGCCATGGCGCTGCTGACGGTTTGCGCCGAGCTGGCGCTGCCGCGCACCACTTCAACCAGTCGCATCACATTGGCCGGGCTGAAAAAGTGCAGGCCGATCACCGACTCGGGCCGTGTGATGCTGGCGGCGATTTCGTTGACGTCCAGTCTGGAGGTGTTGGTTGCCAGGATGGCGCCGGCTTTGCACAGGGCGTCGAGCTTGGCGAAGATTTCCTTCTTGAGCGCCATGTCCTCG
>SESB01001428.1_pt1 | contig 15653 bp, 14 predicted proteins | sample 3171441 | NCBI WGS metagenome assembly SESB01 (sample SAMN06051867, study PRJNA518727) | freshwater metagenome | biome: subpolar coniferous forest; feature: holomictic lake; material: water; isolation source: holomictic Lake 227, 6 m depth | place: Canada: near Kenora, Ontario | collected...
TTTTGGCGTTATAAATCTGCAATACATCATGATTCCGGGGGCCATTTGCTTTGGATTGCTGTTCGGGTATATCTATTATAAAACCAACAGCATCGGTATAACCATCCTTCTTCATGTAGCAACCAATTTGTTTGGCTTCTTTGCCTCTTACCTGAACCATCATTTTGGGACCTCAAATTTCCATACAATAACCGATCTTTATGGAGATTATTCTATTATCATAGTTGTGGTATTGATCGTTACATTTGTAGCCTCCTTCTGGTATTTGTTCAAAAAGGAGAGTAAATTTAAATTGAATTGAACTTATTTATTTTTATTAATTTAGTGGTCATTTTAAGCCGATGAATAATAAAAAAGAAATTATAGAAGTATTTTCAGGCGATTTGTACCAGGCCACTATGGTCAAAGATTTACTGAAATCCAATGGCATAGAGGCATTTATCGAAAATGGACTGATCGGAAATATTGCGCCGTGGTATGCCAGTTCAGGAGGGGTTACACCCGTGAACGTCAAGATTTTCAGTTCGGATTATATAGTGGCAAAAGAGTTGATCGGTGCATTTACGAAAGGGGAATGAGCATTTTCTTAGGAGGCAAAACCTTATTTTAATTTGTCTTTTTCAGACGAAAAAATATTGGTATTAAATTGGGCCAAAATTGACTTTGGAAGTGCTTTAACAACAAATGGTCTTAAAGGTCTATTACAGAGTGGTTTACAATGTTCTCATATTTAACAAGTTTCAAAATAACGGAACCTACAATCCGGATGTCCATCCGGACCAGGACAGGCAGAAAATTGCCATCATCCGTAAACCAGATCGTCAAATCGTCCTTTGATTTAAACATGCGCCCAGGCTCTACAACAGGGCAGATTTTCAGGCAATTGATCTTTCCGAACTTGGTCTTAAGGGTCTCTTTCCCCATGTACCTGAGGTGGAACGGGAATATTTCGTCGGCAAAATACATGTTCACAAAAATCACATCACCGTTTTTTACCCTTGAATAATCAATACGCCTCAGGTAATAGAAGGTCGAGGCAAGATCCAGGATATTCTCGGGTACCTCGTGCAAACCGGAAAGCATCGAATAGACAGTATTGTTTTCACGATCGTATGTAACCACATTGTACTTGGTATAGCTACCTTCCTTGATATTGCGTATCTGCTTATAGGGCAGGTTGGTCTCCTTGTCGAACCAGCTTTCGTAGATATCCTTGACACCATAAAGTTGTTCGGCCAAACCCGTCGTCTCCCCAACCGCAGTAGCGTGAAAAACTGGTATATTGTTGTATTCCGTCTCTTCGAGCGAAAGGGTGGTCGTCCCTCCAACAATAAAACCATATCTTATCTGGTAACTAAGCTTTTCACCTGCTTTAAAAACGGTATTTGGTTTGATGGAAGGAATGTACAACTCCTGTGCATTTACATAAGTACCAATTAGAAAGAATAAAAAGGCAATAACCAACCGAACTCTCATATTCAATTTTTGATTTAACAACAGATTTACCGATCCTAAAGTTTTGTGGTCAACAAAATTAGTGAATTTCTCGCAAAAATCCAGCCGAAAAACGAACTGTGAAAAAGTACATCAGGTCACAAAAACCCACGATCTGGTTATTGTTGAGTAATATTTTTACCGTTTTATCTGTATGCGCTCTATTCTTTTATGTATTTTTACAGTTCATGCCAATTAACAAAGCCAGTGATACAATAGAAAATGGGGCGATCAATTATACTGAAAGGATGTTTTACTGTTATTTTTGTCTTCCTTACCGTTGCACTATCGGCACAAAAGTATGCCATATTTGGGCATATCAAGGACAAAGCCAATGGGGAGAGTTTGGTTGGCGCTACGATTTCGGTAGGTGACCAAAACATTGGGGCCACTTCTAACAACTTTGGTTTTTATTCATTATCGGTTACAAAGGGGGAACAGAGTTTGAAATGTTCCTATATCGGATATCGGCCAACAACAAAAAGTATTGTCATACAGCATGATACATTGATAAATGTTGAACTTGAAGTACAGTCGTCCAAATTGGATGAAGTGGTTGTAACTGCCGTCAAAAACAATAAAATTGTAAACAACGAAATAGGAAGCCAGTTGTTGTCCGTTTTTGCTATCAGGCAAATGCCCGCTGTTATGGGCGAGCCCGATCTGGTCAAGAGCTTACAACTTCTGCCCGGCATCCAAACATCGAACGAAGGGACGACCAATTTGTCGGTAAGGGGAGGTTCTTTTGACCAGAACCTGTTTTTGCTCGATGATACACCAGTTTATAATCCGTCCCATGCACTGGGTTTTTTCTCTGTTTTTAAATAAAAACAGATTTCGATTTTTTCCCCCGCCCCAATAACCATATCAAATTTGGCATATCTGCCGAGGCCCATAACTATTTTCCCGGAAAAGTCGAGCCAAGGGACAGTTCTTCCATCACAAAACCCTTTACACTCGATAAACAAAGGGCAATAATCGGAATAGTTTATGTGAACAATGATATAAATTCTTTATAGAGATCTATCTCAGAAAAATCAATGATATTATTGATTATAAGGACAATGCAGATTTATTTTTGAATCCCCATGTCGAAACTCAGGTGTTGTCGGGCAAAGGGCAATCTTATGGCATTGAGATCTATCTCGAAAAAAAAGAAGGAAGAATGAACGGCTGGATAAGTTATACCTTATCAAAAACTACGAAACAAATAGATGTGATCAACAACAATAGCCCCTATCCGGCCAATTACGATAAAAGGCATAATTTTTCTGTCGTTTTAAACTATAGATTGTCACAAAGTTGGAGCGCTTCGTCCATTTTTAAATTCACTTCCGGAGGTTTCGCAACGATACCGGAAGGGACATTCAACTATTATGGGGCCGCATTTAATTATTATTCCGAAAGGAACGGTTATAAACTGCCCCCTTATCACCGGTTGGACCTGCCGTTTAAATAGCATTTCTTGTTTTAATAATTCTTCTTGCCGGTTGTGCCGAAGATTTCGACCTTAAGCTCAAGGATATGGAACCCCGATTGGTTGTCGAAGGGCTTGTTTCGAATCAATCCGGCCCATATTATGTACGGTTGACCAAAAGCACGCCAGATGGATTGGCTTCTGTTGTTGGAGTGTTAATAGTCTGATTGATAATGCAGAACCTGTTGATAATGCCACTGTAATTATTTCAGACGATTTTGATCAGGTCGACACATTAAAATACTACCAGGTTGACATTAACGACAGCGAATATGTTGAATATTATAATAAGGGCTTTTATAGAACAACCTGGTTGAAAGGCATATCGGGCCGCACATATTATCTGAAAATAATCGATAACGATAAGATTTGCAACTCTTCTGCCTTCATGCCATCTGTACCGGGGATTGATTCGGTTGGATATTTAAAAAATATAGTCGAAAAAGATGGGCAAGAATAATTTGTCCCTCTTTTATATTTTAAAGAACCACATGGAATCAAGAATTATTATCTGATTCAACTTAATGAAGACTTTGCTTCGAGGATTTCTTCCTCAATTGACCTGGGGTTGTTCAGGGCTTCGTCGTATTCTGAAAAAGGGACAAAAATTATTAATCCATAAACCATAACATTTTAGCCTCTATTGATTCTGTCCCAATTAATTATGATGAGGTTGACAATTTGATCAGGCAGGAGTTATATGATCAGTTAAGCCGGATCTACCTTATCAGGAAGGTCACCCTCGATGAGGTTATCAAAGACAAAATATTACAGTTGGAGGCTAAAAAAGCACACACTACTGTTGAAGAATTGAAAAATGCCTTGTTCCGGAACAAAGTTAATGATCCAAATCTTGAAAAATTTGCCAGAAATACCGATAATCCCAAAAAAGTTACTGAATTGCGTGAGACCCTTGTATTTCATGATGTAAAGTCCGCCAAAGGTCAGGAAATATTAACAAGCAGGTATAAAGAATACATTTTAAACCAATATATCGATTCACTAAAAAAACGGCATCAAATTAATATTTCCCTTTAGCCCCCAAAAACGCACATGATTACAATTGATAACCTGATAGTCCATTACAAGGTAAATTTTGGGAAATGCATGACTCTATTTATAATACAAAAGATATTCCTGATTCAGTTGCATTATTTCGGATTGCTAAAAACCTGAGATTAAATATGAATACTTTTAGCAATGATTATAATAACAAGTTTATATCTGATAAAATTAGTGATAATCTATTAAAACTCGGAGCCGCCGGTATTTACGGTACGCCTACCATAATGATTAACAACCATTTAATATTTAATTCAACTTCACTCAAGGAGATTGAAGAAATCCTTAAAGAAGAAATATCCAAAGTTGATTAGCTTGGGTACGATGGCGAGGCTTATTGACCAAGGCAGCACACTAATTTTTCTTTCCGGTGCCTGTTTTTGTGTGCGCATGGCATTTTTGATCCTACCTTGAATTGGTTACTAAATATACCCAATCAAAGGTATTTTATGTGTGTTTCAGGATACGCATTTTTGTACCGTTAATTAATGTTATAAAAATGAAAGCAACTTTAAAAAATCAGGACATTTACGGAATCCTATTTGCATCTTTTGGTTTATTGAGTTGTTGTTGCATGATTTTTACTGCGAGATTGCGAATGTAAAGCTGTTAAGCTTCATTTATTATCGTGATAATATCATACAATATTGAATAAAATGAGCGAGGAAAAAGTACATCAGGTACTAATTGCCGATAACCAGTTTCTTGTAGTTGAGGCACTTAAAATGTTAGTCGAAGCCGATAGGAGATATCATCTTCATGGAGTGGCAGGTAATCAAGGTGAATTGTACAAATTGCTGGACACAATTCGTAAAGGCTTGTTGATCATTGATTATGCAAATATGGATCTTGATGGGATAGAAGGTTTAAAGAATTTGAAACGCAAATTTCCGCAGGTGTCCCTTCTTATACTCACTAATTCTATTTCCAGGGTTGAGTTTTCGGAACTCACAAAATTGGGCATTAGGAATATCCTTTATAAAACAGCCGATAAGGAGGAACTTTATACTGGTATTGATAATGCTTTAAAAGGGAAAAAATCATATTCAGATGAAATTCTTGACCTGTTTCTCGATGCGAACGAAAATAAATTTGCGGTTGCTGACTTATCGCAACTTACTGTTTCTGAGAAAGAAATTGTAAAATTGATTGTTAGCGGGTTGAAAACAAAAGAGATTGCAAGCCAAAGAAACATTAGCCATCATACAGTGAATACCCACAGGAAGAATATCTTCCGAAAGATTGAAGTGTCGAACGCGACTGAATTGATCCTGCATGCGATCAAAGCCGGGTGGATCGACAATATCGAGTATTACATCTGAAAATGTAATATTGTATTTTATTTGATTAAATATTTAACCTGACCTTATGAAAAGTCTCATACAAATATACACTAATACGATAGACATTGTGGATATATTTGAACGTTCAAATTAATAATGACTATTTACAATGGAGATTAAAAAAATTACCATCAAGGGTGGTATTGGGAAAGATGGTCAACCGGAGATGGTTGAACAGCTTGATTTGAAAATGGGGGATATCGTAAGTATTGTAGGGCCAACAGGCTGTGGCAAAACGACATTGATCAACGATATCGAATTGTTCGGTAACAGGAATACACCCTCACGACGACAAATCCTTCTAAATGGCGAGCCGGTTCCTGACGACTTTACCTTCGACCCATCCAAGCATCCTATTGCTTTAATATCACAACACACCAATTTTTTAAGCGATTTGCCAGTTGGCGAATTTCTGACTATTCATGCAACTGTTCGTGGCGCGTCCAATATTCAAAACGTTGTAAGCGAAACCATCGAATTTGCCAACCAACTTACAGGGGAGGCGATTATAAAAGGTACGGCAATGACTGAATTATCAGGTGGGCAAACCCGTTCGTTGCTGATTGCCGATGCAGTAATTATTGGTAATTCCCCCATTATACTTCTTGATGAAATCGAAAATGCGGGGATCAATAAAACAAAGGCACTTGACCTGTTGAAGAATTATCGCAAAATCTTTGTCTTTGTGACACATGATCCGACAATAGCTTTGCTTTCCGATTTCAGGATTGTGATGAAAAATGGCGCAATGCAAAAGCTGATCTTTTCAAACGATGAAGAGAAAAGGGCCGCAAATAAACTTAAAGGCATGGATAACATTATTTTACGTTACCGAAGCTTGGTAAGGTCGGGCGAAGAGTTAAATGCCAATATTTTAGACGAAGAATTAATAGGAATAAACTAAAAACCGAATATCAATGAAACTGATCGTATTTGCAGGGCCTCCCACTTGTGGTAAAACAACAGTAATAAGACAGGTAATCCGAAGGATGATTGCCGGAAATCACAAACCATCGTATATTAAAATCGATGTCCTATATGCTGATGAAGACGAAATCATCAAAAAGGAATTTGGTATCCCAACCCGTAAAATCTATTCAGGCGAATTGTGCCCCGACCATTGCAATGTTGTTGTACTTGACGAGGCCGTTGAATGGGCCGAGCGGGTAGGGTCCGATTACCTTTTTGTCGAAACTGCCGGTTTATGCCTGCGATGCTCGCCTTATGTTGAAAAATCGTTGGGGATTGTTGTCCTTGAATGTACCAGTGGCATGAACCTTCCCAGGAAAATTGGCCCGATGCTCACCCTGGCAGATATAAGTGTAATCACAAAAATTGACCTTGTTTCGCAAGCTGAACGGGAAGTGTTCCGCTACAGGGTTTTAGAGTCGGCCAAAGAGATTACGGTAGTGGAGAGCAATGCCCTCTATGGAATTGGGATCGACCCGATCGTAAGGCGGATCGTGAAGACTGTAGATATCGAATTCCCGATGTATTTGCGGGGAAACCCACCTGTTGGAACATGTACGATTTGCGTAGGTAAAAAAGAGATTGGTGCCAAACACCATTTCGGCGTTCTCCGTACCATGGACCAGGAACTTTATTATGTAGGTGAATAACCATTTTATCAATTATATTATGCAAAAAAGGGTATATCTTGACAACGCAGCGACTACTTGTCCCGATGACAGGCTTTTGGCAGACATGCTGCCCTATTTTAAAAGCGGGTTCGGCAATTCTTCAAGCCTTCACTCTTATGGTGTCGATGCGAAAAATATTCTGGACCGTTCTCGAGAACAACTTGCTTCCGGCGTTGGTGCTGGCCCAGGGGAGATTATTTTCACTTCCGGCGGTACCGAATCGAACAATTTCGCCATAAAGGGAATCGCTTTCGCCAACAGGCACAAAGGAAACCACATCATCGTTTCTTCCATTGAGCATGATTGTGTCCTTAATGCATGTAAATGGCTCGAAGGGCTTGGCTTTTTTGTGACTTACCTTCCTGTTGATCGCAATGGCATTGTTGATCTGGATTTCCTTGAGCGTGCAATCAATCCAAAAACGATCCTGGTTTCAGTGATGCATGCCAATAATGAAATTGGTACGATTGAACCAGTCGATGAAATTGGCCGGATCTGCCGGACGAAAGATGTGCTGTTCCATTGCGATGCCTGCCAAAGTTTCGGGAAAATTCCTGTGAATGTTCTAAAGTCGAACATCGACCTGTTGACAATCAATTCGCACAAAATTTACGGGCCCAAAGGGGTAGGGGCATTGTATGTGCGAAAAGGAACTGCAATTACGCCTCTGTTGCATGGTGGGGGACAGGAACATGGTTTGCGTGCCTCTACCGAAAACATTCACGGAATTGTTGGCTTTGTTAAAGCTGCCGAATTGTGTTTGGCCGAAATGGAGAAAGAAACCATTCGCCTTACAGGTCTTCGCACAAAATTCACCAATTTCCTTTTCGACAATTTTGAGAATGCATATATCAACGGAAACTCAACGCAGCGGTTGCCTGGTCTTGTGAACTTTAGTTTTCATGGCCTGGAAGGCGAAACTATCCGTCTGCTCCTACTGCTCGACGAGCTTGGAATTGCAGTTTCGGCAGGTTCGGCGTGTTCTTCAAATCATACAAGTAATGCCTCACATGTTTTACAAGCAATTGGATTGAACCCATTGGAAGCGCGTGGTGGCATCCGTGTCAGCTTTGGACGGTTTACGACTGAAGCTGAGATTGATTATAGCACGAATGCATTGAAACAGAGCATCCCTGAATTAACTACGATATTTTCATAATATGGTAATGATTATCAAAAACAAAAAAAATGAATAGACAAACCCTTGAAAAACCCAAATTGATACTCCCTAACCTCAATTGTGGGGCTTGCGGTTATAGGACCTGCAATGAATTTGCCTTGGCTGTTGATGATGCAATAGTTGAAGTGAAGATGTGTGTCCATGCAAGGCAAGTTGTTAAAGAAGAGCGCAGTCGGGCCAATTGCCTTAGTTGTTTGGGCGGCGAAAACATTGGAGAGAAATTAGAGTGGAAAGACAGCCTCAAGCGCGATTTTGATTTTATCCTCGATGTAATGGAAGGAGAACCCGGCCCAAAAGAAACGATCTTACCTTATAATCCGGCATTGGTAAAGGAGTTGGGCGTGAAGAAAGGTGATGTGATGATCGGCCGCCCGATGGGGATGTCATGTGGCTGCCCGGTTACCCACTGTGGAGTTGTTTCGGATGTTGATGCCCGTAACGGGGTTATTTATTGGAATGTAACCGGACCACTTCGCCCCCGTTCCGATGGATTTATAGATATTGGGTTTTATGTGTCCCAAGCCTACGAGGGAATTATCAAAGAATCGCGGGAAGAGATAAAACTGGGACGGCGGTATTGGTTTTTACCTAAAAGGTGCATGCTTCAGTGGCGGCACAGTGGGCTTGTAAATGCTGTGACCCGGATGAGGGATGGCAGTTATAAGGTCAGGATAGAAGGTTTATATATCGGTTGATTGATCTGGAACAGAATTCCTTCAATTTTTAGGATATCCTAAGTGTTTATAGATAGAAACTGCCTTGTTTGGGGTATAAAAATACCCTAAACAAGGCAGTTTCTATAAATTTGCTAATGTGAAATCTATCATCATACTCAATCTTAATATTCCAGGAGCAATATCGAATACCCTTTTTAAGGTATTTAAAATACCAAATCATGGCGATGGTGTGGAATATTTTTTTTATAGATTTTTGCAGTGTATAAAGAATTAAAGTTTATGAAAACATTTAAAAGACTTATGAACGTTGTGGAAAGACCCCGTTCCGGCAATCGGGTTGCCAATTGTGGTTGGAATATTTTGATGTTGATGATTATGATCTGTTGCCTTGAATCGAATGCCCAAAATAAGAATAAGGTCGTTACTATCACTGGCACACAGTTTACCTATCCCTTAATCGAACGATGGATTGCCGAGTATGCAAAGATAAACCCGGGATTGAGGTTTAATCTGATCAAAGATCAGGAAAACAGTGACAAGGGAGATCTAAAAGTGATTGCCCACACACCTGAGAAAGGAGAGATCTCTTCAAATAAATCAACGGTCGATGTGGGCCGATTTGCCATTCTCCCCATTACCAGTGGAAAAAATCCCTCATTTTCAAAGGAATTCAAAAAGGGTGTCAGGCTAAACGGGTTGAAGGCAATTTTTATGAAGGAGGAAACCGATTTTAATTCTGAAGATGGAAAAGCAAAGGAACCCGAATTTACCGTCTATTCCAAAACCCCGCAATCCTGTGTTGCAAAGGTAATTTCTGCGTATCTGGGGTCTCCCTCCGAAGATTTAAAAGGGATTTTTGTGACCGGTGACGATATGTTCCTCATTACTTCATTACTCGAAGATTCCACAGGTGTATCTTATAGCAGTCTTGGGTATATCTATGACCTGAAGAACCGTAACCTTTTGAGTGGAATCAAGATACTTCCGATTGACCTGAACAACAACGGACGTTTGGACAAAGAGGAGCAGATTTATGGAAATCTGGATGAAGTGATTACCTACCTCGAAAATTCCGGAAGCACTTCGATACCAACAGATCGTGTAAGTTTTGTTACCGATGATAAAACGTTAAACCCTGATATTCAAGATTTTTTGAGTTGGGTGAAGACTTCCGGACAGGAATTCAATCATCAATATGGGTTTTTATACAACAACTCTGCAAAAAATGTTGCACTTACTCAGAAGTAGTATTTGAAAAATATTAAAGATCTGAATTATTGCATCATAACCATTAGAATTATAGTTTGTCGTTTGCTTTTGACCCAAAGCCCCCTTTTTTTTGCAAATCAGCCGAGGGGGGGGCTTTTATGTTCCAACGAGCTTATATGCGTCAATCTATACGTTATATTATCAAGGAGATAGTGTGAGTTTATCTCGCTGTGTGGAATAATTTTTCCCATTGCAATCGCCTTTATTTATTCAAATAATTTCAACAGGATACCCATGTTGTTAAGGATTCCTATTACAAAATTACAAAATAATCAATGAATAAGCACTTTATAAAAAAGATAGTTAAATTGTTGTTCCTTTCTGTTGTCATCTTATTGCAATTTGAACAATTGTCGGCACAGCAGGAAAAAGCAATTAGCGGAACGATAACCGATTTACAAACAAAGGAGCCCATTGTTGGGGCAATTGTTGCTGTCCGTGGAACATCCCAGGGTGTGGTGACAAATGAAAAGGGGGCCTACACGCTAAAAGTTAAGAAACTGCCTGTTACAATTGTCGTTAGCAATATTGGATACGAAAGCCAACGGATTATCGCTTACAGTACCGAGAATTTGAATTTATCTCTCAAAGAGATTGTTAGCAGGTTGGATGAGGTGGTGATAACCGGTTACAGCACCCAGGAAAGAAAATCAATCAGTGGATCAATCGTTACACTGAACACAAAAGAGACACTAAAAGACCTCCCTACCGCCGGGGTCAATCAGTTGCTGCAAGGGAAAGCAACTGGTATTCAGGTACTTTCCAACTCAGGTGTGCCTGGTGGTGGGATAACTTTCAGGGTACGTGGAAGCAATTCGATCAATGCTGCGAACGAACCCTTGTACATTGTCGATGGTGCATTTATCAGCAACAGCGACCCAATCCGCACCGGTCTTGGGCAACAAGCAGCATCAAACCCGCTTTCGGACATCAACCCATCCGATATTGAGAATCTTGTCATTCTCAAAGATGCCAATGCAACTGCCATTTACGGATCGTTGGGTGCCAATGGTGTCATTATCATTACTACAAAACGGGGGAAGTTGAACACAAAAGCGAAGATCGACCTGAACATTTCCCATGGATGGTCAACGGCGGTCAAAAAATTCAAGGTGACCAATGGGACTGAGACTGCATTGCTGTCCAATGAAGCTTTACTAAATACTGCAATCGACAAAGGACTTTCCCCTTCTTCTGTTGTTTATCTTTTCCCGGATCCATCAACAGCTCCTACCTATAATCGGACAGACGATCTGTTCCGTGTGGCCGCAACTTCGAATTATGAGATCGCCGCCCAGGGTGGGACGGCAAGGAGTACCTATTACGTGGGCTTCGGTTACCTGAAACAGGAATCGGTTGTAAAGCCCTCTGATTTTGAACGTTACAGTGCAAGGATCAATTATGACAACAACCTTACCGACAAGTTGAAAGTTGGGACGAGCCTAAACCTTTCGCGCACTTGGCGAAATGTGAGCAGTAACGACAACAACCCAAAAGGGGTAATCAATTCTGCACTGTTCGTAAGGTCATATCTTCCAAACTACAATTCGGACGGCAGCTATGCCCGCTATGGAAGTTTTGACAACCATATCGCATTAATTGACCATCTTGACAACAATGCAATTGGCTGGCGCACAATTGGCAACCTGTTTGCGGAATATTCAATTCTGCCTGAGTTGAAATTCCGCAGCAACTGGAGCCTTGATAATAATGATGTAAGCGAGAACAATTATGCAAGCACCCTTATCAGCGCTGGAATTGCAACAAATGGAGCCGCTGACGCATACAATACCAAGAATATTGTTTACACAAGCGAACAGGTACTGACCTGGATTAAATCGTTTGGTAAAAATAACCGCCACAATATCAATGCATTAATCGGGAATACGCTGAATACTGTCCAACAACAGTTTTTAAGTGCGTCGGGAACAGGATTTGCAACCAATTCCCTTAAAGATATTTCAGTGGCTGCCACACGATCAGGGTCGTCAAGCAGATCGGAGAGCAAACTGGTTTCGTTTTTTGGTAAAGCCACTTATACCTACGATAACAAATACACGATTGATGGGAGCATCAGGGCCGATGGTTCATCGAAATTTGGGAAGAACAACCGTTGGGGATATTTCCCATCGGCCGGTTTAACCTGGAATGCAACTCGTGAAGATTTCATTAAAAAATTGGGATGGTTCAATGAATTGAAATTCAGGGCTGGCGCAGGTTATTCTGGCAATCAGAATGGGATTGGATCCTATGCCGCATTGGGTTTATGGTCAGCCGGATACAATTATGTCGAAACAGCCGGGACCGCCCCATCGCAGTTGGCAAATCCCGACCTGACCTGGGAGACGACCCGTCAGGTTGATGTTGGCACCGAATTTTCGATCCTGAACAACCGGATCAACATTGATTTTGATTACTACAACAAATACACGTTCGACCTGTTGCTGAACGTACCAGTACCTTATCGTTCCGGCTTCAGCTCCTACCTGCAAAACTATGGGTCGGTAAGCAACAAAGGTGTCGAATTTGCGATTAAGTCGGTCAATGTAAAAACTGAGGATTTTGGGTGGACCACCGATTTTAATATCTCAGCCAACAAAAACCGGATCGAAAAATTGCCCTCCGATATTTCACTTGGTGCATCGGGAAGGAATATTTCGATCCTCAGGGAAGGGTATGCCGTCAATTCGTTCCAATTGTACAAACAGCTTTATGTTGACCCCCAAACTGGGAATGCGGTCTATGACGATGTGAACAAGGACGGAAAGATCACCTCCGCTGACAGGCAAATCGTGGGGAATGCCTTGCCCAAATTCACAGGTGGATTTACCAACGAATTCAGCTACAAGAACTTTACGTTGAATGTGTTCTTCTACTTCCAGCAAGGAAATAAGATCATGAACATGAACGATTTCTTTATGGTCCATGGGGGTACACAAAACAACATCGGGTTTTTGCCGCGTCAGTTGGAACGGTGGCAGAAAGTTGGGGACATTACCGATATCCCAAGGATGACGACCTATAGTGGGGACCCAACTGTGAATGGCGGTTCGGCCAACAACTACGGCGGGAATGTTGCTAGCCTAAGTAGCCGCTACCTTGAGGATGGCTCCTTTATCCGGTTGAAAAACATCTCTTTGGGTTACACGATACCAGAGTCCATTACTTCAAAATGGCACATTGCGAAATTGAGGGCCAATGTATCAGCTTCAAACCTGTTGACATTTTCGAATTATAAAGGGCTCGATCCCGAAGTGAGTTCCCAAGGCGGCAACCAGAATACGGCGGGCTACGATTGGGCCACAGTTCCGCAACCCCGTACAATTCAGGTTGGGCTGAATGCGACATTTTAATTTCAATATTCAAAAGAGATGAAAAAATCAAATCAATATTTGGCTGGCATCTATCTGATTTTTATAGGCCTGGCTTTTGCTTCGTGCGAAAAATATCTTTCAGAATCACCAACCGACTCCATCCTTTCAGAGAGTGCGATTACCGATGCGGGAACTGCAAGGGCTGCAATAATAGGGGCTTATGATGCGGTACAGGGGTATTATGCTTCAAGTTACCCAACATTGGGAACAATCACTGCCGATAATGTCATTTTTAACGGCACGTTGAGCCAGTACCTTCAATTGGACCAGAATGCTGTCCCGACCGACAACGTGATTACAGTTTCAGCTTATCAAGGTATTTACAAGGCCATCAATTCTTCCAATTCAGTCATTGCAGGTCTTTCTAATGGAAGTATTAAAGATCCGCTCCTTACGGATGCCGAGAAAAATAAAATCCTGGGCGAAGCTTATTTTATCCGTGCCTTGGGTTACTTCGATCTGGCACGGGGTTGGGGAGGCGTACAAATTCAGTTGAAACCAACCACAGATTTAAGTACACTGAAAGGGATAAAAAGGAGCTCTTTGAGCGAAACTTATGACCAGGTCCTGGCAGATCTGGTTCAGGCAGAGACCTTGCTTCCCGAAGATGCGACAACCCGGAACAGGGCACAAAAAAGTACCGTCAGGGCATTAAGGGCAAGGCTCCATCTTTATCGCGAGCAATGGGCTGATGCAGAGAACTATGCAACCCAGGTGATTGCCAATTCGACAAAATACTCTTTGGTCAAACCTTACAAGACATTTTTTACGGCACCTTTTTTATCACCCGAATCTGTTTTTGAATTGACATTTTCGTCAAATGACAAGAATAGCTTCTGGAACCTTTGGTATCCGAGCACAGTGGGCGGCCAATTTACGTTAAAGCCATCAAATCAAGTTGTTGCAAAATTAAACGATTCAACAGCAGGTGGGACACGAAAGACGTTGATTGCCGGAACAGGGACAAGTGTATATGGTGTTTTATACAATACCATTTCATCGAGTACCGACCCTTCGTATGTTATCCGTCTCGCCGAGTTGTACCTGATCAGGGCCGAGGCACGTGCCAAAAAAAGTTCACCGGATTTGACAGGGGCAATCAGTGACCTGAACCTGATCAGGGCCAGGTCTGATGTACAGACTTTTACAGGATCAACCCAGGCAGATGTAATACAGGCGATTGAAGATGAAAATAGCCTCGAATTTGCGTTTGAATCCCACCGTTGGTTCGATCTGGTCAGGACAAAAAGAGTTGGTACGGTACTGGGTGTGGCCAATACCAATTATTGGCTTTTCCCGATCCCCTATTCTGATGGTTTGTCCGATCCTGATGTGGTGCAAAATCCCGGTTATTAAAAATGATTAAATTTAAACTCAAAAATTAGATACAATGAAAACGATTAGAAATTTTAGCCTATTTATTTTGGCATTTTTTGCCCTGACAGTTCAGGCACAACAAAACTATTTTTTCCCCGAGGCTGGATCTTTTGATCCTGCCATTCCCACTCCTGAACAATTTCTGGGTTATCCCATCGGATCGCACTATACGCGGCATGATCAGATCGTAGCCTATTTCAATGAGTTGGCAAGGCTTTCCAATAAAATTCATGTTCAGGCAATTGGGAAAACGTATGAACTAAGGCCCCAAATTATTGCTACTGTTACTTCACCCGACAACTTTAAGAACCTTGAGCAGATCCGTCAGGATCATCTTACCCTGATTGACCCTTCCAAGCCAATATTAGGAAGCAGTTCCCCTGTGGTCGTTTTATTGGGATACAGTGTTCATGGTGCCGAAACATCAAGTGGTGAAGCTGGCTTGCTGACAGCTTATTACTTAGTTGCCAATAAGGGCGAGGAAACAAACAAGTGGCTAAAGGAGGCGGTAGTCCTGATTGACCCGTCTTTAAACCCTGATGGCCGCGACCGTGAAGCAAACTGGCTAAACGCCTATAAATCTTTTCCTCCCGTTGCAGACCCTGCAGATAAGGAACACAACAACCAGTGGCCTGGCGGTAGGGTAAACCACTTCCTGACCGACCTGAACCGCGACTGGTTAAGTGTTGCCCAAATTGAAACAAAAAACCGTGTGGCGTTTTTTCATCAATGGTATCCGAATGTACAAATCGATTTCCAC
>SESB01001432.1_pt1 | contig 15630 bp, 15 predicted proteins | sample 3171441 | NCBI WGS metagenome assembly SESB01 (sample SAMN06051867, study PRJNA518727) | freshwater metagenome | biome: subpolar coniferous forest; feature: holomictic lake; material: water; isolation source: holomictic Lake 227, 6 m depth | place: Canada: near Kenora, Ontario | collected...
CTATTCAGGAAGGCGTAAAAGCTCTTCGATCACCATGGCGACGCCATCATCTTGGTGTGGCTGGGCGATGAAATTGGCGTACTTGGCTGCATCTGGGTGGCCATCGGCCATAGCCCATGACCTTCCCGCCCATTCCAGCATCGAAAAGTCATTGGGGTTATCACCGAAGCTGACGCAATCTTCGGCCGTGAGGCCTGCCCTCGCTGCCATCTTCGCCAGGGTGAGTCCTTTGGAGACGCCCACGGCGGAAATTTCGAGCAACGAGTCCACGCCGTTGGAATGTGTAACGGTGGCGATGCCATCTAGTTCACCTAGTGCGATATCCAACATCTCATCGGAAGTTAGATCCCCATCTGAACAACGGGCCAAAATCTTGAAAGCTGGTTGCGTCATCAAAGTCTCAATATGTTCGACCCCGATGTTGTCCATGCCAACATCCCAACGAGGAATGTATGAAATCTCGCGGTGAAATCTTTCACCGTATTCCAAAGCAAATGAGATTGTAGGAATGGCTGCACGTAATTTCGAAGCAACTTGAAGTTGGGCATCAACCGGCATCAACCATTCTTCGATCACTCGCTGAGTTGGAAGATCGAAGAGCATCGCGCCGTTAGCGCAGATGGCATTTCCGAAACCAAAAGTATCTTTGATCTCTTGCATCCATCGTGGTGGTCTTCCGGTGACAAAGAAGATTTCGATACCCATGTTATGAGCATCCGTGAATGCCGCGATGGTGCGTTGTGAAATAAATCCGTAATCGGCAACGATCGTGCCATCAAGATCAGTGGCGATTAATTTGGGACGGCGGCCAGGAATACTCACGCAGGCACCAAAGTGTCTACTCCCAGGAATGGGCGCAGCGCCTTGGGCACATTTACAGATCCATCTGGTTGTTGATGATTTTCAAGGATGGCAACAATCATCCGAGGAATTGCTACCAATGTGCCGTTGAGAGTGGCGATTGCTTTAGTGCCATCGCTATCTTTGTAGCGAATATTCAAGCGACGTCCTTGAAACTCGGTGCAGTTAGAGGTACTGGTTACCTCACGATAAGCGCCTTGTGTTGGGATCCAAGCTTCGCAGTCGAATTTGCGAATGGCGCTAGATCCTAAATCGCCGGAGGCAACATCAATCACGCGATAAGGAATCTCCATAGCATTAAGGAAATCTTTCTCCCATTGCAACAAGCGTTGATGTTCGGCTTCTGCTTCTTCAGGGCGAGTAAAGGTAAACATTTCGACCTTGTCGAATTGGTGAACGCGAATAATTCCGCGAGTGTCCTTGCCGTAAGTGCCGGCTTCTCGCCTGAAGCAGGAGGAATAACCCGCATAGCGCAATGGCAAGCTGGCGCCATCCAAGACTTCGTCCATGTGATACGCAGCTAATGGAACTTCGGAAGTGCCAACTAAATAGAAATCATCTTCTTCTAGGTGGAAAACATTTTCGGCTGCTTGACCCAGGAAACCCGTGCCTTCCATAGCTGGTGGTTTAACAAGAACAGGTGGGATCACTGGAGTAAAACCCGCTTTGGTCGCAGAAGAAATTGCGTAATTAACTAATGCGAACTCGAGCAACGCGCCCATGCCCGTTAAGTAATAGAAGCGAGCGCCCGATACTTTGGCGCCTCGTTCGGTATCGATCGCTTTTAGAATTTTGCCGAGTTCAACATGATCTTTTGCTTCAAAGCCTTCGGCAGCAAAATCGCGCGGAGTTCCGATTTCTTCCAAAACTACAAAATCGGCTTCGCCACCGACTGGAGCCGCTGGGTCAATGAGGTTTGAAATCTGCAAAAGAATCTGACGGGAATTTTCTTCGGCTACTGCGCGTGCAGCATCAGCAACTTTAACTTTTTGCGCTAATTCTTTGGCGTTCTCGAGAAGTGCGCTCTTCTCATCACCCTTGGCAGCGCCCACGGCTTTGGAGAGAAGATTTTGTTCGGCACGATACTTTTCGAATTCGACAATTGCAGTTCTGCGGGCGTCATCGGCGGCAATTACTTGATCGATGAGATCTGGATTTTCCCCGCGCACGCTCTGGGATTTACGTGCGGCCTCAGGATTATCACGAATAACCTTTAAATCAATCATGTGTTAAGTCTACCGAGGATTAACTGGCACGAGCCGTGCGTGGACCGCGTGGATAGGAGCCGAGGAAGCGAATTTCATCGCAAATTTTCCGTAAATTTTCGATGGCATTGTGAACCGGCAGATCATCGATATGCCCCTCGGCATCAATGATGAAGTGGTAGTGGCCAAGCTCGCGCCCCGTGGGACGACTTTGAATGAAAGTGAGGTTGACGTTCTGATTGGCGAATTCGGTAAGGATCTCCAGGAGTGCGCCCGCATGATCGATATCGATGAACGCGGCCAAGGAGGTACGGTCGTTTCCGGTTGGGGCTGGCATATCCCCTGGCTTTTCAACCACAACAAATCGTGTGACCGCCCCTTCATTGTCACCAATATTGTTAGCAACGATTGTGAGACCATATTTTTCGGCGGCAAAAGCGGATGCAATTGCGGCGTCGTAATTTCGAGTTACTAACCCGGCAGCAGCTGCGGCTGTTGAAGGTGTTTCCATAATTTCAGCATCAGGCCATTTTTGGGCGACAAAAGTACGACACTGGGCTTCGGCATGAGGGTGGGTGCCAATTCGCTCGATGGGTTTATCTGCGTTCTCGGGCAAAACCATCAAAGCAAAAGAAACTGGCAGTGTGGTTTCTCCTGATATGACGAGTGGATCACCAGTAGCCAATTCATCGAGGGTTCGAGCGACGACGCCTTCTACCGAATTTTCAATGGGGACTAGGGCTTTGGCTGCCGCACCGGTACGAACGGCCTCTAAAGCTGCGGTCACATTTGCATACGGAATAAGTTCGTCATTGTCAGAAGTAATTTGACGCAAAGCTGCTTCGGTGAAGGTTCCGGCAGGACCTAGATATGCATAACGCGTCATGTTCTAAGAGTATCCGAGGGCGGCTCGGGCTTGCCCGGGTGTATCGCTCATGATCACATCGACCCCCAGCTCGTGACATAAACGCACATCGTCATCCTCATTAACCGTCCAAACAAATACTTTCTTGCCTTGCTTGTGCATTTGGGCAACAAGTCTCGGATTCTTTCGCACAATATGTATTCCAGGTCCCAGGATCGGGGCTGGGTTATCCTGTAAGAAGAGTGGATGTTGTATGAGGAAGACTCTCTCAAAAGGAGCTTTCTTGACGCGTTGAACCGCCCGAACCGAAAAAGACATGATCGTTATCCAGATTCCACTGGCAGCAATCGCTTCTTTCTTGCTCTCGAGCAATTTCAAGAGCGCATGTTCGATAGCTCCGCCAGTAGGAACTGGGTGTTTGGTTTCAATAGCCAGATTCTTCTTATGGGCGATTGCTAAATCTAGGAGGGTCTCAAATTTCATCGGGGCAGCAAAAGCAAGATCAGCAAATGTCGAAGATGAAATCTTTATCTTCTGGCCAGACATCCTTAAGGTGTCAGAATCGTGCCAACAGATCATTTCGCCATCTTTAGTGAGTCGGATATCGCATTCGAATCCATCTGCGCCTTGTCTGATGCCTTCTTCATAGGCCAGCAAGGTATGTTCGGGGTAGACCCTTCGGGCACCGCGGTGCGCGTAAATCAACATGTGCGCGAGAGGGGATTTGAACCCCTACACCCTTGCGAGTACACGGACCTGAACCGTGCGCGTCTGCCGTTCCGCCACTCGCGCTTCTTGCGAGGGAGATTAGCACCGTTAGGCTAGATACCTGTAGTTGCATAAGTTCTTTATCCAACCAAGGAGGTCGAGATTCGATGTGGGTTTTTAAAACTCTTGCCGAATCCGATTTGGGGCTCGTTCGCGATGGCAACGAAGATTCTGCACTGGTCTCCCCTCGCCTCGTCGCAGTAGCTGACGGTATGGGCGGGCATGCGGCTGGTGAAGTGGCATCGACCATCGCCATTCAGACGCTAGTGGAACTCAAGCCGATTCTCGATGACCCCATGGTTGATGTGCAATCGCGTGAAGACCTCTTTCTCAATATTGCTTTTGAAATCGTGCACCAACTCGAAGAGCGAGTTGATACCAATCCTGCCCTTTCCGGCATGGGCACAACGCTGACTGCTCTCTATTTGAGTGAGAAAAAAGTCGAACTTCTTCACGTTGGAGACTCGCGTTGCTATCGCTACCGAGATGGCAAACTGACCCAACTCAGCTACGACCATACCGTTATGCAAGAGTTGCTTGATCAAGGGCGGCTTACCGCCGAAGAAATTATCGATCACCCACAAAGGTCTTTGCTCACACAAGTATTGATAGCAAAAGCCAACCTGGATCCGGTTTTGGTCAGTTACCCAACCGAGATCGGTGATCGCTTCTTAGTATGCAGCGATGGGCTCTCCAGCGTGCTCTCTGAACTAGAAATAGTTTCAATTTTAAAGAAATCCGAGAATGAAAATGTGGTTGCTGATCTAATCGCCGCCACAAAAGCAAAAGGCGCCCCGGACAACATCACAATTCTCTGGGTCGAAGTTATAAGTTCATCGACAGACGCATCTGACTTGGTTCTCTTAGGCGCTGCCCGTGAATAAAATTTTAGGAGACAGATACTCCCTCGGCGAAATGATTGGCACTGGTGGGATGGCCGATGTTTATATCGGCCAAGATCTGCGCCTATCCCGAAGCGTTGCAATAAAAATATTGCGCAGCGATTTGGCGCGCGACCCATCTTTTGTTGCCCGCTTTCGCAAAGAAGCTTTCGCTGCGGCCGGATTAAACCACCCAGGAATTGTTGCCGTTTATGACTCCGGAGAAGAGAACGGTGATTCTTACATCGTCATGGAATTAGTAACCGGACATACTCTCAGAGATCTGATTCGTGAAGGTGAAACAATTTCTATTGACCGTGCGCTAAGAATTGTGTGTGGTGTTTTAGAAGCTCTCGAATATTCTCATTCCAACGGAATTGTTCACCGCGATATAAAGCCTGCCAACATCATGCTGACCGAGTCTGGCGATGTAAAGGTCATGGATTTCGGAATTGCCCGCGCGTTGGACGACATAGGCGCGACTATGACCAACACCTGGAACGTCGTGGGCACTGCGCAATATCTTTCGCCAGAACAAGCAACGGGTGAGACGGCAGACCGTCGCAGCGACATCTACTCGGTCGGATGCCTGCTTTACGAACTACTTACAGGGCAACCACCTTTTAGTGGCGATACTCCTGTATCTATTGCTTATCAGCATGTTTCTATGCCTTTTCAACCGCCTTCAGTGCTCGTTCCTGAGCTCGATCCAAATTTGGACACGATTCTTGCGGTGGCACTTTCTAAAGATCCTGCCGATCGCTACCAAACTTCCTCGGATATGTTGGCTGATCTGCAGAGAGTCTTGCGCGGTCAATCAGTAACTACCAAAATCAGAAAAGTAAAGAAGCCGTTACGACGAATATTCATACCCCTTGGCGTTTTGGTGGCAATAGGCGTTGCGCTCTTTTTTGGGCTTTCCAACCGAACTCAGACCGTCGTCCCTTTGCTCGTCCCTAACGTGGTCGGATTGACTCAGTCTGAAGCAGGGGCACTCCTGGGTGCTTTCACTGTGACTTACCAGCACGCACCTGACTCTCACATTCCGAAAGATCGCATCGCAAACCAACTTCCATTGGCTACAACTAAAGTTTCACGCGGTAGCGCCATTACTTTGACCATTTCGGATGGACCTGGAAACACAACGGTCCCAGTTGATTTGGTCGGTAAAACTTTGGAGGAAGCACGGGCAAGTTTGGCCTCATCAGGTCTGGTGATTTCCCAAGCAATACCCATGGATTCCAATCAAGCACCAGGAACTGTTCTCAGTGTTAGTCCTGGAATGGGAAGCACAGTAGTTGCAGGTAGCGGAGTGATTCTGCAAATTGCTAGCGGAAATTTGCAAGTTCCAAATCTTGTTGGGCTCACTCAAATTCAAGCCACTACCGTTTTAACGCAATCTGGTTTCTTGGTGCAAGAGGTAGATGCTTTCGATCCTAATCAACCGTTAGATACTGTCTTAGCGCAGGCTCCGGATGAAGGAACTACTCAAAATATTGGTAGTACTGTCACCATCACTGTAAATAAATCAACGAACTAACTTTTATTTACTACCGGGGATAACCCTTCAGACCTCGCGCGAGCGCCAGCATCGCCGCAAATCACTAACCAATTGCCCAACATTTGATGGCCATGCTCGGTCAACACTGATTCAGGATGGAACTGCACCCCAGAAATAGGAAGTGTCCGATGTTGAACCGACATGATGACTCCGGAGTCGGTTCGACCAGTAACAACTAATTCCTCCGGAATGGAGTCGTTCTCTATCGCCAATGAGTGGTATCTCGTTGCAATAAAAGGTGACTTGATATCTTTGAGCACACCAACATTTTCGTGGTGAACTACGGATGTCTTTCCATGCAGTAATTCGGGAGCGCGTGAAACCACGGCTCCAAATGCCACACCAATAGCCTGATGTCCGAGACAGACTCCAAGAAGTGGAATCTTTTTGGCCGCAGCCATTTTCACGAGTTCGATGCTGAGCCCAGCAGTTTCTGGTGTTCCTGGACCTGGGGAGATCAGAATCCCGTCATACGTTGCAGCATCGGTAAGCGAGACCTCATCGTTGCGCAGCACGGTGCATTCGGCACCGATTTGAGCCAGGTACTGAACCAGGTTGAAGACGAAAGAGTCATAGTTATCTACAACCAGAATCCTCCGCGGGGCTAAACTCATGGCTTTATTCTGGTGTACCTTTGGCCCATGCCTAAATCGAAGGTTCGTAAAAAGGACAAGGACCACAACCCGGATCCGGTTGTGAACGCAGTTTCTCTGCCTAAGGAGAGCCCCAAGTGGCTTGCTCCAACTATGGTGGGCGCATTCCTTGCCGGTCTCATCTGGATCGTCATCTTTTACATCAGCTCGACCGCATACCCAATCCCTCATATTGGGGCCTGGAACATGGTGGTTGGCTTTGGCTTCGTAGCCGTTGGTTTTACGCTCGCTACTCGCTGGCGCTAACAAGCCCGCCAGACTGCTACTCGCTGGCGCTAAAACCCCCTAATTACACGCGTGTAATTCTCCACATCGTGGATAACTCCTGTGGATAACTATCTCTTGCTGGCCCTGACTAAATAGGTCGCTGCTGCCCCACCGATAATTCCGCCCACATGGGCGTGCCAATCGACATTGGGCACCACAAAGGTAATAAGTAAGTTCACGGCAATTACTCCGCCCACACTTCGATAGTCGACCCCCATTCGTCGACCAGTCACCAGCATGGCAGCGAAGAGGCCAAAGATTGCGCCGGATGCCCCAACTGCCGGAACATTTTCCGGGTTAAAGGCATATGAGGCGGCCGAAGCTGTGAGCAGTGATACCGCAAAGATGATCGAAAATTTTAAGCGCCCATAAAAAAGTTCGACTGGGGTGCCGACCGAGAAGAGCGCCAACATATTAAAAAGTAAATGGGTCAAACTTCCATGGGTTAACGCAACGGTTACAAGTCGATACCACTCACCGGTTGCTACTCCATGCACCGCACCATCGCTGAGGATGGCACGGCGAATGAGAAAGAGCTGTTCCTGAACTGGAGGATTCGTCAGATTAGGAAGGTAAGTAGCGATTACATAAAAAGCCGAAATTATTGCAATCAGCCAGTTAGTGAGCGTGTACTTTCTTCGCATCCAAAAACCGCTATTCAGTAATGGTTACAGAATTAATCGTGATGGCTTGAACTGGACGATCGCCAGCGCCGGTCTTAGCGGTTGCAATAGCATCAACAACTTTTTGTGATGCTGGGTCAGTTACTTCACCAAAGATAGAGTGCTTGCGGTTTAACCAAGCGGTTGGTGCCACGGTGATAAAGAATTGTGAACCGTTGGTTCCTGGACCACTGTTGGCCATTGCAAGCAGATATGGGCGGTCAAAGTTCAATTCGCCGTGGAATTCATCAGCAAAACGATAGCCCGGTCCGCCGGTGCCGGTACCTAGAGGGTCGCCGCCTTGAATCATGAAGTTTGCAATGACGCGATGGAAAACCGTGCCGTCATACAATTTAGCTGTGCTTGTTTCGCCAGATCGTGGGTCGACCCATTCACGAGCACCTGAAGCAAGTTCAACAAAGTTGGCAACAGTTTTAGGGGCGTGATTTGGAAATAACTCGACGGTGACATCACCCATAGAGGTGTGCAGGATTGCTGTGGACATTTTGACCCTTTCGAAAGGTTCCTAGATTTCTTCACTCATTGATAAACAATGGCGATACTTTACGACATCACTTAGTTCTTGACGAAAAGTTGCTGGAAATCGGCAACTGGCATGGCTGATAAGCCCTCAAAATCGAGGGTTTTAGCCAATATCTGCTCTTGTTGGGCAGAATCAAAGATGCGGGCCAGATTAGTTCGATATTTTTCAATAAGTAGGGGGATTCCCTCAGCCCGCCGACGCTTATGCCCAATGGGATACTCCACAACTACTTCATCGACCACGGTGCCATCTTCAAATTCAATAGCGATGGCATTTGCGATGGATCGTTTATCTGGGTTGTGATAATCCAAAGTGAATTGCGGATCTTCAACACAAATGATTTTTTCACGCAGCAAATCGATTCGCGGATCTGCGGCAATATCGTCTTCGTAATCTTTGGCAGTCAGTCGACCGAAAATCATGGGGATTGCCACCATATATTGAATGCAATGATCGCGATCGGCTGGATTGTTGAGTGGACCTTTTTTATCAATAATGCGAATACAGGCTTCGTGGGTTCTGATGGTGACTTTCTTTATGTCATCAGAATTCTTACCGTGTTCCTGCATCCAGTGATGGAGGGTGAGAGCTGCTTCGCAGGCAGTTTGAGAATGGAATTCAGCCGGAAAAGATATTTTGAAAAGAATGTTCTCCATGACATATGAACCGTATGCGCGTTGGAACTTGAATCGCTGACCGTTGAAAGAGACATCATAGAATCCCCAGGTTTTAGCCGTTAAGACAGTGGGATAACCCATCTCTCCAGCCTTGGCTAGCAGCGCCAAACGCACACCGCGAGATGTCGCATCCCCGGCCGCCCAAGATTTACGTGATCCAGCATTAGGGAAATGGCGATAAGTGCGAAGAGATTGTCCATCAACCCAAGCCAATGAAACGGCGTTTAAAGTTTCTTCACGGGTAAGACCCATTAACTGACAAACAACTGCGGTAGTCGCAACCTTGACGAGAAGTACGTGGTCTAAACCAACTTTGTTAAATGAATTTTCCAGCGCGATACAACCCTGAATCTCATGAGCTTTGATCATTGCGGTGAGTACATCCCGCATGACTAAAGTCTTAGCACCGCTCCTGGAGAGCCAATCGGAGGTAGCCAAAATTCCACCAAGGTTATCTGATGGATGTCCCCACTCAGCCGCCAACCAGGTGTCATTAAAATCCAGCCAGCGAATCGCGGCACCGATATTAAATGCACCTTGCACAACATCAAGTTCGTAATTGGTGCCAGGTACCCGAACCCCGTCAACCACAGTCGTACCCGGAACTAAAGGTCCCAACAACTTAGTGCACGCTGGGTATTCGAGAGCCTCTAGCCCACAACCCAAGGTATCCAGCAGGCAGTTATATGCAGTTTCGTATGCGAGATCTGAAGTAATTTCAAAATTCAAGGCATAGTCGACGATATCGATGATCTCTTGGTCAAATGGTTGTGAACTTTTGACAACAGCGCTGCTCAATATATTTCCTAACGGTTAGCGAGTGGAATAAAGGCAAGATCTTCAGGCCCTGTGTAATTTGCACTGGGACGAATGATCTTGTTATCAATGCGTTGCTCGATGACATGCGCCGACCAACCAGTCGTACGGGCAATAACAAAGAGTGGAGTAAAGAAAGAGGTTGGGATTTGCATCGCTTGATACGCAACAGCCGAGAACCAATCCAGATTGGGAAACATTCCTTTTACTTCCCACATGGTTTTTTCTAACTGTTCCGCTATGTCATACAACATATGTTGATCGATGCTTAGATCTTTTGCTACCTTCTTAATGATGTCACTTCGAGGATCGCTGATTGTGTACACGGGGTGACCAAAACCAATCACAACTTCTTTATTCTCAACTCTTTTACGAATATCTAAATCTGCTGCTTCGGGAGTTGAATAACGTTGTTGAACTTCAAGAGCAACTTCATTAGCACCACCGTGCTTGGGGCCTCGTAGCGCACCAATTGCCCCCACGAGCGCCGAGTAAATATCGCTTCCAGTACCTGCAATGACGCGCGCTGTGAATGTAGATGCATTGAACTCGTGCTCGGAATAAAGAATGAGAGAAATATCCATGGCCCTCTCCCACTCGGCTGGGGTAACCACGCCATGTAAGAGAAAGAGAAAATGACCGGCGATTGAAGAACTTTCGGAAAATTCGCTTATTCGCACGGCATTAAATGCAAAGTGGTACCAATACAACAAAATTCCCGGTTGCAGTGCGATCAAACGATCTGCGATTTCACGTGCACCTGCCTCGGAATGGCTGAGGTGTTCAGGCTCTAAAGTTCCCAACATAGATACGCCGGTTCGGAGAACGTCCATGGGGTGAGTCTCTTTGGGCAATTGTTCAAGGACTCGCTTTAGTGGTTCGGGGATAGCGCGAAGGCTGACCAGTTTAAGTTTGTACTCTGCCAGCAAAGATGCCGTTGGAAGTTGGCCATAAATAAGTAGGTATGCAACCTCTTCAAAAACACAGTATTTAGCAAGGTCGGCGATGTCGTAGCCACGGTAGTGCAGATCGTTACCGCTACGGCCTACCGAGCAAAGGGCGGTATTGCCGGCGGGTACCCCGGAAAGGGCGACGGACTTCTTAGCCTTAAATTCCGTCAATTCTTCTCCTCTTGATACTTATCAAGGGCTGATTCATATGAGTAGTAATCGATTCTTTCGTACAACTCTTCACGTGTCTGCATAGTATCGATCACGCTAGATTGAGAACCAGTTTTGCGAATTGTTTCGTAGACGAGCTCGGCGGCCTTGTTCATGGCGCGGAAAGCGCTGAGCGGATAAAGCACGATACCAACACCTACATCGCGAAGTTGATCTACTGTAAATAACGGAGTTTTCCCGAACTCGGTGATATTAGCCAAAATCGGTACTGATAAAGTCGAAGATAACTTCTTATAAGTTTCAAGATCGGTAATTGCTTCTGGAAAAATCATATCTGCGCCGGCTTGGACGTATGCGTGTGCTCGTTCTAGCACCGCATCCAAGCCTTCATTCGCCAGAGCATCAGTACGCGCCATAATGGTGAAGGCATCGTCGGTGCGGGCATCAACCGCCGCCTTAATGCGATCACACATTTCGCTTTGAGATACCAATTCTTTATTGGGGCGATGTCCGCATCTTTTGGCTCCGACTTGATCTTCGATATGGAGAGCAGATGCTCCGGCTTTGATTAATTCTTTTACCGTGCGAGCAATATTGAAAGCAGATGGCCCAAACCCGGTATCGGCATCAACTAAAAGCGGAAGATCACAAACGTTGGTTATTCGGCGAACATCGGTAAGCACATCATCCAGAGTGGTAATACCTAAATCAGGAATCCCCAAAGATCCCGCGGCAACCCCACCGCCAGAAAGATAGATAGCGCTATAACCAGCGCGTTTTGCGAGTAGCGCATGGTTGGCATTTATAGCACCCACAACTTGCAGTGGTTTCTCTGTTGCAACTGCCTGCTTAAAAGATGTCATTGGGATGTCCATCCGCCATCTACTGGTATCGCAGCGCCTGTGATGTTATGCGCTGACATAGAACAGAGAAAGAGGGCAACTTGCCCGATGTCATCAGGGGTCGACATTCGTTTGGAGGGTTGTTTCTCCGAGAGCAGATCTGCAATCCCGGCTGCACGATCTCCATTAAATTTATCCACACGGGCTTGGATTTGAGGCTCTATTAAAGCGGTCTCGACCCATCCCGGGCAGATTGCATTAACCGTGACCCCGCCTGATTCACGTGTACCTGCATCGGCATACTCCAAAGCGGTTACACGGGTGATTCCAATGATTCCGTGCTTTGCGGCAACATAAGGAGCTTTGGCGACAGATGCGACCAGACCATGAACAGAAGCGGTGTTGATCACGCGACCATAACCACGTTCGGCCATCTGAGGTAAAAGCAGGCGCATAGTGTCAAAGACTGAGGAGAGATTTATAGCAATGATGTCATTCCATTTACTTCGTGGCATCTCTGCGGTGGGCGCAGTGAATTGAATCCCGGCGTTGTTACAAAGAATATCGACTGGGCCATTGGATAAGATTTTTTGGATAAGTTCTTCAGTTGCAGAACTATCTCTGAGATCTGAAACATGCGCTTCAACTTTGCCAGCGCCTGCGCTTTTGACTATGGCGATTGCGGAGTCAATGGTCGCTTGATCGCCCAAACCATGGAGAACTAAATCTGCTCCTTCACGCGCCAAGGCGGTAGCAATGCCCAGCCCGATTCCTTGGAACGAGCCGGTGACGAAAGCTCTTCGACCTTGAAGTTGACCCATGCTTACTCCGGATCTCCATAAATGAGTTGGGCGCACTTTTCCGCACCGGTTGCTTCGAGCATCATGTCGTAATGGTTGGTATCAGGAACCATGACCAACTTTAATTTGGGGTACGTAGGAAGTACGTGTTGAAGAACTGGGATTGGGTACAACCCACCAGCTTCATTTTGCAGACCTCGTTCTGGCTTCACAAAGAGAACTTCATCTTTTAGGCCTTTCAAGCAATCGCTGATCAAGGTATCGCCGAACATATTTTGGTTGTCTCCGATGACAGCTTCAACATTGGTAGACGCGCGCAATTCGGGAGCGTGGCCGCGTAGGTCATAGTCGACGTATTCATCTAGCACTGGAGTCCAACCTTTATTGAACGCCGCCTGCGACTTCCAGAAATCTCGATACTCTTCCTTGGATGTAAATCTCATATCTAAACGAGCCATCGCCGCACCTAGGACCAAAGGTAAAACTTCTTCAATCGTCATTCCCGGTGGAAGAGGTAAGGGGATACCCCCATCAATTAAGACCAAACGTGAAACTCGATCTGGATTCAAACCGGCCAAAACCACCGCCACAAACCCACCCATAGAGTGCCCGATAACATCCATCGTTTCGAAGCCGAGATAGTCCATGGCCGCTATCAAATCTTTGGCATGAGCACGCATTCCAAACGGACCTGGAAGTTGGTTGGAATCCCCGCGACCTCGTAAATCCACGGCGTAGGGCACGAAACCTCTGGTGATCAGGGATTTTGCAAAGAGTTGAAACGCTCGATTTGAAGAAGTCACACCGTGTAAAAGTAAAACCGGGGTGCCAGCACCTTCAGGTCCGTAGCGAAAGAGCGCAAGGTCGCCCCCATCTACTTTTACTAGGAATTTCGCGGCTGGTAGAAAAGGTGCAGTACCCATAACTAGAGAATAGCCGTTCGTCGAAACTTTCGTAAGAAAAATGTTGTGAAATCGTAATAATCACATTGACGCGTTAAGAAAACACGGGACTAGACTCGAAAATAACTAAGAGCCAATTGGCACGCGATTGGCTTTCCTAACTCTTTAGGGGATAACTAAATGGGAATTCGTTCAAAGTTAACACGCGTAGGAGTCGCGCTTCTGACAGTCGCGATTGTTGCGCCCGCTGCAATCACAGCACCAGCTGGTGCAGCAGCAGATATTAAAATTGGTGTTATTACCGCAACATCCGGTGGCTTGAAGTCATACGGCGATGCTTATAACGCAGCCCTCGATTGGGGTCTGAAGTATTACACCGGTGGCACGATGAGCATCAACGGTGCAAAGCTTGTTGTTACCAAGAAAGATGATGGTGGCGATCCTGCTGCCGCAACCGCAGCTTTCAAAGACATGGTCGGCAACGGAACTAAAATCATCGTTGGAACCGCCTCTTCAGCAGTCGCATTGACATTGGCTCCACTTGCTGCCCAAAACAAAGTTCTCTACATCTCTGGTCCAGCAAAGAATGACTTGGTTGTTAGCGCAGCCAATAAGTATGTCTTCCGTTCCGGAAACAACTCCAGCCAAGACTTGGCTCCACTTGCAGGCATCAGCCCAATCAAGGGCAAGAAAGTTGTCCTTTTCGTTGAAGACAACGCATTCGGTGCTGGAAACATTGCCGCCGCCAAGGCTCTTCTCGGACCAAAGGGTGCGGTATTTGATGAAATTAAGGTTGCAACCACTGCAACAGATTTCACTCCTTACGCCAAGAAGGCGGCTGACTCTGCCGGCGCATACATCTTTATTGCTTGGTCAAATGCTTTGACCGCTGGTGGAATGTTCACCGCATTGAAGCAACAGGGTGCATTCACCAAGAGCCGTCCAATCACCGGCCTTGCTGGTGTTGCCTCCTACGACATCTACGGAACCATCTTTGATGGTACTAAGGCAGTATTGACCAACAGCTACTTCCCTGGCGTCTTCGCCAGTGCGGCCGCTTCTTCACTCAACGCCGAATACTTGGCTACCAAGCAATCACAAGATCTCTTCACCCCAGCTGGTGCAGATGCTGCTCGAATGATTGTTCGTGCCCTGACCGGTAACACCGATGTAAATATCGATACCGCCATCAGCAACCTCGAGGGTTACACCTGGTTGGGCGTCAAGGGTCGCATGTTGATCGACGGCACCACTCACCAATTGATCCAGCCAATGTTCTTGGTCTCACTCAATAAGAGCGGTTCACACTACGTTCCAAAGCTAGTTCGTACTTTGTATAACGTAGGTCAATAAACAATAAATTCAGAAATGAGAAGGAGAAGCCTGGCACTTAATGGTGTCAGGCTTCTCTTCTGAAAGGCAATGGTGGTATTTTCGCCACGTAATCAATCCACAATGAGGTGATGAGTGACTTCAGCGCTAAGCGTTAACGATCTAAGTTTGAATATCGGTGGCGCCAAGATTCTCGACGGCATCACCCTTGATGTTCAAGAGAATGAAACGTTAGGCATCATCGGTCCAAACGGCGCCGGAAAAACTTCCTTTTTTAATTTGCTCTCTGGTTTACGTTCACCTTCGCGCGGCGAGATATTTCTGGGTGACAAAAATATAACTCGTAAAGCGCCTTATGAGAGAGCCAAACTGGGTCTTGCCCGCACTTTTCAAACTTCCAGCATCTTTCCTAATCTCACCTGTCTAGAAAATGTGAGAATTGCAGCCCAAGCTGCCAATAACAAATCCCTTAATATTTTGAAGAACGCGTATAGCTTTCCTGAGGTAGTCGCGAAGGCACAAGAAGGTTTGGATCAAGTTGGCTTAAGTTCACGTTCGCTCCAAAAAGCCGGTTCGCTCTCTCACGGAGATAAGCGCCGATTAGAAATTGCCATCATCTTGGTTTCTAATTCCGAAGTCGTTCTCCTGGATGAACCAATGGCTGGAATGAGTGTCGAGAATGTTCCCGAACTCGTCGAAATTATTCGATCACTGAAGACCGTGCATAAAAAGACGGTGTTAATAGTCGAGCATCATATGGAGGTTATTTTGGGCTTGGCGGATCGAATTGCAGTCCTTAACTACGGTGAACTTCTTGTCTGTGATACGCCGGCCAATGTCATTGCAAACCCCATCGTGCAAAGCGCTTACATA
>SESB01001439.1_pt1 | contig 15604 bp, 11 predicted proteins | sample 3171441 | NCBI WGS metagenome assembly SESB01 (sample SAMN06051867, study PRJNA518727) | freshwater metagenome | biome: subpolar coniferous forest; feature: holomictic lake; material: water; isolation source: holomictic Lake 227, 6 m depth | place: Canada: near Kenora, Ontario | collected...
TCACCCGAGGCTTTTGGTTAGCAGATACCACGGTCACTCAAACGTTCTGGCTAGCGGTGATGGGTAATAATCCCAGTCAATTTAAAGATAATCCTGAGCATCCGGTTGAACAAGTCAGTTGGCATGATGCCCAGTTGTTTATTGACCGCTTGAACGGCTTGCTTCCGGGACTTTCGGCTAGGCTGCCCAGTGACGCTGAATGGGAATATGCCTGTCGGGCTGGAACAGACACGCCTTTTTCTTTCGGTGCTAACATCACCCCAGAACAGGTCAATTACAATGGTAGTTATCCTTATTCGGGTGGTGAGAAGGGGCTGTATCAAGAGAAGACGCTTCCGGTTAAATCCTTGCCCGCTAACCCCTGGGGCTTTTACGAGATGCACGGCAATGTTTGGGAGTGGTGCGCTGATGTTTGGCAACAGCAGATGTCATCGGCGCCAGTGACTGACCCGTTGATAACAGGCGGTGATGGAGACTTGCCCCGCGTGCTTCGCGGCGGTGCTTGGGACGACGGTGCCAGGAGGGCGCGTTCGGCCTTCCGCTACGCCACCCTGCCCGTCTTTGCCTTCATCTACGTGGGCTTCCGTTTTTGCCTGAGGTCATGTGAGTTACAGCCAGGTCAGGGCAGTGGAACAGCAGCACCGGTAGCGCCTGATAAAGACCCGGGCAGACGCGTCGCGGAGCAGCGGCAGACAGGGTCTTTATCAGGCGCGGTCGATGAGTCGACCTGATGGGGCAAAACGCCTTACAGACTAATGTCATTAAGTTAAGGGAAGAAACCATGAAACACATGTTTTTTAAAGTGCCGGTGTATCTATGAATTTATCTCCACCTGTTTTCCCTTATCCCTGGGCTTCTGAATGGGGCGAAGACCGCTACGGTCTCTGGCAGACGCTCACTTATCAGGGCATAGACTATGCTTTTCGCTGGATACCTCCTGGTACTTTTATGATGGGCTCGCCGGAGAATGAGCAAGGGCGCTATGATAACGAAGACTTACATTCAGTCATTCTGAGCCAAGGTTTTTGGCTGGGGGAAACCACTGTGACCCAAGCTCTTTGGCAAGCTGTCATGTCTACAAATCCTAGTGAGTTTAAAGGCGATAATCGGCCTGTTGAAAATGTCAGTTGGGATGATGTCCAGATGTTCATCGAACGCTTAAACCAGATGCACCGCACATTACAGACCCGTTTGCCGTGGGAAGCCGAATGGGAATATGCCTGCCGTGCCGGCAGCCAAACTCCGTTTAATTTTGACGGTGAACTGAACTTGGACAAGGTTAATTATAAGGGTACATGGGATTTTTCAGATAACCCTGTCGAGAACGCCTTTCGGGAAACCGCCGCAGTAAAGACCTATTCCTGCAATGCGTGGGGCTTGTATGAAATGCACGGCAACGTCTGGGAATGGTGTCAGGATAGTTGGCAAAAGAATCTAGGTACAGAGGCCGTTTGTGACCCTTGGCTACGGCAACAACCGTTAGGCTTAGGCGCTGTCCATGTTATGCGCGGAGGGTCTTGGCTCGATGTCGGTAGGTTCGTGCGTTCCGCTTACCGTGGTAAGAACACGCCTGATTCCCGCAGCCTTAACGTAGGCTTTCGTCTCGCCCTAGGTCATGCTGAGCTACAGCCAGGTTAGGGCAGTGGAACAACAGGGCAGGTAGCGCGTGATAAAGATCCAGGCAGACACGTCGCGGTGCAGCGGCAGACCGGGTTTTTATCCCGCGCGGTCGATGAGCCCCACTCTTGGAGTAAGATAGCTTTAGGAATGAGTACGAGATGATTGAATCAAGATCATGCTTCAAGAATGTCGCCCCTGCTTATTACAGGGCTTAACAGCACATCCTGCCAAACAAACGAGAACACTTCCCAAGCAAATGATCTAACGCAAAAACCTTGCGAGTTGCCTGATAAGACGCATCAGGTGACTGGCCAAGCTGGAAAGATCGCTAGCTAGCTTAAAAGCTCGTCATAACGACTCGCTTGATGACTGGCCAGTCTTGCTAGGTGTCACTGCTTGTTAGTGTCGTCTCTTAAATAGTAAACACACGCTATTGAAGCTATGTGTGACATGAGGGAAGCCATGACAGACACCTCAACAGCATTTTGAGGCATCTAGCAAAGAGTTTGAGAGGTCTCAAAGTAGCTGCGAAAAACTATTGAGATGCGCCAGGTCTCTTGCGAGAGCTGCGAGACAACGGGAATGTGGTGCGACGTGTAGCCTAATGGTCTTTTAAATCATTAAAGTCTTCTATACTATCAATATCCAGTTCGGCTTCTGGTAAAGGTATTTTTATAACATCCTTTTCAAACTTAATTAATAATGACTTAGCGCCTTGATCGCCCTGAAGGGCCTGTAACGGTGTAAAGAATCGGGCTGGGAATAGGGCAGGTACGCCCACGGATTGATGATATTCACTGGCTACAATCTGAGTCGATGAATTGATCCACGTAGTCAGTAAGCATTGAAAATGTTCAACTCTAATCAAAGGCTGATCACTCAACACGATAAGCGCAGCCGTTGCGTTATCAGGTAATGCCTGAATACCTGCTCGTATCGAAGAGGCTATACCTTGTTGCCAGTCCTGGTTAATAACCGTTTTAAAGGCGTTTAGATTAATACTGGTTTCTATCGCGTGACTGTGCGCACCGAGCACAACGATGATACGCTCCTGTAAAATGGCTTGAACATTGAGGAGGGCGTGTTCTAACAGAGGTCGATTGTTCCAGTTCAGTAATTGTTTGGGATTGTGTCCAAGACGACTTGAGGTGCCAGCCGCTAAAACGATAGCATAGACCTTATCGCTGGACATAGTCGGGTAAATGCCCATAGTTGTCGTTGCTGAGTTGTTGCCCATTACGTTTGTTTAATTCAGCATGAATACCTGCCACGATTGATAAGGCTATCTCCTCAGGTGTTTCGGCACCAATGTCTAAACCCACTGGACCAAAAACCCGTGACGAAATTTTCGAAGCGTCATTTCCCAGTGATTGTAATAACTTAATCTTACGGTGAACGGGGCCCAGTAAGCCTATAAAAGGTATGTCACAATGAGCCAGTGCTTTAAGATAGCGTTGGTCATATTCGATATTATGGGTCATCACTATCAGCGCGTTAAACTGATTGATGTCCAGATCATCATGGAGGGTCTCCGGTGTTCTGTAAAGTAATTGATCCACGTGAGGAAAGCGGTCTTTGATAATATACCCCGGTCGATGGTCAACGACTGTTATACGCCAACCCAGTAACCTGGCAAATTGGGTTAAGGGGATAGCATCAGCACCGGCACCCAGAATAAGTAAACGCAGAGGAGGATGTATTGGTTCGTAAAAGGCTTTAATGGTTTGGCTATTAATAACGTGCGTTTCAATATGCGGTTTTTGTTTCTCAATGGTTTGCAGGGCGGCACTCGTAAAAGGGAAGGGTGCAGTGGATAGCAGTTCACGATTATTTGTCGTTGTTGTCGGCACAAATAAGCTATAGCCCGCTGGAAAATCATTGTATTCAGACTCCACGACCGTGACCATAATACTTTGAGCATTATTTTCGGCTGCGTCAATCAAAGTATTTAACGGCGCAAAGTGTTCTTCTGCTTTTAGCAATTGTAAAAATACTCTGACCGCGCCATTACAACCCAGTCCCAAGCCCCAGATAATATCATCTGAGGAGCGCATGTCATAAAAGACCGTTTTCGGTGCGCCGGTTTCAAAAACAGCGAGTGCCTGTTCTATTAAATCTCGTTCAAAACAACCACCTCCCAATAAACCAATCAGCTCTCCTTCAGTCGTTATTAACATCCTCGCACCGGCTTTTTGATAAGTCGAGCCGAAGGTTTCTATAATGGTTGCGAGTACACAATTCTCAGCTTTTTGGGTGAGACGCTGGTAAGCGTCAATCAGGTGGTTGATTTTATTAGCCATGATGTTATCCCTCAACTCCAGCTTAGATCAGTTTTTAATAGCGGTAATTCTCGTACCCGAATACCCGTCGCAGCAAAGATGGCATTACAGACAGCAGGCGCTAATGGCGGAAGTGCAGGCTCGCCCAGTCCGGTCACCGGATACTCGGTTTTAAGAAAATGTACATCGACCTGAGTCGGTGCATCATTGATACGAATCATCGGATAATCACCAAAATTACTTTGGACAATGCGCCCTTTTTCGATATTCAAATCTTGAAACATCAGTGCGCCCAAGCCATCAATGACAGAACCTTGCACCTGATTTTCAGCACCGCTGAGATTAACAATTTGCGCACCAATGTCAGTGGATACGATGACTCGATCAACTTTAAGAGCGCCTGATTTAGAAACAGTGACTTCCGCTACGTGGGCAATATAACCCTGATGACTAAAATGAAACGCAATGCCTTGACCTTGGCCTTTAGGAAAAGTTTTTTTACCCCAGTCAGCTTTCTCGGCCACATGCTGCAACACGTGTTTCATTCGGTTAACATCATAAGGGATGCCTTGTTTACCGGTGCCGGGTATAAAGTCTTTGTTACCCAATATGTCTAACCGAAACTCTAAAGGATCACGTCCTGCTGCATGAGCCAGTTCGTCAATAAAACTGTGAAACACCCAAGCTAATACATTACTGCGAGGTGCTCGCCAAGGGCCCATAGGAATATTACATTCCAAGGGTGTTTGTTCAAGCAGGCAGTTTTCAACCCAACGACCTGGAAATTCATCGCCTGATAAGTTCGCACCGCTACCCAACTCTAAAGTGGACTTACCGTCTTTAAGTACTTTATTGCCAAAGGTAACAAAATGGTTTTGCCATGAAATAAGTTTACCTTGTTGATTAATGCCACCTTTCAAGAAATGAAAGCCACCGGCACGGAATTGATCATGGCGTAAATCATCTTCTCGTGTCCAGGTTAACTTCACCGGTCCTTTTACATGTTGGGCAATCGCTGCGGCTTCGATAATATAATCTGGAATTAAACGTCGACCAAAGCCACCACCACTGCGGGTGATATGCAGAGTGATTTTTTCTTTAGGGATTCCTAGGGTTTCGGTAATGATTTTCTGTCCAGCCTCTGGGTTTTGGGTGGGCGCCCAAAGTTCAAAGGTACCGTCTTTAAACCAGGCCGTACAGTTTTGTGGTTCTATACTGGCATGTGAAATGAATGGGTAACTGTAAGACGCTTCTACTGTTTTGTCTGCGCTTTTGTGGGCGGCTTTTGCATCACCATCATTACGTAAGACTTCAGTACCGGGCTTGGTTGATAGAGCTTTTGCCTGCGCTGTAAAACCCGCCCAGCTTTCTGTTGCACCCGTACCGTCATTCCAAACAACGTCGAGTTGTTTTCTTGCGCTAAACGCTGACCAGGTTGAATCAGCGACAATAGCAACACCCGGCAATAAGCCTTTCAGATTTGAACCACCTTCTATAATGAAGGCATATTTAACACCGGGCAATGATTTGATTTTATCCAGATTAGCACTGACTACTTTACCGCCAAACACCGGTGACTTTTCGTAGACAGCATAAAGTAAGCCGGGTAGTTGTACATCAATACCGAATAACGGTTTGCCGGTAACCACGCCAGGATTATCAATACCACCAATGCGAGTGCCCAGTAATTTATACTCTTTTGAGTCTTTTAGTTTAACGGTTTCAGGTGCAGGGACGGCTAAGGTCGCGGCTTTTTCGACCAGTTGACCGTAGCTTAACTGTTTTCCGGTTGCTGAATGATGAACCGCGCTGTCTTTTGCTATAAGTTCAGAAACGGGTACTTTTAAGATGTCAGCGGCGGCGCTGATGAGCATCGTGCGAGCAGTAGCACCCAGCTTATGAAATTCTTCGTAATTAGTGGGCGTGGATCGGGAACCTCCAGCACTTTGACTGCCATAAATAGGGTCTAGGTCGCCTTGTAAAATGACTACATCTTTCCAGTTAACCTCCAACTCTTCCGCAATGACCATCGGTAAAGACGTTTTGATACCTTGGCCGATTTCGGGTTGCTTGCTGATTAAGGTGACCGTACCGTTCGTAGCGATATGAATAAAGGCATTGGGTTTAAAGATACCGGTTTCAGGAACAGTAGAGGGTTTTGCAATTTGTTTTGTTGCGCTGTCAGCGCTATTAAAATAAAAACCCAAGGCAAGCCCACCGCTAGCCAATACTGACTTTCGCATAAAGTCACGGCGACTGGCATTTTCTAAATGTTGATCGTTCATGCTGACTCCTTGGTAGCTATTTCGGCGGCGAGGTGAATACCTTTTCGTATTCTGAGATAAGTACCGCAGCGGCAGAGATTCCCGGCAAGGGCTTTATCGATGTTCGCATCTGAAGGCTTGGGTGTTTTTTTCAGTAAAGCTGCAGCGGTCATGATTTGTCCGGCCTGGCAGTAACCACATTGCGGTACGTCGAGTTCTTGCCAGGCTTTTTGTAAAGGATGCTCTCCTTTAGGGTCAAGGCCCTCAATGGTGGTTACTTTACGATTACCTAAAGTAGAGATAGGCGTTTGACAGGCTCGGGTGGGTTCGCCATCGATATGCACAGTGCAGGCGCCGCACTGGCCTATTCCGCAACCAAATTTAGTGCCGACAAGATTTAAATGATCTCTCAATACCCACAGCAAGGGGGTATCGGAGGCAACACTGACCGTTTTTGTGGTGCCATTAATATGGAGGGTGTATTTGCTCATGAAATGGATTCTTTAAAAGTAGTTATTAGTTTTAATTATAAGAGTTGGAGGGTTTAATCATCCAAACGGATTAGCTATATAAAGTTTGATCAGCAGAAATACAAAGTGGTTATGCTAAATAATAGTCGGTTTTTAATTATTTCTTTAAGTTTAAGATTTCAAGAGGAAAAGCATGATTTATGCCATTAACTAATTAGTTGGCTCTAAGCCGTATTTGCAATCGTCTATTTAACAAACTACGGTTAGTACGATGATAGTTCTGCTGTTTTTTGGTCATGAATTGTTGATTGGGTGCTTATTAATCAACAGCGCTGTGTTAATTTTCATGTCGCTCTTCAAGAAGTGTTGAACTGGATTGAGCGGTTAATGATTGTTATCGTTACTAGAGAGCAATTTTATATCAATTAATGAGTCAGTGATGTAATTCATGGCTCATTAATTGCTTGCTAAGCATTCACGTTATCACGTATTTAATGGGACTTAACATGACATTGACAGCTTTTTTTAATAACGCTCAGCGTAATAGATTTCTTGGTTTTGCTCTAGCTTCAAAGGTTTTATCTGGAGTGATACTGGGATTAGTAGGTTCTTTAATAAGTTTTTCAATAAATGCTGAATCAACAACTGATTTCGCTAGTCTGAATCCAAAGGCAATCTCTATTACATTGCCTGAAAAAATTAATTGGGTTGCAAATCCCAGTGGTTCCGAAACTGCTGTTTTGGTTGGTGATCCATCAAAAGAAGGTTTGTACGTTGTACTAACTAAATGGAAAGCGCATCACAACAGTAAACCGCATTCACATCCCAATGATCGGTTTATTACAGTTATTTCTGGTACATGGTGGGTGGGCACCGGTGAAGACTACAATACTGATAATTTAAAACCGGTTCCTGCGGGAAGCTTTGTAACCCATTATGGCAAAGAGGTTCATTATGATGGGGCTAAAGACGGTGATGTTATTTTACAAATCGTAGGGATTGGCCCTGCAACGGCAAGCCCAGCGGTAAAAAATTAAAGCATTGAACATAAAAAATAACTTATTACGCCGCCGAATTTTTAAATAACGTTATGTGGATTGTTCATATTGCTTTACGTCGCCCATACACTTTTATAGTGGCGGCTTTACTTATCCTGTTGTCAACACCTTATGTGTTGCGCAATATGCCAACGGATATTTTTCCAACGATTGATATTCCAGTTGTGGCGATGCTGTGGGAATACAAAGGCATGACAGCTAAGGAGCTATCTGATCGTTTGACGGGGTCTGTTGAGCGCTCAATGTCTCTGATTGATGGTATTGAGCATAGTGAATCATTGTCATTTGCTGGTACTGCCGTGATAAAGGTGTTTTTTCATCCTGATACCGATATACGTACTGCCATTGCTCAAGTGATGTCTAGCAGTAACTCGGTGTATCGCTCATTGCCCGCTAATACAGCGCCTCCACAGGTTATTCAATACTCTGCATCGGATTTGCCACTGGTTCAATTAGGTATCTCCAGTAGCACAGTTCCAGAAACAGAAGTCAACGATTTAACGAACAATATTGTCCGAAATGCTCTGCAGTCGAAACCGGGTATTTCAGTAACTAATCCGTTTGGATCAAAAGGTCGTCAGGTGACGGTGGATATTAACCCTGCTGCTTTAACTGCCCGTGGATTAACACCTTCGGATCTTGTTGATGCCATGGCGGTACATAATTTAATTTTACCCACGGGGACCATAAAAGTGGGGTCAACAGAATATGATGTCACTTTAAATGGTGCGATTGCATCAATCCCCAAGATTGGTGATATCCCCGTGCGAACGGTCAATGGTGTGACTACTTTTGTTCGGGATGTGGCTATTATTCGAGATGGCGCATCACCGCAAACAACGATTGCACGCCAAAATGGTGAGCGGGGTATTTTAAACTCTATTTTTAAAAGAGGCCGAGTCTCAACTCTGGATGTAGTCGGTTTTGTAAAGGATATAATCCCCAGTATGCTTGCGCAAATGCCCGAGGGTATTAATATGAGGCTGATGTTTGATCAGTCCTTGTTTGTTCGGGCTGCGATCGGTAATGTTTTACACGAGGCATTGATTGCCGCCGGTTTAACGGCTGCAATGATTTTACTGTTTCTGGGTAATTGGCGGAGTACCTGTATTATTGCGGTGTCGATTCCTTTGTCGATTATGTGTTCACTGATTATGTTGTACTTGCTGGGTGAAACTATCAACTTGATGACCATGGGAGGGTTGGCTTTAGCGGTAGGTATTTTAGTCGATGATGCTACGGTTGAAATTGAAAACATCGAACGGCAAATGTTGATGGGAAAAAATCCCCGTCAGGCTATTCTTGATGGTGCAGCTGAAATTGCAATGCCTGCCTTAGTCTCTACTTTATGTATTTGTATTGTGTTCGTTCCGATGTTCTTTTTAACCGGGGTGGCTCATAGTCTTTTTGTACCTATGGCTGAAGCGGTGGTGTTTGCCATGCTGGCCTCCTATCTCTTATCACGGACGTTAATCCCGACTTTAGTGATGTATATGATGTCAGGACATCACCCCTTGCCGAGTCATAAAGAGGTGCATTCGGATCATATTAACGTAAGTGCTTTTAAGAAAATACATCGGGCGTTTGAGCGCGGTTTTGAGCATTTTCGAAGTCATTATGTGCTGCTTTTAAGTCACTTTTTGACGCATCGTACTCGTTACAGTACAGGATTTATGATTTTTTTCTTATCCTCTTTAGCTTTAACGCCTTTTTTGGGTCGAGACTTGTTTCCTGCGGTTGATGCAGGTCAACTTAGATTACATGTGCGTGCTCCCGCAGGCACACGTATAGAAGAGATGCCTGCTTTAATCGATGAAATAGAGAAGGTCATTCGTTCACGCATTCCCGCAGATGAACTGGGTGATGTTCTGGATATTATTGGGGGACCTTATAGTTCACGCAATACACTATTTGGGAATTCAGGTACGGTTGAGACAGCGGATAGTGAAATTATGATTTCACTGACACCAGGACAACATGCGCCGAGTAGTGAATATATTCAGGATTTACGTGCAGAATTACCTAATCGCTTCCCCGGTATAGAGTTCTTTTTTCAACCCGCAGACCAAGTCAGCCAGACGCTTAACTTTGGCGTGCCGGCACCGATTGATATTCAATTTGTTGGTGGAAAACCCGAAGACATTATGCCGTTGGTCAGACAGCTTAATAATAGTCTCCGTGGAATCCCCGGTATTGTTGATGCGCATATTTTTCAACGGGTGGGTAAGCCTGCCTTAGATCTTGAGATGAATCGTTCACAGCTAGAGCAATTTGGCTTGTCGGCACGTGATGTGGCTCAGAATTTATTATTAACCTTGAGCGGCAGTATGCAAACGGCACCGACCTATTGGTTGAATCCTAATAATGGTAATACTGTTAATATTGGGGTGATGGGTAATCCACTGGATTTAGACAGTATTGAAGCCTTGATGAGAATACCTGTAGGAGGGGCTAATAATGGCGAGCCTCAGTTATTAGGTAATTTGGTTACTCTAAAACGATCAGGTCAACCTGCGGCAGTGACTCACTATAATGCGAATAACGTATTTAATATTTATGCCAGTGTAGAGGGCAGGGACTTGGGAGCAGTAGGGGCTGAAATTGAAAAGCTGACAGAGGATATTAAACTTAAATTGCCTCGGGGTGCTGAAATCGCGGTACGTGGGCAAATCCAGACCTTGAATAGTTCATTTATTGGTTTAGCCATTGGCTTAGCGGTTGCTATTGTGATGTTGTATTTATTGTTGGTGGTTAACTTTCAGTCCTGGCTTGATCCGCTGATTATTGTGAGTGCCTTACCGGCTGCTCTAGCGGGTATTGCCTGGACACTTTTTTTGACTGGCACTACCTTAAGTATACCGGCTCTGACCGGCAGTATTATGTCAATGGGCGTAGTGACTGCGAATAGTATTTTGCTGGTGTCTTTCGCGCGTACCAGACTCAATGACGGTGTGCCGCCTGTTACGGCTGCCCTGGAAGCCGCAGCGACTCGCTTAAGGCCAGTATTGATGACGGCCTTTGCTATGATCGTGGGTATGTTACCTATGGCGGTGGGTTGGGGTGAGGGGGCAGAGCAAAATGCACCGTTGGGGCGTGCTGTGATTGGTGGTTTGGCATTTGCTACCGTCTCAACCTTACTGTTTGTGCCACTGGTCTTTGCAAGTACACATCGTTGGCTTGATCGCCGGTTTTCTAATCGAACTCTTCTTTTCGCTGAATAAAATTGTATGAATAGTAGTCAACCTCCTTCATTTTCTTTGTCTTCTGTTGATAATCCGCATCGTACCCTTGTGATTGCTAAGAGATTGGGATTGGGTTTTTTAGTTTTTTTGTTGGCTGCTGGTGGGTGGCGATTGTCAATCAACCAGGTTGAAGCAAACAATTTAAATAAACGAAACGCTGCAAGTCTAGCCCGAAGCGTCATAACTGTTCACTCAAAACCCGGTGAAGTTTCCCGTAAACTTGTTTTACCTGCAAGTTTAAGAGGGAATACTGAAACACAGCTCTATTCTCGTACCAATGGTTATTTGAGTGCTTGGTATAAGACGATTGGCGATCAGGTAAAGAAAGGTGAGCTTTTGGCCGTCATTGATGTACCCGAGTTAGAGCAGGAACTAGCCCAAGCACATGCCGCACTGGCACAAGTTAAAGTCAGGCTGGAATTGGGTCGTTCGACTTTAAAACGTTGGACTCATTTGAAAGAAACGGACAGTGTGATTCAACAGGAGTTTGATGAGAAGCGCAGTGCAGTTTTACAGGCTGAAGCCGATTTTGCCGCAGCTGAAGTCAATGTTAAACGTATAGAAAAGATTGAAAGTTATCGACGCATTGTAGCGCCATTTTCAGGTGTTATAACGCGTCGTTCAGTCGATGTCGGTAGCCTGATTAATGTGGGTACACAGGAATTATTTGCACTGACGCAAACCGATCCACTTCGGTTGACAGTGTGGGTTCCGCAAGTTTATGCCGACGATGTTAAAGTGGGGCAAGAAGTCGGAGTGCGTCAGCAGCAAGAATCGGGTAGTATAGTGTCCGCTGCTCATATTGAACATGTTGCCGGTGCTTTAGATCCCATTAATCGCTCACGTCAAGTCGATATTACGTTACCGAATAGTGATGGTAAAATCTTACCAGGATCTTATGTTGAAATTTCAATCAATGTGGTGAGTAGTAAAGCGAGTCCGCTGGTGGTGCCTGCCAATGTCTTGGTGGTTGATCAGGCAGGAACCCATGTTGTTACGGTAGATTCTGAAAAGCGTATTGCTTTTCGTCCGGTTAAGTTAGGCCGGGATTTTGGAAGGGAAGTCGAAATAGTTGAGGGAATAGATTTAAATCATGTATTAGTGGCGAGTCCTTCAGATTTATTGGTAGAAGGGGAGACAGTGAAGATCGTTGAAACACCGTCGAAACAGGATAATAAACCGAAAGATAAGTCAGTTACTAAGTCATGATGATTAAACCAAATTAGTATGTACATGCTCCTACATGTTTTACAAAATTTAATGTGAGGAGATTTTCAATCTAAATCTTGCATGGTGGCCAGTCAACTGGGAGCCAGCGGGTTAATCATAGGTAACTATTATATGTCAAACTGGTATAAAGATAATTCTCAGTCAATTGGAAAAACGCCTTTAGTGCGGCTTAATCGCATTATTGACAATACATCGGTGACTGTACTGGCAAAAATTGAAGGCCGCAATCCAGCGTATTCAGTAAAATGCCGTATTGGTGCCGCCTTAATTTGGGATGCAGAACAGCGTGGTTTGCTGGGGCCAGGCAAGGAGTTGATTGAGCCTACTAGCGGTAATACTGGTATTGCTCTAGCTTTTGTCGCGGCTGCGCGCGGCATACCTTTAACGTTAACGATGCCAGAAACCATGAGCATAGAGCGCAGAAAGTTACTCGTAGCCTACGGGGCCAAGTTGATATTGACAGAAGGCCCAAAAGGAATGAGTGGTGCTATTGCAAAGGCCGAAGAAATTGCTGCTTCTGATCCAGATCGTTATGTATTACTGCAACAATTTAAAAACCCTGCAAATCCGGCTATTCACGAACAGACCACTGGGCCAGAAATTTGGGAAGATACCGATGGCGAAATTGATATTTTAATATCTGGTGTGGGGACGGGAGGAACTATTACCGGTGTCTCACGTTACATCAAACAATCAAAGGGTAAAGCGATTACTTCAATTGCGGTGGAACCTTCTGCCAGCCCAGTACTTAGTCAATATCGCGCAGGCGTCCCCTTACAACCGGGTCCGCATAAAATTCAAGGTATCGGCGCTGGTTTTGTGCCAGCGATACTTGATTTATCCCTGGTTGATGAAATTGAACAGGTGAGCAATGAAGAAGCTGTTGCTTATGCGCGTCGATTGGCTCAGGAAGAAGGTATACTTTCAGGTATCTCCTGTGGTGCAGCGGTTGCTGTGGCAGATCGTATTGCTAAGCGCCCTGAAAATGTCGGTAAAACTATTGTTGTCATCTTACCCGATTCTGGTGAACGTTATTTAAGTTCGATCTTGTTTGAAGGATTATTTAATGAGGGTGGTCTTGCAGTATGAACGATTACCACCCTTTAAATGGACATTATGCCTGGGGAATTGACAGCATCGTAGCTGAACTGCGTGATTTGCGTGTTCAATCGCTGGAAAATAGAAGTCGGCGGGATAAACCGCCCAAACTACCTTCCAGTAAAGAACTGCAAATCATATTGGATGGTTTAGGAGCCGTTTTGTTTCCTAACCGTCTGGGTTTGCCAGATCTGAATGATGAAGGTATCGATTATTTTGTTGGACATACACTAGAAAATTTGCTCCGTAAGCTCTACAAACAAATAAGTCGTGAATTACATTTTGTTTCTGGTTTTCAAGGTTTCAATGAAGCAGATAATCAACAAGCAATTAATATTGCGAGGCAGTTTGCGACAAGATTACCCTTAGTTAGAAAACTGCTAGATACAGATATTCAGGCCGCCTTTGAGGGAGATCCTGCCGCGAGAAGTCCTGACGAAGTATTAGTCTGTTACCCGGGTATTACAGCGATTATTCATCATCGCTTGGCTCATATCCTGTATGAACTTGGGGCGCCGTTGGTCGCCAGGATTATATCAGAACTGGCTCATTCTGCTACCGGTATAGACATTCATCCGGGTGCGCAAATTGGTGAGAGCTTTTTTATAGATCATGGAACGGGTGTTGTTATCGGAGAAACCGCTGTTATTGGAAAAAATGTGCGGGTTTATCAGGCCGTTACTTTGGGTGCCAAACGTTTTGAAAAAGACAGTTCTGGTTTACTGGTAAAGGGGACGGCCAGACATCCGATTGTTGAGGATAATGTGGTCATTTATGCCGGTGCTACTATTTTAGGCCGGATTACCATTGGTAAAAATTCGACCATAGGCGGCAATGTGTGGCTGACTCATAGCGTGCCCTCAGGTAGCAGCATAACGCAAGCTCATTTAGCCTAGGACTTAGTTTTTTTGAGTGCCGGAAAAGTGTTTCTTCAAAAAACACTTTTCCATCTTAAATGAAAGTGAGCAACATTTTAAGAAACATCTGGACCTGAAGCAAAGTGATACCGTGATTTTCCTAATTGTTTAGCCTCATACATGGCTTGATCAGCTTTTTTTAATAAGGATTTAAAATCGTGGCCGTTAGTGGGATAAATAGCCACGCCAATACTTGATGTAACATTTGCTGTCTCTTTGCCAATATAAACGGGTTTATTGATATCATTCAATAATCGCATTAATATATCTTTGCAATCGTCATCATTTTTAATATGTCTTAGGATAATGACGAATTCATCACCGCCGATTCTAGCTACTGTGTCATTTCTTCTAATGACTTTTTTAAATCGGTTTGCTATTTCACGCAACAGTTGGTCGCCAGCGTCATGCCCCAATCGATCATTGACTGGCTTAAAGTTGTCTAAATCCAGATAGCAAACAGCAAATTTTTCAAAGTTTCTATTAGAATTTGCTATAGCCTGCTCCAAACGATCTTTGAACAGAAAACGATTAGGCAAATTAGTCAGAGCATCATAATTTGCTAAGTATTCAAGTGTTTGTTTTCGTTTTAACAATTGAGATACATTGGAAAATACACCAACATAGTTTGTAATCGCACCGCTGTCATCTTTGATAGAAGAGAGCGTTAGCCATTCGGATTCAATATTGCCTTTTTGAAGATTATTTCGAATTTCACCGGACCAGTAACCTTTAATTCTAATACTTTCCCATAAGATGTGTGAAAACTCTTGATCATTAAGGGCAGGTTTGACTGTTTTTAAATTCTTACCAATTAATTCTTCATACTTAAAGTGAGTACTTTCACAAAACTTCGGGTTAACATCCATAATATGAAAGTCTGAATCAGTAATACAAATCTTATCGAGTGTATTTTTAAATACATTCGCGGCGAGTATAAGTTTTGCATCGGCTTTTTGTCGCTCACGCATTTCCCCAATTAAAAGCAGGGTACGGCTTGAAAGACTATCATACATTGATAGTGTAGTATCAATGAGCGTCTGAGTTGCCTTAGTCATTTTGTCTTTGACGATAAGACTGGCTTCTTCATAGGTTAATCCAGACTCTATAGCCAGTACAAGTTGAGCCATATGCATATCATTATTTAAAATATGGTAAACCAGCCAGTGAGTTAGAAATGAAATAGTTTTTGAGATGACCTCGCTCAAGTGTTGTTCACTATTCGTTTCCCTTTTTAGTTTAAGGACGTTATCAAAAAATTGCCGGTGGGTATTTTTATGGTTTAGTTCAATCTCCTTATTACTAAAGTATTTCGACCAAATCGTTTCTTCGGTATGGAAGTGATAATCAGCATAAGACAACAATTCGGTAAAAGTTTTATCAAGCTCATTACTGTTTAGTAGGTCTTCCAGATTAGTTGCAAGTT
>SESB01001443.1_pt1 | contig 15586 bp, 7 predicted proteins | sample 3171441 | NCBI WGS metagenome assembly SESB01 (sample SAMN06051867, study PRJNA518727) | freshwater metagenome | biome: subpolar coniferous forest; feature: holomictic lake; material: water; isolation source: holomictic Lake 227, 6 m depth | place: Canada: near Kenora, Ontario | collected 2014-07-08...
AGGCACTCCTCGCGTCGCAAGGAGTCGTCGTCGTCGGGTCCCCCTCCAAAAGTGGGCGCAGCCCCTCCCATCCCCCAAGAGGGGTCCGAGGGGGATTGCCATCCCTTCAAGCACCTTCCCGGCAGGGCATGGGATGGCCCTCCGGGCCGAGAGGTCGCAAGGTGCATGCCCCGAGCCGCCGGGCTGGCCCCCCTCCCTCAGCTTCTAGGCAGCTTCCGATGCCGAGCACCCGGGCACCCCGGTGGTGCGGGGTGACCCACACACATCAACCAGGCCATTCTTCTTCTTCTGCTGCTGCTGCTGCTGCTGCTGCTGCTGCTTCTGCCCTTGCCCAGCCCGCCAGGGCTCAGAAGAGCGTGTGGACCCTCCCGGGTTCTTCCCTGCCGGGAGGAGGGTCCACACGAGGGTTCAAAGGGGCCCTTCTGCATGCCTACAGGGCGGAAGCTGCCCAGAAGCTGCCTCTGCGCCGGCCCGGCACCCCGCCTTCATGGCGAGCGCGGTGCCGCGGTCGTCGAACACGGCGTCGAGGCCGGCGTCGACCGGCACGCTCCGCGCGTCGAGGAACGCACGCGAGAAGCCCGCGGCCTCGAAGGCGCGTCGGATGCGCCCCACGCCACGCCTCCGCGTCCGACGCGTCCGCGCGACGGCGGCGGGACCGCCCCTGCGCTGCCCGCCCGCCCATCCCGTGCGCGAGTTGATTACGTCCACTTTCTTTTTTTTCCCCGCATGTTTTTCGGATGCCGATGGAGTCTTTTAGAAACGTTCTGAATCAATGCATTCTGATGCCTCGTCCTCGACTCGACTACACCGTGCGGGCAAAAAATGTAGAGAGGAGTACCTCACCCAAGCCCCCCTTTGAAGTGGCGCCACTGCGTGCGGGCACCGCACTGTGGGCCAATTGTGGTGGTCCTTGTGGTGGGTGGCCCCGCCGAAATAATGTGCGCCCGTAGGGCAGCTGCCCTACGTTCTCCCCTGGGCCGACATGGCGCTGCCTCCCGCACGCGTCATCTACAGCACGCTGTTCTTCGTGCTGACGATGCTGCTGCTCATCGTCGCGCGCCCGAAGGCGCTGTTCCGGCCGGACGGGCGCGCCAAGGAGTTCGGCACCGGCGGCGACGGGCGCACGGCGTTCCCGATCGGCGTCGTCGTGGTGCTGATGGCCGTGCTCAGCCTGTACACCTTCGCCATGATCGACCTCGTCTTCCACTGACCTACCTGGTGCCTGCCGCACCACTGTCGATCCAAAGAAGGAATGCAAATACAAGGTTCACGTGCATGGGCTGGGACACCCCCAGCATCACATCCACCCCCCACCTCCACACGGTCTTTTGTTGAGGTGCCATGCAGAAAAAATTGGCGAGATGCCCCGACACACACTGCGATCGCCCTTGTTTGTACGCAATGGATGTTGTATCGATCACAATCGACGGGGACGGGGACGAGTTTGTGGTGTACGTCCCGGCTGAAGCATTCGCAGAGTTGTTCAGCCCTCACGAGTCTCTTACACAGCAGAAGTTCAAGCACACCCACAACTACTTTGGGTTTGTAGAGGAGGGGACTACCCGATCGCCGTGTACAGCGGTGGCGCTGCCGCCTGGCCTCCCTTGCGCATTGTCGCCTTCTACGATGCTCAAGATTGCTTCGGGAGAGGACCCGACCATGCGAGACTGGCGCAACACTTCGGTCTCAACTACCACCACGAATGAATGGTCCGGACAAGAGAGCATGTTTTTTTTTTAATTGATCACATGTCCTTCAGTGGACAACTGAAACTCGGGTTGGGTATGCACAATGTACTTCGAGCGGCTGGGAACACAACGACGTGCAGCCGACAGTACAAGTCCGGTGACCTGTCCCATCCTTTTGACATCAAGTGTACAGCGCTGCCTTGACTGCCTCCTCGAACAGCAGCACGTGGCCGGCCCCGGGCAGACGCCTGCTGATTGCCGGAGCCGGGGCGAGCACGAGGTCGTGGCCCGCGCGGTCGCCGCGGATCCGGAGCACGATGTACCGCCCAGGGGCGTGCCCAGGGGCGTGCCCAGGGGCGTGCCCAGGGGCGTGCCCAGGGGCCGCGTCCGTGCCGTCGCCGGACGAGAAGAACTCGTGCTGCTGGACTGCGCCGACCACCCGCACGGTCGTCTGGCTCCCCGCCTCGTTGAACGTCGCGGGCATCAGCTTGACCGGGACCTTGAGCAGCTCGGCGAGCGCCGCGATCTCGAACGTGCTCGCGACGTAGCCCGGCCCGCGCTCGCCGACGGCCGAGATGAGCACGTCGGGCGGCGCGCCCCGGCCGCGGAGCGCCGCGAGCGTGCCGTCGCTCGGCGGCCCGCCGGCCCGCGTAGCGGAAGGCCCGCCGAGCGCGCGGATGGCCGCGGGCGCCCGCTTCGAGCCGCGGCGCTGCGCGGGGGCGGCGCGGCCCGACGCCGCCGGCCGCAGCGTCGCGGCGAGGCGCTCCTTGACGAACAGCACCGCGTCGCGGAACGGCACGAAGCTGTCCGAGCTCAGCATGCGGTGCGCGAGGTGCATGGCGACGTACACGTCGACCTGCAGGACCTCGGCGACGCGGCTGGCGATGTAGCCCTTGCTGCGGTGCGACGAGGCCCCGGACAGCGCCGGGGGCGACGGGGGCAACAGGGGCGAGTCGGTCGGCGACGCCGCCGTGACGCTCGGCATCGACGACACGACGGCCGCGAGCGTCTGCTCGTCGTAGGGCGGGCCAACGCGCGTGCGCACGCGCTTCAGCAGGCTGCCGCTCTTGGGCGGGTCGGCCGACGCGCCCTCGGCACGCTCCCTCGCGCCGATCAGCGCCTCGAGCACCCCGCCGGCGAGGTCGACGTCGGTCAGGACCTCGGCGTCGCCGGACGCTCCGGACCCCGACCCCGACCCCGGCCCGCGCCGCGGCTGCAGGGGGTGCGGGTGGAACAGCAGGCGGTCGGACAGCAGCGCGGCCGCGAGCGCCTCCCCGTCCCCGTCCCCGCCGCCGCCGCCGCCGCCCTCGCGGGCGAGCGCCCGCCCGACGAGCGCGGCCATGGCCGCGCGGCGGTCGTCGAGCTGCAGCGGGCACAGCGGGCTCCGGAGCGCGGCCAGCTCGCGCGACATGCCGCCGTCTGCGAGCATCGCGTGGGCGACGCGGGACCGGAGCCGCGCGTCGACCGCCGACCGCCTCCGTCGTTCGGCCGCGAGCCTCTCGGCCGCGTCGTCGGCGGGCGCCGCGTCGACGAGCGCGTTGAGGTGCGGCAGGTACAGGCCGCTGCCCCTGTCGAACCCGCGGACCGGCACGACGGCGCCGCTGGCCAGGCGCAGCGCGGTGCCGCCCGCGACGCGCTCCCGCGGCTCGAGGCCCGCGTAGCCCAGCCGGCGGGCGACGGCGCCAAGCAGCGCCTCGGCCTCGTCGGCGCCGACCGCCGTCGGCGCGGCGCCGACGTCGCTCACGAACCTCAGAGCGAGCCTGTGGCCCGTCTCTCCGACCATCATGGGCACGGGCGCGTCCCACGCGACCGGGACGAACAGGCGGTCCCGCGTCTCGAAGCCGACGAGCCGGAACGAGTAGTCGACGACCTGCGCCTCGGCCGGCCGGCCCGCCGTCTCGAGCGCCGCGAGCGCCGCGCCGAGCGCGTCGGGCCGCGGACGCGTGCCGCAGGCCGCGAGCAGCGCCCTCACGGCGTTCCCGAGCGCCGGCTGCGTGTCCGCGCGGAAGTACTGCTGCTCGTGCAGGCCCTTTGCGCCGAGCTGCACGTACACGAGCGGCTCGTAGTAAGGGCCCTGCCTCACGATCACCGCGATCGGGTCGGCCAGGCGCCAGTGCGCGCTGGGCGCCGAGTCGGGGCAGGCGACGTACGCGCGTCCCGAGCCCGCCGCCGCCGCCCCCGCCCCCGCCGCGGCCTGCCCCTGGGGATGCGATGCGTTCGCGTGCGGCGCATTCGGCCGCTCTATCAGCATCAGGTTGACGCGGTTGGGGTTCAGCCACGGCAGCGGCCGCGAGGCGAGCTCGAGCAGCCCGCTCCCGGACTGCGTCTTAACGACCGCGTCGTCCTCGACCCACGCGATGTACCTCTGCATCGCCGCCCAGACGAGCGCGTCCCTGAGCGTCCGTGCGTCGTCCCCGTCCCCGTCCCCGTCCCCGTCCCCTGTTCGCTTTGGCTTCCGCTTCCTCCCCGCCGCAGCGCCGCCCCCGCCCGCCGCCGGTGCGAAGCGGCCCCTGTAGTCCTCGGCCGTCCCGGGCCCCCTGCCATCGTGCCAGCGCCGGAACGCCGGGCCGGCCTCGGCGTCGGCGAGCACCGCAGCGGGGTCGATCCCGTTCATGAACGTCCGGCAGAGCCTCCCCCCCGACAGCGTGATGAACTCTAGCGCGGACAGGTTCGCCCTGACGGCCGCGGTCAGGGCGCGCACGTCGCCGCCGTCGCCCGCCAGCACGTGCGCCAGCGCGGACAGGAACGCCTGCCTGACGGGGGGCAGCCCGCGCCGCACGAAGCAGTGCCCGCGCACCATCAGCTGGCCGCTGCCGTCGTCGCGGTTGCCGCACCGGAGCCCCGACGGCATGCCCATCGCGGCCGCGACCTCGGCGGGCAGCACGCCGTACCGGCCGGGCTCGAGCGGGACGATGTCGCTGCGGATGTACTTGCTGTCGCGGATCGGGTCGCGCGAGCCCGAGTCGTTCGCCTGCGTCTCTGCCCCGGTTGCGGCCGACGCCGCGGCCACGTCGGACCCGTCCGACGTCACGCCGGCGCCGCACGTGCCCACGCGGTAGCCCGGCTTGATGAAGCAGCACGGCATGCACATGCGCATGGGGTGGCGTCGTCCGTCGAGGAAGCCCGGGTAGCGCTGCTTCCCCTCGAAGTACTTGGTCTCGAACACCATCGGCTCCTCGTCGACCTCGGGGTACGGGCACTTGCGCCCCAGCTTCTCGAACTGCTCCTCGCTGAGCGCGACCCTGCTGCGCGGGCACCACACCTTGGGGCAGATGTACGCGTTGGCCGCGGCCTTCTCCGGCGTGCTGCCGTAGCCGACGATCGCGCCGGTGTGGGCGCCCGGGAACTCGCGGTCGATGCGGGCCAGCTCGTCGCGCGAGACGACGATCGGCTGGCGCGCCTGGTTGTGCCCGCAGTTGGTCGCGTAGTCGGCGGCCTTGTGCCGGAACAGCTCGTTGTCGGCGCGCTTCAGCATGCCGAGCAGGTACTCGCGCGGGAGCTCGCCGTCCTCCTCCCCCCCGGGCCCTCCCTCGGCCGGCGAGGACGCCGCCGCGCCGTCCACCGCCTCGAGCTCGGCCGCGGCGTCGCTGCCGCTCGTGGACGCCGGCCGCCCGAGGTCCTCCTCGATCAGCGCGTCGAGCTCGTCGGGCTCGGCGTCGCCGACGTCCGACCCGTCCGACCCGTCCGACCCGCGCTTCCCCGGTGTCCCCGGTGTCCCCTGCGGCGTCGGCCGGGGCCCCTGCTGCCCCTCGGCGGCCACCTGCACGGCTTCGGGCAGCCGCGCGGGCAGGCGGTCGCCCGCCGAGGCCGCGACGAACGCGAGCCTCAGCAGCCAGACGACCCGCGCGGCGATCTCCGGCGAAGGCGCGTTGAGCACCGACGCCTTGTAGCCGACCCGCCCGACGCGCGTCAGGACGACGCCAGGGGCGCTGTCGAAGCGCAGCAGCCCGACGCTCCCGCCGCTCCACACGAGCCCGGCCATGCCGCCGTCGTCGGCCGCGGCCATCTGCGCGGCGTAGAACGACGCCGCGGACGACGGCGACATTCCGAACGTGGTCGCGAGCTCGCGGCGTACGGCGCCCTCGGGCCGGCCGCGCATCAGGCGGACGAGGTCCGGGGCGCGCTGCCGCAGCGTGGCGCGCGGCGACCGCTTGTACGAGAGGGCGAGCCTGTTGCCCGGAAGCTCGGCGATCAGCGAGAAGAACGCCGACAGCCCGCCCTCGACGGCCGCGGCGAGCTGCGCGGACGACGGGACCGCGATCGCATCGCGGCCCGGCGCCGACGAGATGTCCACGTCGTACATCAGCCGCGACCGCGGCAGGTCCTCCGAGCTCGAGTCGGCGTCGAGGGGCCGCAGCAGCGGCCCCGCCCCGGCGGGCCGCAGCAGCGGCCCCGCCGCCCCGGCGGGCCGCAGCAGCGGCCCCGCCCCGGCGCCGCGCCTGCCGCGCGCGGCCTTGCCGGCGGCCGCGGCGTGCGCGGCGGCCCCCGGAGCGCCGAGCGCCGAGTTCAGCGCCGCGACGGCCGTCGCGTTGACCGCGTCGATCGCCCGGCGGACGGCCCCGCGCTCGTCCGCCGCAGCCTCCTCGCTGCGCCCGAAGCCAGAGACGTGCGCGTGCATCGAGAGGTCCGAGTTCACGATCAGCGTCGCGTACTGCGCGTACGCCCCGCCCTCTCCCCCGTCAGCCGCGGGCCCGGGCCCGGGCCCGGCCATCCGATCCCCGATCGACACGAACACGTGCAGCGACGGCTTGCGCGTCGACGCCCGCGCAAGCACCGGCGTCCCCCACGCCCGCAGCTTCGCGGCCTCGACCGTCGCCGTGCGGTCGAACTTGAAGACGGTCGTCGCGCCGTCGAACAGCCGGGCGGCGGGCACCTCGTGCGAGAGGACCAGGCCCTCGAACAGCGACAGCAGCAGCTGTGCGCCCGCCCCGGCCTCGCCGGACGCGGCGCCCAGCGCGGCGGGGCCGTGCACATACGCCCGCATCAGGCGCACCTCGGCCTTAGCAAGGGCCCCGGCCTGGGCGGCGTCCCTCCGGGCCGCGGCGACCGACGCGTCGGCGTGGGCGACGACGGACGCGTGGGCCGTCGGCGCCGAGGCGCCGGCCAGCCGCCCGAGCGTGGCCAGGGGGAACCAGCGCCCGAGGTGCCCGTTCAGCAGCGCCGCGCCGTCGCCCGCGCCGGCACCCACGTCCCTCTTTTTCGTCGCCTTGGCCTTCTTGCTCCCCTCCGCGTGCGCGTGCGCGTGCGCGAGGGCGTCGCCGAGCGTCGCGACCTCGAGCACGCCGCCGACCGCGCCCCGCAGCGCCGCCTCGAGCGTGTCGGCCTCGGCGTCGCACGAGAGCACGTAGCGGCCCTGGCGCGCCTGGCCGTCGGCGGTGACCAGCGCGGGGTCCACGCGCACCTCGCCCGAGAACGGGTCGGGGGCGCCGAGCAGCGCCCGCACCCCGGCCGCCCCCGCCGCGCCCGCGCCCGCGCCCGCTCCGACGCCGTCGCGGAGGTGCGCCCCGACCGCCCAGCCGACGCTCGCCTTGGGCGCGGCCGCGAGCACGCGGCTCACGGCCGCCTCGGACCTCTGGCGCGGGTCGCCCTCGACGTTGCCCTGCCTCCGGGCCGCCGAGAGCGCGGCACGGAGCGCGGGCGGCGCGGGCAGCCCGGCCGTCCACGCCGACAGCACCCTCGCGATCGCGCCGTCGTCCTCGTCGGACGCCTGCCCGACGTCGGCCGTGGCCGCGGCTGCGACGACGGCCGACGCGAAGGCGTCGACGTCGACGTCGGCGGGCAGGCGCCACGCCCACATCGCGACGGCCTCGGGCGCGACGGACAGCGCCTGCGCCAGCTTCTGCCTCGCGGCCGCGACGCTGTCGTCGCACAGCAGGTCGACGCCGCGAGGCAGGTCGGCCGGCCTCGCGCCGCCCCGCCACCACCTCGCAGATGTCACGAGCGTCCGTCCTCCAGCCGGAGCCAGGGGCTCCGGCGGGGCGCCTTCCCTTGCTGCGGCCATCGCTTCTTCTTCTTCGCGACTCCCCCCCGTACACTTGATGTCAAAATTTGTGGGACAGGTCGGCGTGGCTGGCCGCCGTGCGTGGCATGCAATGGCGCACGACGGACTATTGATCAATTCGGAGTCTTGACGTGTGAGAAAGAATGGTGAGAAAGAAGCAACGGGGCGCTCCTCGAGGTGGGATACACACGCGCGTGCGGACGGCGGCGGCAGCCGCTCGCCGTTTTTTCCACAACGCTCTGACAGAAGGTCCCCCGCTCGCACCACGGGACGGACGAGGGATCCAGCGAGAAAGGCAGGCGCGAAAGGTCACCGAAAGTGCTGTTCAACTTAGCCGAGTGTATGAAATCGGAAGAGCTGAGAGGAGAAAAATTGACGACACCCCAATCCTACTATAAACTTGCCACCAAGATTGGAGTTGGAGGAGAATCATGCGGATCATCGTGAGGTTTCCAGCGAGTGATGCACGCGACGTGACGACAGAGGTCGACGTGCCCTGGTCCGCGTGCACCGAGCCGCTTGGATTTCCAGTCGATTTTGTCCTCGACCCAGCATGCACTGCCATGCAACACACTGTTGTCGAAGGAGAATCTCCGACGCGAATGTGGAGGACAAGGAGCTTTGTCATCGTTTACGGGGACTGCGACAAGGGTGTCATCAAGCTTCAAACCTGGAGCGACGACGTCGGTTGCATCATCAGCGCTCCTTCCTTGGGGCCCGACTTGGGGCCCCAAGCATGCGGAACCTTGATCGTGTACGACGCAGTTGCCTCTGGCATCATCCCTGCCTTCGGCATGGAGCCCTGTACGGTGATGCAGCGCGTGCGGCTCACATGGAAGCTGCTTGGTCGGGACGGACCCGCCTACGACCTGGGCTTGTCGCAGCTGTCGCCCGTTCCTTTCGAGTGGCGGGAGCTCGAGCTGCGGAACGGCCTGAGGATCTGCCGCTACCTGGAGCCGCACGTGGTGGAGCTGCAGACCGCCGATATGGTCCGAGTCCGGGCAGCCGTCTGTCAGTCGCCGTCGCCTCACGGCTGGGTCGTGCTCAAGACGTCCGCAGAGCACTGCATTTGCGTGGAGCTCTGGAGGCCTTGGGAAGATATATTCGAGGCGGAACCCTTCGGCATAGCCCGCGAGATGGACGCTGTCCAGGACATCGTGGTCCTGGACATGTCGACGGTGACTACGACGACAATGAACATCTCGGCCGATGTCGCCCGTGCCTTTGTGTGGCGATGGGCTTGCTGCAAGACGTGGGACGCGGCAGTCGAGCTCAAACAGACGTTCGCCGAGATGGCCGACTGGATGGGGATGCTGCTGGGCGACGAGTGGTGGTGGAACTGACTGAAGGCCGTCCCCGAAGGTGACCGGCCGGGAGGGTCACAGGACCCGTACACAAGGCCCAGCTACAGGCCTCCTCCCTACGAGTTAGGAGACGTAGGCAGGTGCCAGTGCCATTTTAGCTGGTGTCAGGTGTAGGATTGTTGGCGTATAGACGGCCGCCGGCCGGTGACCCCAAACTTACAAAGTTGTTCTCAGCCTCGGCCTTTGGCCGCAACCGGATGAGTGGGTGGTCGGCGCATGGGGACGTCCTGAAGACAACAATGCAGAATGGTGAGAAAGAAGCGACGGGGCGCTCCTCGAGGTGGGATACGCGCGCGCGGGCTGGCGGCGGCAGCCGCTCGCCGTTTTTTCCACGACGCACTGACAGAAGGTCCCCCGCTCGCACCACGGGACGGACGAGGGCGTTGCCACACGCGCGAACATGTCACCGCCAGAAACGTCAGACACGCCAGAAACGCCACCGAGAGGCGTCGATGCGGTGATTCCTCCCGCAACGATGGTTGCCGACGTCCATGCAGTGCTTCCTCCAGCAACACCTGTTACGGATCCTACGGGCACGGCTGAGGCCAGCCCGGGTGCGAGCCCTGCGGGTGCGAGACCTGCGGGCACGGCTGAGGCCAGCCAGGGTGCGAGCCCTGCGGGCACGGCTGAGGCCAGCCAGGGTGCGAGCCCTGCGGTTAAGGCTCCCGGCAACCCTGCGCCTGCGGCTGCGGCCTCCCGCCCCCAGCCTGCCGCCGCGAGCACAGCCGCTCCTGCTACCGCGACCGCTCCTGCGCCGGCCGCACGTCCTACATTGCAGCAGCTCCTGACGAGGGACCTCGAGGACAGCAAAAGCAACGCGCTGATGAACGTGCTGCGTACGCTGTCCAGCGACGCCGGCGTCGCGGAGGAGGACGCCGAGGCCTACGTGGAGGCAGTGTGCGAGCGTAGCCCCAGCCTGCAGATCGATTTGAACAGCGAAGACATCAGGAAGTGGGCCGAGAAGACATGGCCCGGCCTCAGCGAGCCCCGCAAGTCCGCCGCGATGAGCCTGTGGCACTGCATCGTGACGGCCCTCTTCGACGAATATATGATGAAGGCCGGAGACGACCCGCGGTCGCCCGAGCGCGTGCAGGTGCTCGAGCTGCTCGAGCTCCTGAGCCTCAAGCTGCTGCGCGACCCCAATACGCCCGAGAGCATCCGCGGCAAGTTCGGCGCCATCCAGGACGACGTGCGCAAGAAGGTGCTCGGCGCGGACAAGGCTGCCAAGACGCGCTACGCGCTCGGCACGTTCTGGAACACGGTCGAGCTCGACATCGTCGACGACGCGCCCTGCCGGCAGTCCCCCGAGCGGCTGCAGGGCTGCCGGGACTCCAAGATCTCGACGCTGCGCATGCTGCGGCTGCGCCTGGAGCACGCGCTGCGGCTCGACTCGAAGACCCCGCTCCCCCTGTTCGTCGGCAAGGGCATGTCGGATCACCTGTTCGACACGCGGTCGTACACGGCCATGCGCACGGCCATCGTGGCCTTCACCTCCCTCACGCCCGACCGGAGAGCGGCGAACGTGCGGCTGATCCAGAAGCGCTTCGAGCTCATGGCGCTGATCGAGCTCTACAGCCGCATGCTCGAGATGCTCGAGGACTCGCACGAGATCGTCGCCGCGTTGTCCCTCGTGCGCGTCGTCGACGACAGCCGCCCGAGCCTGCGCGAGAGCGACGTCGAGCGCGTGGTCGAGCGCTGCATCGTCGCCATCGAGAACATCGAGTGGGCCTGCCGGCGGACGTGGCAGTTCGCGCCGCGCTACCGCGCCGACGACGAGCGCAAGCGCTGGCTGGGCGTGCCCGTCGCAGCAGAGGCAGCAGCGGCGGCCTCGAAGCCCATCGCAGCAGCAGCAGCCCCTGGTGCATTGAGCAAGCCCAATGGTGCCGCCGCCGGAACCCCGGGTATGGTTGGAGGCGGAGGTGACCTATCGTCCACGATCGATACGGTGCTGCCTACTCTGCTTGCTCCCCCCTCCCACCCCGCTGCAACCCCCACTGCATCCCCCGCCGCCCCTGGTGAGCCTGGTGAACAGACCATCATCTCCGGTCATGCCCTCGCCACCCCCGCCGTCCAAGGTGCACCGAACAACATCTCCGGACGTGCAGCCCCGGGGGCATCCGGTTCATCCGTGGCATCCGTGGCATCCGGTTCCTCGGGGGCCTCCGGGGCATCAGAGCCCGAGCCGGAGCCCGAGCCGCCCACCAGACCTGTGAAAAAGGATGGCCCGCCGCAGGACGGCGACCTCCCGCCCGACGGCGAGGACGGCGAGATCCGTTCGGCCGCGTCCGAGATCCAGCGCGCGATCCTCGGCGCGCGCACGACGCTCCGGCGGACGTACTGGGACCTGCGGCGGGCGCTGGCTGAAGTGCTGCAGCTGCCCGTCGTGCAGCTCCCTCCCAGAGTCGTCCAGTTCGTGGTGGCGGGCCTGCAGCCGCGGCTCGAGACCGTGATGGGGTCTCTGAACGAGCGCCTCAAGCTGTACATGACGATCCGCGCGGACGACGACCGTGTGGTCGACCTCCGCGAGAAGGAGCGCGAGCGGGAGCTGCGCGTCCTGACCGACCCGACGCCGGCCGAGACGCTGGCGTACCGCTTCAGCGACCTCGGCGTGCAGCTGCTGTACGCGCTCAAGGCCGTGCGCTTCGGGTCGCAGCTGATCGCGCTGCGCGCCGCCACGTCGTCCTACTCGGAGCTGTTCAACCGGCGCGTGTACGCCGAGGGCGGCACGCCGCCGCACCTGTCGCGCCTGCTCTACATGTTCCTCGGCATCGACGCGACGATCCAGCTGATGGTGCTGCTCTCGCTCGTCGTCGTCTCGTACGGGCTGCCCGTGCCCGGCTCGCTGACCGTCGACCTCAAGAAGCTGCGCGAGCAGGCCAAGAGGCAGGGCGGGTCGTTCGACGCCCCGGCCGAGGCCAAGGAGGCGCCGGCCTACCCCGCGTTCGCGATCGACGACGACTTCATCTCGTCGTTCCTCGCCGACTACTTCATGTCGACGGTCGCGACGCTCGCGCTCGGGCTGCTCGTCGGCCGCCTGTTCCGGCGCAAGAAGTTCTTCGACCTCGCGACGCTCGGCGCGACGAGCGTCCGCGCCTACACGCTGGTGCTGACCGGCGCGTGCGCGGTGTTCGGGGCCGTGCCGTTCTTCATGCTGGTCTGAAAACCTTTTCTCAACCTTTTCTCAACCTTTTCTCTCGGGGGCACGGGCGGGGCAAGCCCGCCCGTGGACCCCGAGCAAAAGCTTGACCAAAATGCCAGCGTGCCTTGACCTGCACCCCATGCACCCCACACTCGCCATGGCTTCCCGGCAGGGCGCGGGAAGCCTTCTTCATGCGGGCTTGCCCCCCCGAGAGAAGAGGATCTCGAACGCTTCGACGCCGTCCGCAACGTGCACCGGCGCGCCGAACGTCGACCTGTAGCAGCGGCACGCCGCCGGGTTGTCCGTGTACGCGTGGATGCGCGCCGCGCGGAAGCCCGCGCCCGCCAGGTGCTCCAGCGTCGCCCGGATCAGCCGCTTGCAGTGCCCGGCCCCGCGGTGGTCCGGGTGCGTGCCGACGCCCTCGATGGTGCACACGTCGAACATCTCGTCCTCGCGCGTCTGCACCGCCGCGCACGACGCGACCACGCCACCGCCTACGCACACCATGCATGTGGACAGGCTCTTCCACTGCCTGGTGTCCGCGTTTGTCGGGTAGCGGAACGGTTTCGACGCTCTCCTCAGGTCGGCGGCGTACTGTTTCGTGGTCCAATCGGATGGGAGATGCAGGGTGAGCTTCTCCAGCTCCAGCAGAGAGCGGAACGTCTTGGTCGCCTCTGCGCTGACCGGGATCCTCTGCAGGCGCATGACCCGGAACGTGGAGGGCGGTGCGACGGGGGGCATCGACTCGGCGGCTCGTGGTGTTGGACATGACCAAGATAAATTGGCCGGCGAGTTTGCGTGCAACAGCACACCTATTTTTTACACCAGGCGCATTGCAGGCAACGCTTAGAACAGACGGGTACCGGTGACCTGTCCCAGTATTAGTTGCGTCTGCTGTACTGTACTGTCCTACACACGGACTGCCGTAGGGCTCAGCGTCACTGTCACCACCCTCCTCGGTCGTAGTGGCCATTGTCGTCGTCGCCGCTGCTGCTCCCCCTGTCGAGCGGGGCGTCCCTGCGCGCGGCGTACTCGTCCCACGCGTCCTCGAGGCCGCCGCATCCCTCCTCGCCTGCGACGGCCCGGAGGCGCGCGGGGAGCTCGCTGGCCGGCATGCCCTTGACGCCGACGAACTCGTGGACGGCCGCTCGCTTGGCGGCCTCCGAGCAGTCGTCCGCGTCCGCGTACTCCCAGGCCCCCAGCACGGACCGGATGCGGGAGTACGACGTCGCGCGGAGCAGGAACTCCATCTCGGCCATCATCTCGACGACCAGCTCGGCGTCGTCGAGGTCGCCGTCGCGGGGGTTCGGGGGGCCCGCGTACTCGCCGTGCACGACGTAGGCGTCGCACAGGCGCGAGTCGGAGCGCAGCCGCAGCCCGCGCGCCTCGAGCGCGGCGGCCAGCCGCTGCCGGCGGTCGAAGCACTCGCGCAGGTGGCCGGCGTCCCGCAGGTCCAGCGGCGCGGAGCGGCGGTGCAGGAAGAGCGGCAGGTCGTCGCTGGTGGCGCCGGTGACGGCGTCCCGCACCGTTTCGGGGCTGCAGACGGAAGAGAACTCCGGGACGAGGCCGCAGCGGTCGAACCGCTCGACCATGGCCCGCATCTCGTCGAGGTCCGAGAGGTCTGCTTTGCGGTCTTTGGTTTCCTCCACGAGATGGGCCACGACGTCCACGTGGGCCAGCAGCCCCAGCGACGCCGCCAGCTCGCGCGCCGCTTCGGCCAGGCACTCGGGGCGCCGCAGGGCATCGAGGAGGCTCTGGCTGCCGCCGTCGCCGTCGCCGCCATCGGCGACGAAGCGCACGCACGCGTCGAGCGTCGACGCCGGGACCCACAGCATGCTCGGCAGCTCTCCGGCGCGCCGGATCGAGCCGGGCCCGAACCGGGTGGCTTCGAGGTCAGAGAGCGCGACGACCACGTTCTCCGCCGAGACGGCGCGGATCGCGCACAGGCGCCTCGCCGCCGGCGACCCCAGCCGCTCGACCAGCCGTTCCACGCCGCCGCCACCGCCGCTGCCGCCATGCATGTCCCGGACCCACCGGCCGACCTCCAGCCGAACCGCGTCGTCGTCGCGGCCGAGGCCGTCGCACTCGAGGCACTCGACGGCGTCGAGCACGTCGTGCCACGCCCGCGCGATGGCCCTGTACGCCCGGCGGGCGAGGCCCGCGTCCCGGCACGCGTGCATGGGCAGCCACAGCTCGGCGAACCAGGGCGGCACCGACACGCCCGCCTCCACCCTGACGCTGCAGGACAGCCACCGCGCGCTGTCGTCGCCGTGCGCGCGGTACACGAGGCGCCGGACGTCGGCGCCCCTGGCGCCCCCGCTGCGTCCGCTGCGTCCCACGCATCCCAGGCTTGCGAGCAGGGACTCGGCGCCCGCGCGCGTGACGTGCTCGCACGTCAGCAGCTCCATCGCTTCCTTGCGGGAGTACCACTGGTCCACGAGCTCCGCCTTGGGCCCGGCGTCGAGCCGCGCCGCGCCGCGCAGACCGAACGCGACGTTCAGGGCCGCCACGTCCCGGCGCGCGTCGTGGATCGGACACGCCTGCCGCGCGAGGACGACGCCGATGTCGCACAGCACGTTCGGAGGAAGCTCGAGGGCCATGACGCTTTCAGACCGCGCATGGTTTCTTACACAGTGAACCCGTTTAAATCTATTGATTTGGACAGTGGAAGCTTCCCATAGCGGGCAAGCTCAGAGGTCAGTAGGCCAACATTTCCTTGCATTTGTTGACGAATGTGGCGAAGCGCACGGCGTCGACTTCGGAGTCCTCGTCCATCAGATCGCCCAACGCGAACAAGGCCGCGTCGCCCAGGACTCCCACGGGCGCGCTCGACGAAGACACGGCCGCTTGGACCCTCCCCAATGCCAAGAACATGGTCGCGAGGTCGGCGGCGACACCCTTGCTGAGGTCGGACATCTTGGTCTCTTTTCTTTCAACTGCGAGAGCGAGTGCCCCTTATACCGCCGGGGCCCTCGCGCAATTGCAAACCAATTGGCAAAAAAAGAAAAACGAGTCACTACTCACGCCAAGGCTGGGGAGAAGGGTCGCAGGACCCGTACACATGCACCAACTGTAGAGTAGAGTAGGGTGCCTACCCCCAAATTATGCCCATTGTGAAATGGGTGACGTGGGGTGTGCCAAAATAGTTGGTGTCAGGTGTAGTCAGTCGAGCGAAGCCCGGACGGCGAAGCCAGTGGGTCATCGCCCTCGCCTTGTTCGGCTTGTTCGGAAGCTGCTTCGCGGCTCTCATGGCGACCGCGATCGTGTTGCACCGGTGGTTCTGCGTCAACACGGCGTTGAACGTTGCGCTTTTCGGCAAGGTGTAGGCATGATTGGTGGTGGTGGAAAAAATAGGCCGGTCGGTACTGCCTACGCATTCTTTGCGTACCAGCTG
>SESB01001446.1_pt1 | contig 15573 bp, 11 predicted proteins | sample 3171441 | NCBI WGS metagenome assembly SESB01 (sample SAMN06051867, study PRJNA518727) | freshwater metagenome | biome: subpolar coniferous forest; feature: holomictic lake; material: water; isolation source: holomictic Lake 227, 6 m depth | place: Canada: near Kenora, Ontario | collected...
TTCTTGCCCCAAACCAACAGGGATGGGTGTAAATGGGTGGCGGTGACCTGTCCCATTCTGAAATGCGCCTGGTGTAATGTGCTGAATGTCTGTCCCGATGCTGCAGCCTGGGAGCGGTCCTTCCCCGGCCGCCGCCGCGTTCACGATGCGCGACCGGAAGCTGCTGATGCAGAGGATCCAGGACCTCGGCCCGACGGAGCACGCCGAGATATTCAAGATGCTGTCGGAGCATGGTGTGGACTACACGCAGAACAGCAACGGGATCTTCGTCAACCTTTCGGGTGTCCCTTCGGCCGTGCTGGGCGAGCTGAGCACGTTCGTGTCGTTCTGCATCGACAACAACCACAGCCTCAACGAGTACGACAAGCGGCTGAGCGAGTGCAAGATCAACGCCGCAACGACGGCGACGAGCGTAGCGGATGTCCCCGTCCCTGCTCCTGCTCCTGCTCCTGCTCCTGCTCCTGCTCCTGCTCCCGCTCCCGCCGCCGCCGCTGCCGCCGCCGCCGCCGCCGCTGCCGCCGCCGCCGCCGCGGCTGACCGCGAGGAGGCGGGGGACGGCGGGGAGCAGGCGGGCGCGGAGGAGACGGAGGGCGCGGCCGCGGCCGGCGGCTCGGATGCCGAGGGCCCTGGCTGCGGCGCCGGCGCCGCGCCCGCCGCGCCCGAGCCTCCCGCGTGCCCGCGTGCGCCCGTGGTGTCCGTGGACAAGAAGGCAGAGCAGATGCGCTTCGCGCAGGCGAAGAAGAAGTACGCCAAGCGCCGCGTCCTCGACGCAAAGGACAAGCGCGCGGACGGGTTCGACACGACGACGAACAACCTGGTGCCCGAGTGACCTTTCTTGTCGCTGCCGCTCACTCACTCACTGCCACGGGGAGCTGTGCGAGAACATCTTCTTGAAGTTGCTGAGCACGTTGGTCTGCTCCATCTGCTCCTCGTAAAGCGTCCGCGGGAGGAAACGGTACTCCACCTTGACCTGCCGCTGGACGTGCTGCAGCTTCTCCTCGTATATGCTGTGGATCACGATCGCGAGGCCGGCGAAGAGCAGGAGCAGGATGATCTGCCGCATTGGAGATGGCTGGGCGCGGCACGGACGGACGGACGGACGGACAGACAGACAAGCAGGCGCGCGCTCACCCGGCCTTCCTTCCCTGCTTCTGGCGGCGTTTCTTTTCGCCGCGGCCGCGCGCACGCCCGGCACTTAAGGCGCTGTCAGGATGGTTCCCTCGGCGATCCCTCTCGGCCGGCAGACCGGCACATGGCGGATGCGAAGGATACCACCGCCGAGGTTCCCCCAAAGGCCCCGCTGCAGCCTAAGCCTCCGAAGCCTCCGAAGCTGAAGCCGCCGAAGCCGCCTCCCAAGCCGAAGCGAACGCAGCCTAGGGGTGCCGGGGCTTCCGGAGACGTAGCCGCATCCGTGTCCGAGCCGTCGCAGCGGTCGCGCAACCTCAACGCGCTCAGGCAGGTCGACGGCCTGCACGCCGTCGAGGTGCGGACGTGCGAGGAGGCCGCAGATGCCGTCCGCGCCGCCGTCTCCGCGAGGCGCACCGCGGTCGTCCTGCTCACCGGGCCCGCGCGGTGCGGCAAGTCCCGCTCGTGCGCCGAGGCGCTACGCTCGCTGGGCATGCGCGCGCGGCAGGTGGACCTGCTCGAGCCGCAGTCGATGCAGTCGCTGGCCGCGACCGGCGGAGGCGGAGGCGTAGGCGGAGGCGGAGAGGCGGACAGGGGAGGGCACGGACAGGGCAGGCGGACGGCGGCGGCTGAAAAGGACAAGGGCGGCGGCGGCGGCGGCGCGAGCTCGTGCGAAGCGCTCGGCAAGTACAACTGGTGCGGCGACGCTCTCAAGTGCGCCGTGGTGGTCGAGGACATCGACGCAGCCTTCGCGGTGCTCGGGCAGCCCTGCCAGGCATCGCTGCTGACGCTGCTGCAGCGCACCGAGCGCGCGGGCCAGCCGGTCGTCATGACGTCGACCGAGCCGGAGCCCCTCACCGGATCCGGGCGAACCGTCAGGGCCATCGCGCAGCTCGTGAGCACCAGCGTGAGCTTCGCGGCCCCGTCAAGCGCGTCCGACGAGTCCGACGCGTCCGACGCGTCCGACGCATCCGAAAAGCAAGGGAAGAAGCGCATCCAACCCTCAGGCAACAACAACAAAACACCCTCGGCAAGGGGCATCCTCGACGCGATCCTCCTCATCGAGTCTTACGCATCCTCCATCGAGTCCAACGACACCGCTCTCCTCTTGGAGATCTCAGGGGCCCTCCGCCGACGACGCGGAGCCGAGGAGGAGCAAGAGTAATGAAGGTGTAAAATGTACATCTTCCGTTCACTTTTTTCCCCGTACGTCTTACACTCGGCAACACACGGTCCTTCCACAATTCAATTTCGCGTATCCAAACGCAAACCAAACTCGATGTCTTCGCCGTCCCAGTCCGACTCCACCACGCTCTGCGCGACTTCCCCTTCGTCTTTCGTGTCCCCTTCTGCGAACTACTTCGCCGTGCGCCGCGCACCCATGGACCTGTTCACGAAGAGGAACGAGCCCACCGACCACGGGAACACAAACATCTACACCTGCAACATCTACCACAACCCGAACACAAACCGCTGCAACAAACAACAAACAACCGAGCCGAAAGGCTCCTGCGTTTTCCTCGCGATGTGCGAGGAAGAAGAGAAAGACGCGACGGCAGAGACTCCTGCGTCCACCAGTCCGAATTCGCCCGAGCAGAGGACGAGCCCTGGTGAGCGCGGAGCCAACGAGCCGACCACCACGAGCTCTGCAGCCAGTCCCTGCAAGCGCGCGCGCCGGGACTGCATCGACCGCCTGGACTGCATCGACCGCCTGGACCGCCTGGACCGCATCGGCCGCTGTGGCGTCGCGCGGCCCATCGACGAGGCGCAGCGGCGGTGCTTCGCGGAGCGGTTCCTCACGCTGAAGCACAGCGCCATGTGCGGCTGCCCTGGCGTCGGTCGGACGTCCTGCTCGCTCGGGCCGCGCTGCGTCGCGGGCCAGAAGCTGCTGAACCACATCATGCTCTGCGAGTGCGACGGGTGCGCCGAGTGCGGCGAGTGCGAGGGGTGCGAGTGCGCGAGCGGCCGCAGCTACAGGTGCGCGTACGACGGCTGCACAGACAGCGCGCGGACGCTCGCCCACTACCGCGGCTGCACGGACGCCGGCTGCCAGCTGTGCGGCTCCGTCGGCACCTACAGCGCCCTCGTGCTCCTCGCGGACGAGCTCCCGCACCTGCACCGCTGCGCCGACGCGGCCTGCCCGCGCCGCAAGAAGCTGGGCGACGACGTGCACGCGGTCGCCCACGGGGCCGTCGACGGCGCGGCGAAGGGCCGGGTCTTCCGGCACATGGCCGACATCTACAACGCGCACCTCCGCAAGTGCATCGACACCGAGTGCCCCGTGCCGCGCTGCCTGTCGCTCAAGGCCCGGATGCAGGCCATCATGGCGCGCGCCCGCTCCGCCGCCAAAGCGGCGCAAGCCCGCTCCGCCGGCGCAGCAGCCCCTTGACGATCGAGCTTCACCTTGTTTCTTTTCAGTCAATTGGGTCGGGACACCCCCAAAAAGTCCCGGACGGATCGCTAGCTACCCCACCCGGCCATCCTAGCCGCGCGTGGGAGATGGGAGGATACCACCGTCTGTAAATGCCCCCAAAGGCATAGAGTTCTGGTCCGACTCTGAATCAACCCAATCGGGCCTTGGCACTCGGCGACTTCCAGCCAGTGCCCATACGGCAGAACGCCGGTCAATGTACGACTGCCACCAGTGCAAGTGCTGCATTGCGTTTCAAGCACACGGGTCCGCAACCTGGGATGCCACGACCGCCTCGCCCGCCAGCATGAGGCCGACGACCGTGCCCTCCGGGGTGTGACTGAGGTTCGAGCGCACGGCGTCTTCGAGGGACTCTTCTGGGGGGTACGACTCCTGCCAGCAGAAGCTGTGCTCGAAGCTCGCGAGGGCGCCAGGGGTCATGCAATCCGCCACGGCGTAGGACGAGACGACGGCTGGGTCCTGCTCCGGCCCGGCCGCGCCGAAGGCTTTGGTGGCGGCCATCTCCCACCGGGTGGATGCATCCACCTTGCGCCAGTCGATGAATGCCATCACACCAAGCGAACTGACACGACAATCTCCGCCTGAGTGAGGCCGTCCATCGTTCGACTTTGTGCTGTGACTGGTGTTGATGTGCAATGCGTCAAATATTTCATGTCCGGCGAAGAAACTTAAACACCAAGTAAGCCGTACGGCGACCGTACACCAGCCGGGGCCGTCGGCGGCTTTAAGCGCCGACAAGCGCCAACGCCAAGTGGACTTGAAGCACATACCGGATCGATTGGCGCCACCATATATATATTTACACCATCCATGGACGCCGTGCTTCACCTCTCGCACCTGGTCGAGCGCTTCGTGGGCGGCTGCGGCAACCTGTGGACGTCCGACGTGTGCACGGCGATGCGCATGGCCTACCTCTCGGGCCACGTGCAGCCCTGCGCGCGGGCCCGCGCGCGGGCCCTCTCGGCTGCGCTGATCGAGCGCTGGCCTGCCGGCTCGGCGCTGCTGCGCGTGTGCGCCTTCCCCGAGTTCAGCGATGCGGCGTGGCGCCTCGCGAGCGGGCGGCCGCGCCCCGAGTCGCGCGCCGAGGCCGACACGTTCGTCTCCGAGCTGGTGCTGGCGGTGCTCGAGCGCGCGGGCGCGGGCGCGGGCGCGGGCGGGCTCCTCGGGCCCGCGGACCTGCGCGGCGCGCTGCTGGCCGCGGCCGGCAACGGCCTCACCGGGGCCGTCTCGGCTGTCCTCGTGTGGCAGCGCTTCCACGCGATCCCGCGCTGCGAGGGCGTCCTGGAGTGGTCGGACGAGTACATGATGCAGGTGCTCGCCCGCGCGGTCGGAAGCGGCACGCTGCGCGCCGTCGAGGCGCTGCTCCGGGACATGCTCGGATCGGTCATGCTGCGTCCCAGCCCGCACCTCATCGCCAGGGCCGCGCTGGCCATCGCGCTCGCCGAGGAGGACCCAGGCGACGACGGCGGGGCGGACCCGGAGGCGGACCCGGAGGCGGAAGTGGAGGCGGATGACTTGGGGCCTGAAGACGACGATCTCGATCTCGAGGCGCGCGTCGCGGCGTCGTGCACCGGCTGGGCGACGGTGGCCTGCAACAACGTGCAGCTGGTGCTGCTCGCCGGCTCCGGATGCGGCATGTGCCTCGCCAACATCGGCAACGAGGCCGTCACGAAGCCGCTGGCCTGCCCTTCGCGGTTCCTCGCGTCCAAGGTGATCAACGAGATGTCGCTGATGCGGCCCTATCCAGGGGACGGCGTCCAGGGCGGGGGCGGGGATGTCTCCCGGCGCACGCGGGTGCTCGTCTACACCTCGTCGCTCGCTATGACGCTCGCCGCGCAGGCCTCGGTGGCGATGCTCAACGGAGTCGTCGAGTTCCTGCTCGAGGAGCTGACCCCCGCGGCGTTCCTGCTGTGCCGGATGAGGGCCGTCCGGAACGCGATGAAGCACGCGGACCCCGCGCTCATCCGCGGGCTGCTCGCGGCCGGCATGGTGCAACCCGACCTGTTCACGGTCGCCTGCTGCATCGCGTTCGCGTCCACCGCCTGCGTCCGCGAGCTGCTCGGCGCCGCCAGGCGCGCAGGCCGGAGCGCCGAGCTCGCGGCGGCCGAGCCGCTGCTCCGCTGGTACGCCGTCAAGGCCGCGGCGGGCGGAGACGCCGAGCGCCTCCGCGCGCTGCTCGACGAGTGGACGCGGTCCGCAGGCGGGCCCGCCAGAGCGGCCGAGTGCGCGGCCGACATGCTCGCGTGCCCCGGGGCATCCGCGTTATCCGCAGCAGTCCGCGCGCCGCTGCTCGAGCTCGCGCCCGCAAGCCGCAAGCGGAAGCAGGCCGACGCAGCCGCGCAGTAGGCTTTCTCTTCCACACACACACACACACTTTACTGACATAAACGTAAAGCATACGAGCGCCGTATCGCAGTCGCCTTTAAAATCGCCTCGTCTGTCATTCTTCCCCTGTTCGAACGCAACACAATACTCACATCGCATATAGCAAGATCTATAGGTAGGTACCATGTCGCCTGAGTCAGACGCGTCTGAGTCCGTCAACGGCCGTAACTATGGCAAGACGACGAAGGCGCTATCTCTCCTCGTGGACGGAGTGCTCGACTACAACCGCATCAAGGCCGAGCTCGCGGAGTCGCAGCTTCTCTCCTCCGAGCTGCTCGGGCGTGCCGAGGCCGCCGAGCGGGCCGTGGCAGAGCAGAGGCGGCGGGCCGACGCCGCGGCGAGGCGGGCGGGCCTCAACCGCGAGCGCGCCGATGCGTCCGAGGCCCTGTCGGACGCCCTCCTCCGCGGCACCTACCCCGACGTCTTTGGCAGCTCCCCGTCCCCGTCCCCGTCAGAGACGCACGGCAGCCCCGAGGACGCCATGGACTTGAGCTGCGCCGAAGGCCTATGCGACCGAGCGCATGCCCGAGCCCGAGCCCGAGCCCGAGCCCGAGCCCCAGCCCCAGCCGCCCTTCACGCGGACCTCGCCGAGAGCATGCAGCGGCGCATCGTGGCGCTCGAGGCCGAGGTCGAGTCGCTGACGCACGACCTGCAGGCGGCAAGGGCCGCCGAGCTCGCGAGCTGCGAGCGCGCGGATCTCGCCCAGCTGATCGCCGGCATGTACCTGGAGATGCACGAGACGTGAGAGCCCGAGAAACTGTGGGGATCTTTTTTTTGTTTGGAATTTTTTGAGAGTATGAGTTAGCGAGGTCACCCGCCCCCGGACGCGTGCGGTAAAGCAACATGGACTCCATGCTCGGCACGATCGACGCCGGCCCGCCGGCCCTGTGGCAGCTGGACGTCGGACGCGCCATCGGGGCGGACTACGTGCCGATGGCGAACGACGTGCTCCGAATGGTCTGCATCCAGGTCGCGATCCAGGTCATGCTGGTGCTGGCCGACCCCACGGGGCACACGAGCCTGTTCTCGACGGACTTCGTGCTGCTCGTCGTGTACATCACGCTCGGGGTCATGCTGTACTGGCTGGCGCTGCGGAAGCTCATGGTGTTCGTGTGAACGCGGGTGTTGCGGGGGGGGCGACGACTCCAATCCCATTTTAAAATACGCCTGGTGTAAGGCGACCCGTGTCCGCGCCAGGCGCGCAAGTCCAGCATCCAGCATGTCGCATGTCAGGCCCTGGCGGCCGACCACGGCGGTGACGAGCCACTGCGACACGCACATGCTCGAGGACCACGTGATCAAGCACGCCAAGTTCCTGCTGGGCCTCGGCCGCCGGCCGTGCGTGCGCCCGCTGCTGACGCTGTCCGCCGGCGCGCCCCGGGAGCCGAGCCCGCTCGACGGCTTCCGCCACGACCTGTCGCTGGCGCTCGGCGTCGCGCCGGCGCTCATCGAGCTCACCGCGTACGAGGACGAGGCGACGGGCACGACGCTGCACGCGGCGGTCCAGCTGCCGGTCCTCTCCAACGTCGGCGCCGCCGTCGCGTCGCTCGAGAACATGGCGCTGGCCGTCGGCACGCGGCTGATGGCCGCGCTTCGCAACCACTACGCGTCCCCGACGTCCGACGTGCCGTACACGTTCGACGCGCAGGGCGGCGGCGGGGGCACGTCCCCGACGCCGACCGCCACGGTGCTGACCGACGAGGGGCGCGTCGTCGTGACCTGCGCGCTGCAGCTGTCGCAGTACAGGCTGCTGATCACGGCGACGGCGCCGACGCCGCCCTCGCTGCGGGCCGGCGCGGGCCTGCCCGACCTCTCGTCGGCCGGCGGCGCGGCCGGCGACGTCACGTTCGACCTGGCGCAGTACATGACGTCGGTCGGCACAGGCGCGCTCGCGTGGACGCTGCGCGGCCCTGCGCCCCCGGGCGTGTCGATCGACCGCTCGAGCGGCGTGCTGACCGTCGCCCGGGGCCGCCTGCTCGACGCCGAGCTGGTCACCGTCGTCGCGACCAACGGCGTCGGCGCCAGCGCGTCCTCGACCGCCGCTGTGACCGTCGCCGTGCCGTCCGTCTCGGCCGTCGGCGCCGCGGCGCCCGCGACGCTCGTCGACGACGCGGCCTACTACGCGCTCGCGCCGCTGTTCCTCGACGCGCTCGGCGGCGGCCTGGCCTACGCCGTCACGGCCGACCCGCACGCGAGCGCGTCGGTCGCCGGCGGCCTGCTGACGATCCAGGGCGCGCACCGCGGCCTCGCGTACGCCGTCGTCGTGACCGCGACCGACGCGAACGGCGCGGCGGCGACGCAGGCCTTCGAGGTGACCGAGCCGTTCGAGCCCGCCGCGCTCGCGATCCCCGACCAGGTCGTCAGCACGACGGCCGAGGGCGCCTTCGCGCTCGACCTCTCGCAGTTCCAGACCGCGCACGGCACCGGAGCTGTGACTTGGGCGCTCGGGCCGGCCGCGGCGCCCGCGGGCCTCGAGCTCGACGCGCGCAGCGGCCAGCTGACCGTCCCGGCCGCGTCGGTGCTCAGCGCCGCGCCGGTGCAGGTCTCGGCGACCAACGCGAGCGGGCAGACCTCGTCGGCCACGTTCCGGCTCACGTCGACGCCGTGCACCGTCGTCGCGCTCGGGCCGCCGCGCTCGGCGTCGATCGGCGACGGGCAGGCGACGTTCGCTCTCGCCCCGCTGTTCTTCGACGGCCTGGGCCAGGGCCTGGCGTACGCGGTGACGTCCGACCCGCGCGGCAGCGCGTCGATCTCGGGCCCCGACCTCGTCGTGCAGGGCGCGTCGCGCGGCGCGGCCTACACGGTCGTCGTGACCGCGACCGACGGCGCCGGCGCGACCGCGCGCCAGGCCGTGGGCGTGACGGAGGCCTACGTCCAGCCTCGGCTCTCGGCGATCCCGGACCAGATCGGCGAGACGACCGCGTCGAGGGACTACACGCTGCAGCTCGCGGGCTTCCAGACGGCCGCGGGCGTCGGCGCGCTGGCCTGGACGCTCGGTCAGCCGCCCGCGACCGTCACGATCGACCGCGCGACCGGGCTGCTGACCGTCGCGCACGCGGCGCTGCTGATCGCCCAGGCGCTCACGGTGACCGCGACCAACCCGAGCGGCGGGTCCGCGACGGCCGCGTTCCGGCTGACGGTCGCGCTGCCCCACGTCTCCGCGGCCGGCACGATGCCCGCGGCCGCGCTGCCGCTCGGCGACGGCTCGCAGGCCGCGGCCTACGACCTGGGCCTGTTCTTCTCCAACGCCTTCGGCGGCGCGCTGTCGTACTCGCTGAGCGCCAACCCGCTCGGCAGCGCGTCGCTGTCGTCCTCGCTCGCGCCCGCGACGCTGACCGTGCGCGGCGCCTTCCGCGGAACGGGCTACTCGGTCGGCGTCACCGCGACCGACGCCAACGGACACTCGGCCACGCAGACCTTCGGCGTCGTCGAGGCGTTCGCGCCGCCCGCGCTCTCGCCCATCCCGCCCAAGTCGGGCTCGACGACCTCGACGGCCGCGCTGGTCGTCGCGCTCGCGGGCTACCAGACCGCCGGCGGCACGGGCACGCTGCGCTGGTCGCTCGCCGCGCCCGCGCCCGGCGGCGTGACGATCGGCGCGGCGACGGGCCTGCTGACCGTCGCGTGCGGGCGGCAGCTGACCGACACGCCCGTGACGGCCGTCGTGACCAACCAGAGCGGCCAGGCGGCGAGCGCGGCCTTCGCGCTGACGGCGACGGTGCCGCGCGTCGCGCCGCGGGCCGCGATGGCGCCCGCGAGCACGGGCGCCGGTGACGTCACGTACGCGCTCGCGAGCTACTTCGACGACCCCTACGGCGGCGGCCTCGCGTTCGCGACGTCGTCGAACCCGCACGGCAACGCCACGATCTCGGCGCTCGGGGCGCTCGCGATCGCCGGCGCCTTCCGCGGCACGCAGTACACGGTCGCCGTGACGGCGACCGACGCCAACGGCTACGCCGCGACGCAGGCCGTCGAGGTCACCGAGTCGTTCGTGCCGCCCGCGCTGTCGCCCATCCCGGCCAAGACGGGCGCGACGACGGCCGCGGCCGCTCTGGCCATCCCGCTCGCGGCGTACCAGACCGCGTCCGGCGTCGGCGCGCTGCGCTGGTCGCTGGTCTCGCCGCCCGCGGGCGTCTCCATCGACGCGGCCAGCGGCACCGTGACCGTCGCGAGCGGCCGCGTCTACGCCGCCCGCGGCGTCGCCGTCTCCGTCGCCAACCAGAGCGGCCAGGCCGCGCAGGCCTCGTTCCCGCTGACGACGACGGTGCCCAGGGTGGCGCCGGCGCCCGGCGGCGCGCTCGCGCCGGCCGCGCTCGGCGACGGCGCGGCGACCTACCCGCTCGCCGGCTGCTTCGCCGACGCCTACGGCGGCGGCCTGACCTACGCGGTCACGGCCGACCCGAAGGCCAGCGCGTCCGTGACGCAGGCGCCCGGCGCCCCGGGCCCCTCGCTGACCGTGCAGGGCGCGTCCCGCGGCACGACCTACGTGGTGGCCGTCACCGCGACCGACGCCAACGGCTACGCCGCGACTCAGACGCTCTCGGTGGCCGAGGCGTACCCGCCGCCGGCGCTCGCGGCGGTCCCGGACCAGGCCGGCAGCACGACGGCGCTGCGGACTCTGGCGATCGCGCTGGCCGGCTACCAGACGGCGGGCGGCATCGGCACGCCCACGTGGTCGCTCGCGCCGCCCGTGCCGCCCGGCGTCTCCATCTCGCCGTCGACGGGCGTCGTGACCGTCGCGAGCGGCCAGAGCCTGCTGCTCGCGCCGGTCACCGCCGTCGTCGCGAACCCGAGCGGGCTGACCGCGCAGGCGACGTTCCGGCTGACCGCGGCGGTGCCGCAGGTCGCGCCGCGCGGCGCGATGGCCGCCGCGACCGTCGCCGCCGGCTCGGCCACGTACGCCCTGGCGGGCTACTTCGCCGACGCCTACCTCGGCGGCCTGACGTACGCGGTCTCGGAGAACCCGATGGGCAGCGCGTCGGTCGCCTCGGGCGTGCTGACCGTGCAGGGCGCGAGCCGCGGCGCGACGTACGTCGTGGCCGTGACGGCGACCGACGCCAACGGCGCGACGGCCGCGCAGATGGTCGGGGTCGTCGAGGCGTACCGCACGCCCGCGCTCGCGCCGATCCCGGCGCAGGTCGGCTCGACGACGGCCACGGGCGCGTTCTCGGCCGCGCTCGCGCCGTTCCAGACCGCGTCCGGCGTCGGCGCGCTGACCTGGACGCTGACGCTGCCGCCGACGGGCGTCTCCGTCGACGCCGCGACGGGCGTGCTGACCGTCGCCGGCGGGCGCCTGTTCTCCGCGCGCGCCATCACGGTGCAGGTCGCCAACCCCAGCGGCCAGAGCGCCAGCGCGACGTTCGCGCTGACGACGACGGTGCCCAAGGTCGCGGCCCGCGGCTCGCCGCAACCGGCCACCGTCGGCGGCGGCGCGGCGACGTACGACATGTCGGGCTTCTTCTCCGACCCGTTCGGCGGCGGCCTGAGGTACTCTCTGCCGCTCAACCCCGCGAACAGCGCGACCATCACGACGGCGGGAGGCGCGCTGACCGTGCAGGGCGCCTTCCGCAGCAGCAGCTACGAGCTGACGGTCGGCGCCGTCGACGCGAACGGCAACGTGGCGACGCAGACGGTCGGCGTGACCGAGCTGTTCCCGCCGCCGGCGCTGGCGCCCGTCCCGGACCTCGCCGTCACGACCACTGCGGCGACGACGTCCACGACGCCGCTCGCGGGCTACCAGACGGCCGCGGGCGTCGGCCAGGCGGCGTGGTCGCTCGCGCCGCCCGTGCCGCCGGGCGTCTCCATCGCCGGCGCCTCGGGCGTGCTGGCCGTCGCGAGCGGCACGCAGGTCGTGGCCGCGCCGCTGACGGTCGTCGTCGCGAACCAGAGCGGCCAGACCGCGCGCGCGACGTTCGCGCTGACGGCGACGGTGCCGCGCGTCGCGGCGCTGGGCACGCCGCCCGCGGCGGGCCTGACGGCCAACTCGGCGGTCTACTCGCTCCCCTCTCACTTCTCGGACCCGTTCGGATCGGGCCTCACGTTCGCGCTGGCATCCGGAGGCGACCCCGAGGGCAACGTGACGCTCTCGGCCCAGGCGCAAACGATGGCCGTGCAAGGCGCGAACCGCGGCATGAGCTACGGCGTGGCCGTCGTCGCGACCGACGCCAACGGGTTCTCCGCGACGCAGACGTTCGCGGTCAGCGAGGCCTTCTGGCCGCCGGTGTTCGCGGCCGTCCCGGCGCAGGAGGGCAGCACGACGGTCTCGGCGCCGTTCGCCGTGCCGCTCGCGCCCTTCCAGACCGCGTCCGGCGTCGGGACGCTGGTCTGGACGCTGCTGCCGCCGGCGCCCGCGGGCGTCAGCCTCGTCCGCGAGACGGGCGACCTGGTCGTCGCGACCGGCACGCACATGCCCGCGACGCAGGTCGCGTTCGCGGCCGCCAACCCCAGCGGCCAGAGCGCGCAGGGCTCGCTGTCGCTGACCATGACCGTCCCCAGGATCTCCGCGGGCGCGGCGATGCCCGCGGCGACCGTCGGCGACGGCGCGCTGGTGCTCTCGCTAGCCGGCCACTTCGCCGACCCGTTCGGCGGCGGCCTGCGCTACATGCTCTCGGCCAACCCGCGCCAGAGCGCGGTCGTCGCGAGCGCCGCGGGCACGCTGACCGTCCGGGGCGCGTTCCGCGGCGCGACCTACACGGTGGCCGTGCTGGCCAACGACATCAACGGGTTCGGAGCCACGCAGTCGGTGGCCATCACCGAGCTGTTCGCGCCGCCCGTGCTCTCGCCGGTGCCGCCGGTCGCGTGCAGCACGACGTCGTCCGTGCCGTTCGCGCTGCAGCTGGCGGGCTACCAGACCGCGCTCGGCGTCGGGACGCTCGCGTGGTCGCTCGCGCCCGGCGCGCCGGCGGGCCTGTCCGTCGACGCGGCGACCGGCCTGCTGCGCGTCGCGAGCGGCACGCAGCTGCAGGCCGCGGCCGCGACGGTCGTCGTCGTCAACCAGAGCGGCCAGGCCGCGAGCGGGGCGCTGGCCGTGACCGCGGCGGTGCCGCGGGTCGCGGCCGCGCCGGGGGCGCCCGCGCTCGCGCCCGCGGGCCTCGCCGCCACGGCCGCGGTCTACGCGATGGCCGGGCAGTTCGTCGACCCCTACGGCGGCGGCCTGACGTACTCGGTCGCGGCGGACGCCGGCGGCGGCGCGAGCGTCGACGCGTCGACGGGCGCGCTGCTGATCGTGGGCGCCAACCGCGGCATGACCTACGTCGTCGAGGTGTCCGCGACCGACGCCAACGGCTACGCGGCGGCCAAGGGCGTGGAGGTGACCGAGGCGTTCTGGCCGCCCGCGCTGTCGCCGATGCCCGACGTCGAGTGCGTCACGACGGCGTCGTCGGCCTTCCTGCTGCCGCTGGCGGCCTACCAGACCGCGGGCGGCGTCGGGACGCTGGCCTGGTCGCTGAACCCGCCGGTGCCCGCCGGCGCGTCGATCGACGCGGCGAGCGGCGTGCTGTCCGTCGCGGGCGGCACGCGGCTCGCGGGCGCGCGCGTCGCCGTCGTCGCGGTCAACCCGAGCGGGCAGTACGCGACGGCGGCGTTCGCGCTGACCGCGACGGTGGTATGAAAACGTCGCCGTGGAGTGCCGAATTACGCGCACAACATGCACAACATCGTCAGCGCATCGAGTGCAGTCAGCGGGTCCCGCACGTGCAGCACCTCGGGGGCCTGGGGCCGCCGAGCTGCACGAACGACTTGAAGCGGTTGTGGCTGGTGCGGTAGAGGTAGTGCTCGAGCGCGTTGCGCATGCCCGGCCTGTCGAACGTGGTCCCTCCCGCGGGCGGCAGGCTGTTGCGCAGCGACGTCATGATGTTTCCGAGCATGCAGTCGACAAAGTACGCGTAGCGCTCGCGCCACACGCGGAACGGCACGAGCCACGGCTGCACGACGCGCGGCGTGGGCGGCGGCCTGCCGGACCCGACGGGCTCGTAGGACGGGTCCTCTCCCCCCTCTCCCTCCTCTCCCTCCGTATCCGCGTCCCGCGCTCCTTCCGGGTACGCTCCCGCGCCCGCGCCCGCGCCCGCGCCCCCGCCCGTCCGCTCCACCGTCTCTTCGTCGCAGTAAGCGTCCATGTGGAAGTGGGGGATCCGTGACCGCCGGGCCTTCGGCCTTAGGTGCCGCGCGCTGCCGCGAAGCTGCCGGCCGAAAACGAACGCGGCCGAGGTGTATACAGGACGCATCCCGACCCCCCTCCATCCCCGGCATGGACCGGCTCGCGCGCATCGCGCTGCTCGCGCTCGCCGTGCTGTTCCTGATGACGATCAAGCGCTGCTACGACTGACGAGGACGAGTCCCTGCGCGACGGCAACGGCGGTGAGTGCGGGGTGCATGTCCTCCATCGCGCGCTTGTTCTTGGTCATCGTGTCAATAGTCTCGACGAGCGGACGCCGGTCGTATCCGATTACGGTGTAGAAGCGGTCAAACGTGTCGGTCTGGCGCCGCGTGAACTCTCTGTCGTACGGCTCGTCGTTGTGCTCATTCATGACCTGCGCTGCGTTGAACATGACGAGTCGCGCGAGGTCATCACGTGGCTTGGGCTGCCACTTGCCGCTGCGAAAGAACAGGCCTTGCTCGTGCGACGCGTCGGCGAGGTACGCGTTCATGTTCTCGGGGTGGTCGGGGTTGTAGTGAACCAGCTGCACCATCTCCTGCAGCGACGCGTGCAAGTCGCCACGCTTGATCATGCCCGCGACGATGTCATGCGCGATGTAGCTGACGTCGACACAGCGGAAGTTGTTGATCGTGATGTTGTTGGTCATCATGTTCTGGTTGTTTACGATGCTGCTCGACACGGTCGGGACCGCCGCCACCAGCGGGCTAGCCACCAGCTGGCTCGCGAGCGCGTCGAACTTGTCGTTGAGCACGCCGATCATGTCCTTGATCACCTTCAGCGCCTCTGGTTCGGGCGGAGGTCCGGGGAGGCGGAGCGAGTCCGCGGCGTCCCCGGCTTCACCGCTACCGGCATCCGTGGTACCTGCATCTGCGTGGCGTCGGACCGGGCAGTGGAGCTTCTTGTGCACGTACTTGCTTTGCTTGGACGAGAACGCACGCCCGCAGTACTCGCACGTCGGCGGGGCTCTTCCAGTTGCAGCTTGCGCGCGCTTCCTCTGCTGGTGGCTCCCACTGCTTCCGGGGGAAAGCCCGCCACCGGCCGGCCCAGCCTGGCCACATCGCAAGAGCGTCGTTGGATCCATGCGGTCGGCTGGGGAGGTACGAGGACAAAGGACACCCACACCCCGATGGCGCGGTCAACTATTCTTCCCCTACGGAAAAACCGCTGCGCGGTAAACACACCGTTTACCGCGGTCAACAATTTCGGCCTAAACTTGTTGACCTCGACCTGTTTTAGAAAAACGCCGTTTTCAGAGGCTGGCCGATTTTCCGCCCCACGATTTTTGGCCCCGGCCTGTTTTCGGCTTTTTTTTTGGTAAACAATTTCGACACTGATTGTTTACCGCGGTCAACAAGTTCGGCCTAGACTTGTTGACCTCGACCTGTTTTCGAAAAACGCCGTTTTCAGAGGCCCCACGATTTTTGGCCCCGGCCTGTTTCCCTCTGTGAGCCACGCGGACTGGGAGACGCGCAAGGCCCGG
>SESB01001451.1_pt1 | contig 15529 bp, 13 predicted proteins | sample 3171441 | NCBI WGS metagenome assembly SESB01 (sample SAMN06051867, study PRJNA518727) | freshwater metagenome | biome: subpolar coniferous forest; feature: holomictic lake; material: water; isolation source: holomictic Lake 227, 6 m depth | place: Canada: near Kenora, Ontario | collected...
GCTGGTGCTTGAGTTCTTCTTCGACACGGACAATACGTTCACGGATATCCAACTCATAACGCACATTGGCAAAAGCAGCTTCCGGGCGCGTTGACATGCTTTGTTCTATAAGTTGCTGGATTTGTAGTAGATCTTCTTGAGCAAGTGCCATAATGATGGTTCCAGTGAATAAGCAATATCAATTATATGTTAGCTAGAATACGGCTGCAAAGCAACACGGGGTCATAAACGCTAATAGCGAATTATGGCCACCCATTTATCTAAATTTTAGATAAACCTGGTCTTTGCTATAGCGCTTTAAAAATAACCGGACTGTCATTTCGTTGCCTTGCCTAAACCCTAAATATAGCCCTGAGGGTTTTTAGTCTGCCAGTTCCAGGTATCGGCTACCATATCATCCAGGGTTTTTTCCACTTTCCAGTTAAGTTCTTTTAACGCCAAGTCAGGATTGGCAAAACATTCAGCAAGATCGCCTGCCCGACGCGGAGAAATTTTATAATTAATGGTTTTGCCGGTTACTTTTTCGAAAGCATTTATTATTTCAAGGACACTATAGCCTCTACCTGCGCCCAGATTATAAGCCTTGCAACCACCCGCTGCGAATTTTTCGCTGTTCAATGCCGCTATTGCATTAATATGGCCTTTTACCAAATCAACCACATGAATATAATCTCTGATGCCGGTTCCATCCCGGGTTGGATAATCATCGCCAAATACCGATAATTGCGTTAATTTTCCAATGGCAACCTGGGCAACATAAGGCATCAGGTTATTGGGGATTCCATTCGGATCTTCGCCAATCAGTCCGCTTTCATGTGCGCCTATCGGATTAAAATACCGTAGCAAGGCAATTTTCCAGGGAGATTCCGTTGGGCTGATTTTATCTGCCGCCGACAAATCCCGTAAAATATCCTCAATCATGGCTTTTGATCGGCCATAAGGATTGATCGCCCCCAGTGAAAAATCTTCAGTGTATTGCGGACAGGAAGATTCACCATAAACAGTAGCGGACGAACTGAAAACCAATTGCTTTACGTTCGCATGACTCATAACTTCGGTGAGCACCAGCGTTCCGTAGACGTTATTATGATAGTACAGTTGCGGTTGCGCACAGGATTCGCCAACGGCCTTTAAACCCGCAAAATGAATCACCGTGGCGGGTGATTCTTTGGCAAAAATTTCAGTTAACGCTTGTTTGTCACGAATATCGGCCTGATAAAAAGACAGTGATTTTCCGGTAATTTGTTGCACTCGAGTCAATGATTCGGGTTTGCTGTTTGATAAATTATCAACCACAACAACCTTGAAACCAGCTTGCAGTAATTCAATGCAAGCATGGCTACCGATATAACCGGCACCGCCTGTTACTAAAACTGTTTTATTATTCATAATTGCTTTTTTACCGGGTTATTTTGAGTTTTATCAAATGTACGCGTCGGTTATCCGCTCTAATTACTTCAAAGCGCATGTTATCGACAATAAGACTTTCGCCTTTTTTAGGCATGTGTTCAAGATGACTGACAATAAAGCCGCCGATGGTATCGTATTCATCAGTCGCTAAATGAGTGGAAAAATAGTCATCAAATTCTTCAATAGGAATAAGCGCTTTTATCATGAACTCATTAGGACTGCGCTGAAAGATATAGCCTTCATCTTCATGATCATCGTGCTCGTCTTCAATTTCACCGACGATTTCTTCCAAGACATCCTCAATGGTGACAAGACCTGCAGCCTGTCCGTATTCATCGACCACAATGGCCATGTGGTTGCCATTGGTTCGCAATTCCTTAAGCAATACATTTAAACGCTTGCTTTCAGGGACGACGCAGGCGGGGCGCATGATGTCCTGAACCGTCATGGTCTTGTTTTGTAATACCCGCGCCAGTAAATCTTTGGCCAACAAAACGCCAACCACTTTACTGCGATCGCCGTCAATTACAGGATAACGGGAATGACAAAACTCAATGACCAATGGATAGATAGTTTCCAGTTCGGCTTCTTTCGGAACCACGACCATTTGAATGCGCGGAATCATAATATCCCTGACCCGCATTTGCGACACTTGTAACACACCTTCAATCATGGATAAGGCATCGGTATCCAATAACCGGTTTTTCCTCGCTTCTCGTAGTACTTCAAGAAGATCATCCAAATCTTGTGGCTCCCCGGAAAATAATTGACTGATTCTTTCCACCCAACGCTTTCTGGGGAGGTTCCTACTGGGAGGTTGTTCGTCGCTCATTCTTGATTGTCCTGTATATAGGGATTTTTTATAGTTAACTGCTGCAAAATGACTATTTCTTTATTTTCCATCAGTTCGGCTTCCTCATCGTCGAGATGATCGTAGCCCAATAAATGTAAGACGCCATGCACAATAATATGCGCCCAATGATCGCTTAACGTTTTATGTTGTTCCAGCGCCTCTTTTTCCAGAACCGGGGCGCAGACGACCAAATCGCCGAGTAAGTTCAGCTCAATGCCTTCAGGTACTTCAACGGGAAAACTCAAGATATTGGTCGGGCCTGATTTATGGCGGTACTGTTCATTGAGTTCGGCACTTTCCTGCTCATCGACAATGCGAACAACGATTTCGGTGTCTTGATTGAAACCATCCAGTGCCGCATCAACCCATTGTTGAATGTGTTCCTGGTCAGGTTGCCCATTTGAGTCAAAAATGGTTTGGATTTCGATTAGATTCATGGGTTGGTTTTGGTTTTTTGCTCGAATGCTTCATAAGCGGAAACAATCCGTTGCACCAAAGGATGCCTGACGACATCGCGCACGCCAAAAAAAGTAAAGCTGATACCTTCAATATCTTTAAGTACTTCAAGCACATGGCGCAAGCCGGACATTTTTTCTGAGGGCAGATCGGTTTGCGTAACATCCCCTGTCACAACCGCAGTCGACCCAAAACCCACCCGAGTCAGAAACATTTTAATCTGTTCGGTCGTGGTGTTTTGTGCCTCATCCAGGATAATAAAAGCGTCATTCAACGTGCGTCCACGCATAAAAGCCAGTGGTGCCACTTCGATAATGCCTTTATCAATCATTTTTTCAACCCGGTCAAAGCCCAGCATTTCGTATAAGGCATCATACAAAGGCCGTAAATACGGGTCGACTTTTTGCGCCATGTCGCCGGGTAAAAAGCCCAGTTTTTCACCGGCTTCTACCGCAGGCCGTACCAGAATTATTTTTCTGACTTGTTCATTTTGCAGGGCTTCAATGGCACAGGCAACCGCCAGATAAGTTTTTCCGGTTCCGGCAGGCCCTACACCGAAATTAATATCATGAGAGACAATTTTTCTTAAGTAGGCTTGTTGATTAGCGCCCCGGCCTTTAATCAGGCCAATTTTTGTTTTGATAGCGACTTCTGGTTCAGTTACCTCGCCCGAAGTTTCTAAAATGCCATCAATAGAGGCATCCTGCATGGCCAAATGAATCAGTTCGGCAGTTAATTGCTCTTTTTCAGTGCTGGCAAATAATTTTTGCATCACTGCACAAGCGGCTTTAACCGAATCATCTAAGCCGGTCACTTTAAACTGGTTACCGCGATTGGCTATTTCAACCTGAAGGCGTTTTTCTATCTGTCTTAAATGCGTATCTAACTGACCACAAAAATTGGATAACCTGCCATTATCGGCAGGGAGCAAAGAAATTTCCCGAGAAGTCATGATGATAGATCAGAGTGGGTTGATGATTTTATCCAGAGAAGCCTCAACAAGTCGGCCCCGTAAAGAATTGGGTAAGGCTTCAGCAATCAGCACATCGACAAATTGTCCGGCTAATCTGGGATGGCCAATAAAATTGACTACCCGGTTATTTTCGGTTCTTCCCTGCATTTGTAGAGGATTTTTCTTGGATTGGCCTTCGACTAAAACCGTTTGCACGCTGCCAATCATGTTATTGGAAATAGCGATAGCCATTTCATTAATCCGGTTTTGAAAACGCTCCAGACGGTGTTTTTTTACTTCTGCAGGCACATCATCAGGCAAGTCAGCGGCGGGTGTGCCCGGGCGCTGACTATAAACAAAGCTAAAAGATAAATCGAAACCAATGTCCTCAATGAACGCCAAGGTTTCTTCAAATTCGGCGTCGGTTTCACCGGGAAAACCAATAATAAAATCTGAAGACAAGCTAATATTGGGGCGGACTAAACGCAATTTGCGGATGGTTTCCTTGTAATCGGCGCTGGTATGGCCGCGCTTCATCATTTTTAAGATATGATCACTGCCGCTTTGCACCGGCAAATGCAGATGATCAACCAATTGTGGCAGTTCGGCAAAGGCTTCAATCAAACTATCAGTAAATTCAAGTGGATGCGACGTGGTAAAGCGCAGACGGTCAATCCCGTCTATCGCCGCGACATAATGCAACAATAGGGCAAAATCTGCACTATCACCATCTTCCATTTCACCGCGATAGGCATTGACATTTTGCCCCAATAAATTGATTTCCCGTACCCCTTGTTTGGCTAATGTGGTGATTTCGGCAAGCACAGCTTTTAACGGGCGACTGATTTCTTCGCCACGGGTATACGGTACTACGCAAAAAGAACAATATTTACTACAGCCTTCCATCACCGAAACAAAGGCTTTTGAACCTTCTGCCCTCGGTTCCGGCATGGCATCAAATTTTTCTATTTCAGGAAAGGAAATATCGATAACGGGTTTATGTTTGCTGTGGACTTGATCCAGAAGTTGCGGCAGACGATGCAGGGTTTGCGGACCAAAAACCATGTCCACAAAGGGGGCGCGTTTTTGAATGGCAGAACCCTCTTGACTGGCTACGCAACCACCGACACCAATGATGACATCGGGTCTCTTGTCTTTAATCTTGCGCCATTTACCCAAGGCTGAAAAAACCTTTTCCTGTGCTTTTTCGCGTATTGAACAGGTATTAAGCAGTAATACATCGGCCAGTTTTGGATCGTCAATCAATTCAAATCCATGTGACGCTTGCAGTACATCCCGCATTTTATCGGAATCATACTCGTTCATTTGGCAACCGTTGGTTTGAATATAAAGTTTTTTTGTCATATTTTAGCTGGGCAACTCTTATGGTAATCAGTGAGATTTTTGGGTTTTATCGAAAGGCAATAGAGCGGTAACCACCGCTGAATCACTCATAAAAAGCGAAGGGGTATATCCCTGCTTATTTGTTTCAGTCATTATAACCTGAAGACAGAATAAACGAGTAACACGACTGCTTTTAGTGTACTAAATTTGTTGACTGACTATTCACAGCGTTGCCGTTGAATCGTAATTATTCACCGCCACGTATCCAAAGGGGGAGGTGAATAAATTAACAGCCTGCTTTATTTTGTGCCGCCTAAAAGCGTATGCTTTTGGTTTTCGTGGATGAATTGTTTTCAGGCTTATGGCCTTGGCACTTATAAACGTTATGCGTTCCGGATCTGTTCCCGTAAAACTTTTTGTTGTCGCTGTAACTTGGCTTCACGCTTGGCAATAAGCGACTTGGCAGCATCAGCCCCGATATGGGCTTCCCCCCGCTGCCTGGCTAACTCCATTTGTTTTTCACGTTCCCTAAAACGGGATTTTTGAACATCGGTGACTTTATCAAAACAATGCGGACAACTAACCCCTTGCCGGTATTTATCACTGGCCTTGTCGACTTCGGTAATCGGTAAGCGACATGCGTTACATTGATCGTAATTGCCTTTTTCAAGTTGCAGGTTAACTGTTACCCGTTCATCAAAAACAAAACACTCACCTTCCCATAGCGTTTCTGTCGCCGGGACTTCTTCCAGGTATTTTAAAATGCCGCCTTTAAGATGATAAACCTCGTCAAAACCTTGTTCTTTTAGAAAAGCCGTCGATTTTTCACAACGAATTCCGCCGGTGCAAAACATGGCGATTTTTTTGTGTTTTTCGGGGCTAAGGATTTCCTTAACAAAGCGGGGGAACTCACGGAAGCTTTCGGTGTTCGGGTTAATGGCATTTTTAAACGTACCCACCTTAAACTCATAGTCATTACGCGTGTCTACCACAATCACCTCGGGATCAGAAATGAGTTGGTTCCAATCAACGGGGCTAACGTAGGTGCCGACAACCCGTTTAGGATCAATGCCTTCCACGCCCAGGGTGACTATCTCTTTTTTAAGTTTAACCTTGGCGCGGTTGAAGGGCATACTATCGGTAAAGGATTCTTTATAGTCTATATCAGACAGGCGCGGGTCATTGCGCAACCAATTTAGCACCTTGTTGATGCCGGCACGCGAGCCGGCTATGGTGCCATTAATGCCTTCGTTGGCCAGCAGCAATGTACCGCGTACCTGATTGGCTTCCAGTACATTATGTAGCGGTTGACGTAGGCTCTGAAAATTTTCCAGGGTGACAAATTTATATAAAGCACAAACGACTATTTGATTCATGTTACTGCCTCGTTGCTAACCGGAACGTAAATCCAGTGCAAAAATAAAGTGATTATACGGGAATAGAGCCGCTTTGTCGGTTATAAAAACAACAGACCGGACAGTATCCATTGTTTGTGGGGTCAATTTTGTAAGCTTCTATCCGTATTTTCGGCACGCCTTACTATAAAGCAGGAAATTGCCAAAAGCGTTTAAATTTTGGCAGGTGATTTTTCAAGACCTTAGTATTTGCTTACGGAAAAAATAACAAAATTAACAAAATAATACGGGCGCAGGCCTATTGATATTTCTCCTTGTCGCTTACATCGTGGCTTGTCATAAAAATTTAATCTGACTGTCATCGTATGTTCACAAATTTGACATCAAACTGAAACCTTGGTTGATTATTGTATCCGCATCTTTATTTCAGCTGCGTGATTACTCATGAAAAAAATAGATACAGAAATACTTGGTAAACCGACTAAAAAACTGGATTGTTTTTTGGCAGACTCGGAGGCTTTGATAAAAGAAGCCCAGGCTTTGCGTTACCGGGTTTTTGCCCAAGAAATGGGGGCAAAACTCAAAACGGAATCCGAAGGTCTGGATTACGATGAGGTTGACAGTTATTGTGATCATTTGATTGTTTATGACAATATCAATAAAAAAATAGTCGGCTACACGCGCTTGTTAAACCAGGATCAGGCCAAACGACTGGGCCGGTTTTATTCGCAGGATGAATTTAAGCTGGATCAAGTGTTGGCATTGCCGGGTCGTTTTTTGGAAATAGGCCGGACTTGCATAGATCCTGATTTTCGCGGCGGCGCGGTGTTAACCACTCTGTGGTCGGCATTGGTGCAATACGCACTGGAAGGCGAGTTTAATTATTTGCTGGGTTGTGCCAGTATCACCCCCGGTCCCAGCGGGTTTGCTGTGGAAGCGGTTTATCGAAATATCGATGACAAAAACAGGGCACCCGCCTCGCTTCAGGTTGTACCCAGTATTTCGGTTCCCCAGGCATTACGATGCCAACGGGATGAGTCCGGTATTCCACCCTTACTTAAGGCCTATTTACGTTTTGGCGCCTTGATTTGCGGTGAACCTTATTGGGATGAAGCCTTTAATTGTATGGATTTATTTGTGTTGTTGCCACTGGATCAATTAAAAGATCGTTACAGCAAACACTATATGAGAGGCTATCAGGTGACTAATGAAATTGAAACTGCGACTGCTTTATAAACTGACCCTAATTATCCTGTTATTTAGCTATGGTTTACTAATTGCAGGCGTTATTTTTCTTGCGCTTGATGTGTTGTTTACGGCAAAAATTGCCAAAAGTAAACGCGATGCGTTAAAAATGCATTGGCTAAAAAGATTCAGTGCCATTATGAATCTTCGCATCACCCAAGAAGGTGAACTGCCGATACAAACAGCACTGTTGGTGAGTAATCACATTTCCTGGCTGGATATTATTGTTATCGGTCAGTATTTGCCGGCTTATTTTGTCGCCAAGAGTGATATTTTAAGTTGGCCCGTAATTGGTTATTTGGCTGAACAAGGCGGTACTATTTTTATCCGCAGAGGTAACAAAAAACAGATTAAGGCAACCACAGAAAAGATGGCGTGGATTTTAAAACAAAACCGAAATATTGTTGCTTTTCCTGAAGGCACAACGACTCAGGGTGATGAGGTTTTAAGCTTTCATGCATCTTTATTTCAACCGGCGCTACTAACCCGGTCGGTTATTCAACCGATAGCACTTCAATATCAGGGGGTAGCCAAACAACAAGCTCCGTTTATTGGTGAGGATGATTTTCTTCCGCATTTAATAAATATGTTAAGTATGGATAAAATTGAAGTGCACGTTTGTTTTTTGCCTGTGCTTAAAAGTTCCGGACGTGATCGGCATTCGGTGAGTACAGAAGCAAATGAAATGATAGCTCGGGAAATTTCCAGAGGTCTGGGCGAGAATAATCAGCCTGTCAAATTATCCAGTCAGCAACAAAGCAGTCGCTTAGGAACGTGCATGAAATAACCTGACTATTTATATCCTCACCCCTCTCCCGGTGGGAGAGTGGGCAAGATGCCTAAGTTATTTCATGTGCATCGATAAATAAACGTTTCAGTCGGGCTTTGCAAATCCCGATTGGTATTGTTTTCATGAGCTTAAAAACTTCCCTTATCCGTGTCTATCCGTTAAATCCGTGTCATCCGCGTTCTATTTTTTTTACGGCTGAGTCGTTACAAACACTAAAATTTTATTCCAGCCCCCGATAGTTTTTTAGCCCGATACAAAACATAATGCGCAGGCTCTTTTAGTATTGAGTTTTGCACCTTATACCTATTTTATGTATTTGCTTGTTATAATGGCCGAAGTTTTGTAACCGTATCAATTCTGATCGAGAGATTTCATGATTCAAGGTAGTATCGTAGCGTTAGTCACACCGATGTATGAAAGCGGTGAACTAGACAAGGAAAGTCTAAAAAAATTAGTTGAGTATCATATTAAACAAGGCACTGATGCCTTGGTTGCGGTAGGTACAACGGGGGAGTCTGCAACCCTTGACGAAGACGAACACTGTGACATGATTAAATCAGTTGTTGACTATGTCGGCGGCAGAATTCCGGTTATTGCCGGAACGGGTGCAAACTCAACCACGGAAGCCATTACGCTAACGCGTAAAGCTAAACAAGCCGGGGCTGATGCCTGCCTGATTGTAACGCCCTATTACAACAAACCGACTCAGGAAGGTTTGTATCTGCATTACAAAGCCATTGCAGAAGCGGTTGATATACCACAGATTTTATATAATGTGCCGGGGCGAACCGCCTGCGATATGTTACCTGAAACCGTCGGTCGCTTGTCCCATATCCCGCATATTGTCGGCGTTAAAGAAGCTACCGGTGACCTGTCCAGAGTCCAAATAATACGTGATTTAACCGGTGACAATTTTGCAATTTATACCGGTGATGACGCGACCAGTCTTGAGTTTTGTTTATTGGGCGGTAACGGTAGCATTACCGTAACCGGTAACGTTGCCCCACGTCTTGTACATGAAATGATTAGGGCAGCCATGGCGGGTGATAAAGAGACCGCCTTGGCAATAGACAAAAAACTGGCCGACTTACATGAATATTTGTTTGTTCAATCCAACCCGATTCCGGTTAAATGGGCAGTTGCTGAAATGGGTTTGATGGAAAAAGGTATTCGCTTGCCTTTAACCTGGCTTACAGAAGATTGTTTTGCGGTAGTGCGTGCCGCCATGCACAAGGCTGAAGTTATTTAATGAATATTAAAACGGGTTTGCTCATCATTGCTGCAACGGTACTGCTTAATGTGTCGGGGTGTAGTTATGTTAAAACTTTATTTCCGGATAAAGAAAAAGACTATCAGTACACCACTGAAATTCCACCGCTGATTTTGCCTGAGGATTTGAAGAAAAGTCATATCCCGGGTTTGTCCACAGCGACGCCAACCGCGCCTCCCCTTATTACTGATGCTGAAGCCGCTGTGCCGGCGACCGCTGTTAATGCCACGACTGAAGAAACGGCAGCCCCGGCTACAGCCCCGGCAACAAAAGAATCGCCTTCGCCTGTACCCGTTAGTTCAGCAGAAACCGAAACGGTAATACCCAACACAGCCATTACGGTTGAACGCATTAAAGCGACTGAGGCCGAAAATCGTTTGCGTATTAATGTGCCCTTTATCAATGCCTGGCGCATGGTCAATAAAGCATTAAGCCGAAAAGCCATTGAAGTCACCGAACGCAATCAGGAAGCAAAACAGATTACCGTTCAATATGACCCTGATGAGCAAACACTCAAAGATGAATCCTTCTTGGACGAAGTTGTGTTTATGTTCAGGGGAATTCAAAGTAATGAACAGACCTATCTGTTAAAGCTGGAAGAAAATAATCAACAGACTGATATAACGGTCGCTGATAAAGACCGGCAACTATTGTCTGATGCGGCCAGCGTTAAGTTACTTACTCTTTTGGAAAATACCATTAAAGCTGATTTGGCCAATAAATAACTTAACTTTATCGGGTTGGGTTAGCGTAGCGACCCAACCTAACAACCGCAACCGCTTGTATCGGGTTACGTTGCGCTAATCTGAACTTACCTTTATTGTTTTATTACATGTTAAAAATCCCTGGAACATCTGCATTATCAGACTTTCGTGTAAAAAGACTACTGTCTGAATTACAGGCTATAGAGCCCAATATCACTGCCATTTCGGCACGGTTTATTCACTTTGTAGATGTTGAACAGGCTCTGGATGATAACCAATTCGCCCTCTTAAACCAGTTATTGGCTTATGGTTCCCTGCCACCGGCAAGCACTCAAGAGGATGCTGAAGTCCTTCTGATCGTCCCCCGCTCAGGCACCCTGTCACCCTGGTCCAGCAAAGCTACAGAGATTGCCCAGCGTTGCGGGTTGTATGCCATCAAGCGTATAGAACGGGGTATTGAATACGCCTTGATAGCCGGCAAACCCTTGTCAACAGCAGTTAAAATCCGGCTATCAACTTTACTGCACGACCGCATGACCCAAGCGGTTTTAGCTGATCATGCCGAGCCGGATTTATTTACTCAACACGCGCCCAAACCCTTGGTCAGCATCAAACTCATCGAGCAAGGTCGAGATGCACTGGTTAAAGCGAATGCAGAACTCGGCATGGCGTTGTCGGATGATGAAATTTATTATTTATGCTCCGGCTTTCAAAATCTTGGCAGAAACCCGACGGATGTTGAACTGATGATGTTCGCTCAAGCCAATTCCGAACATTGCCGCCATAAAATTTTTAATGCTGATTGGACGATTGATGGGGTAGAGCAAGCCCGGTCTTTATTTAGCATGATAAGAAACACGGCCGATAAAAGCCCTGAAGGCATTTTATCCGCCTACCATGACAATGCTTCGGTGGCCGCAGGTTCCAAAGCGCAGGTTTTTCTTCGCAACGCCCGGACGGGCGAATACAGTTATATCGAAGAAGACGTGCATTTACTGATGAAAGTCGAAACCCACAATCATCCGACCGCCATTTCTCCTTTTCCGGGTGCTGCAACCGGTTCGGGTGGTGAAATTCGTGATGAAGGCGCAACCGGAAGAGGTTCGGCGACAAAAGCGGGTTTGACCGGATTTTCCGTGTCGCATTTGAAAATCCCCGGATTTATTCAACCTTGGGAACAAGACAACGGCAAACCGGAACGTATCGCTTCTGCTTTAGACATTATGCTTGAAGGCCCCTTAGGCGGTGCCGCTTTTAATAATGAATTTGGCAGGCCTAATATCGCCGGTTATTTTCGCAGCTTTGAGCAACCGGCACCGGGAAGCAACGGCCATGAATTTAAGGGATATCATAAACCCATCATGATTGCCGGCGGCATGGGCAACATTCGCCCGATGCTGGTCGATAAACACCCCATTCCCGCCGGTTCCTTAATCATTATCTTGGGTGGCCCGGCCATGCTCATTGGCTTGGGTGGTGGCGCAGCGTCTTCACAAGCTTCCGGTGCCGGTTGTGAAAATCTTGATTTTGCCTCGGTACAACGCGAAAATCCAGAAATGGAACGTCGTTGCCAGGAAGTAATTAATCATTGCAATTCAATGGGTAACGATACGCCGATTATTTCCATCCATGATATTGGTGCTGGCGGCTTATCCAATGCCGTTCCTGAAATTATCCATGATTGTCTGCGCGGTGGACAATTTGAATTACGCAATGTACACAATGCCGACAAAGGCATGTCACCCATGCAAATCTGGTGCAATGAAGCGCAAGAACGTTATGTCGTTGCCATTAAACCCGAATCGCTCCCTTTGTTTAATGCTTTTTGTGAGCGCGAACATTGCCTGCATGCCGTTATAGGTGTCGCCACAGAACAAGAGCATCTCTTGCTCAATGACGCTTTACTGGGCGATAAACCGGTTGATATTCCTATGTCCATATTGTTTGGCAAACCACCCAAACTGCACCGGAATGCCCGACATATAAAGCCTGACACAAAGGCGCTGGACTTTAGTGGCGTGACTCTACAAGAAGCCGTTAAGCGGGTATTGTCTTTTCCGGCGGTTGCTGATAAAAGTTTTCTTATTCATATCGGTGACCGATCGGTAACCGGATTGGTTGCGCGTGATCAAATGGTCGGCCCGTGGCAAATACCGGTGGCTGATGTTGCCGTCACGGCCTCCGGTTTTTATGCCCTGACCGGTGAAGCCATGGCAATGGGTGAACGCTCACCGATTGCGGTGATTAATGCGCCTGCATCGGGTCGTATGGCGATAGGGGAGGCCATCACCAATCTGGCGGCAGCCCGCATAGAATCACTTAATAAAATTAAAATTTCTGCCAACTGGATGGCAGCGGCAGGTTATCAGGGTGAAGATGCCGCGTTGTTTGACACAGTTAAAACAGTCGGCATGGAATTATGTCCCGAGCTGGGTATTGCCATACCGGTAGGAAAAGATTCGTTATCCATGAAAACCGTCTGGAAAGATAACGCCGATGAAAAAGTAATGACTTCACCGTTGTCGTTGGTGGTTACTGCGTTTGCACCCGTTATCGATGTCAGCAAAACCTTGACACCCCAACTACAAGACATTGAAGACAGCGTATTAATCCTCATTGATTTGGGTGCCGGTAAAAATCGTTTGGGCGGTTCGGTGTTGGCACAAGTTTATAATCAAATGGGCAATGACTGTCCCGATTTAGACGATTCAAGCTTATTAAAAGGCTTGTTTACTTCAGTTCAAACACTCAATAACAAAGGCATATTACTTAGCTATCATGACCGTTCTGACGGCGGCTTATTAACTACGATATCAGAAATGATGTTTGCCAGCCGACTGGGCGTTTCCTTATCATTAAATGCCTTGGGTGATAATGTTTTGTCCATCTTGTTTAATGAAGAACTGGGTGCGGTATTGCAAACTCGTGCCAGCGATTGTAATGAGGTTATTGATTTATTACAGCAATCGGAATTAAAAGACTGCACTTTCTTAATAGGCAAGGTAGTAAAAGAACCGCAATTAACCCTTCATTATAAAGGCGATATTGTGTTTTCAGCCTGCCGCGCTGAATTACAAACCCTCTGGTCAGAAGTCAGTTACCGGATGCAGGCCTTGCGTGATAACCCCGATTGCGCCAAACAACAGTTTGATCGTATTGCCGATGATAATGATCCGGGCTTAACAGCAGCCTTAACGTTTGATGTTAATGAAGATGTCACCGCGCCTTTCTTGTCAGCACCCAGACCCAAAGTGGCCATCTTGCGTGAGCAAGGCGTCAACGGCCATGTAGAAATGGCGGCGGCGTTTGATCGTGCCGGTTTTACCAGTATTGATGTCCACATGACTGATATTATTCATGGGCGAGTGAGTTTGCGTGATTTTACCGGACTGGTTGCCTGTGGTGGTTTTTCTTATGGTGATGTATTGGGGGCGGGCGGTGGCTGGGCCAAATCCATTCTTTTCAACCCTCGCGCCAGAGACGAATTTGCGGCATTTTTTAAACGTTCGGATACCTTCGGTTTGGGAGTTTGTAACGGTTGCCAGATGATGTCAGGCTTAAAAGAAATTATTCCGGGTGCCGAGCATTGGCCGCGCTTTATGCGCAACACCTCGGAACAGTTTGAAGCCAGGGTCGCCATGGTGGAAGTTCAAAAATCACCGTCTATCTTATTGGCCGGCATGGAAGGTTCCAGAATGCCGGTTGCCATTGCCCACGGTGAGGGCAGGGCTGAATTTAGTGTCGATCCCCAGACGGCACTTGATGCACAAGCTGTCGCCTTGTGCTATGTTGATAACTACGGGGCGGTAACTACCGACTTTCCGGCCAACCCCAATGGCTCACCGCTGGGCATTACCGGTTTAACGACAAACGATGGACGCTTTACCATTATGATGCCTCATCCTGAACGATGCTTTAGAACATTGCAAAACTCATGGTATCCTGATGACTGGAGCGAGTATGGTGCATGGATGCGGATGTTTAGAAATGCCAAGGTTTGGACGCAACGATTAAAATAAATATCGCAGGTGCAAGTTATAGTAGTCTTGCCCCTTTTAAATCAATGACAGGATGACAAATGATTTTAACCACTCATCAAAAGATAATCTTCGGCTTGGTTCTGATCGGCATTGTTATATTACTAACAATGCCCGATGTGGTGATAGGATTATTGACTGAACTGGTTCATCTCATCTTTGAGGTATTATTTATCTCCTTTGAGTGGCTTGAGTCCCTGTTGGATCATGTCGTCGAACACCTGTTACACACCGAACTCCACGAAACGCAAACCATTGTGTTTTATATACTGATGGGCATTGTTGCGTTACCGCTTTATTACCTGTGGCGTGTCTTGCCTGGCGTTTTTTTTCGCACAAAAGAAAATGTACAAGTAATATGGGTACAATACAAAAACCAAACCAACCTTTACTGGCAAGAATTGTCTTTAATTGACAAAATAAAAGTGGTTGTAATTACCGTAGGAGCACTTTATCTGGCTTCTTTTTTAGTCATGTAATTTAAGCCGGATTGGTAATGTCCACTCCAAAAATCAAAGAACATTCAAGTTAATGGCTTGGGTAACTCGCAAAAAATACCCTCCTCCAAGTTTCGCAATACTACTGTTTAGCTGAGGGTGCGCATCGCGCATCATTTTCCATATCAGAGAAAGAAGCCCAAATGGCTACAGGTAGCAAACAATAATAGATTGTGGTGCAAATAAAGCCGTTTAGTGGATGCGGTATTAGGTTCGCGATGCGCCCTACTACTTGATCACGTTGGAGCGCCATACCTAGAAGCAGCTATCATGACTGATACGATCCTTGTTTACATTTTCTTGTGGTGACCGTCTCGGGAAGCTGGAGCTTCCAAAACCGGTTTCCCAAGCTGGAGCTTTGGAAACAACAGACCTACAGACTGGAGCTTGGGAACCAGCGGAAAAAACCGCTCCGGTTTCCCAAAGGCAGTTGCTTTTATGTAACGATGTTCGTGTTCTGTAGGGGCAAACCCTTGCGGTTGCCCTGCTAAGGTAACTCGCAATAAATACCCCCCACAAATTTTTCGGAATAACATTTGAACACCCTGTATTCTATGGACATGATTTTCACACAGCATCGCTAAAAACATGACCCCTTTATCGAAACAATATATTG
>SESB01001452.1_pt1 | contig 15520 bp, 19 predicted proteins | sample 3171441 | NCBI WGS metagenome assembly SESB01 (sample SAMN06051867, study PRJNA518727) | freshwater metagenome | biome: subpolar coniferous forest; feature: holomictic lake; material: water; isolation source: holomictic Lake 227, 6 m depth | place: Canada: near Kenora, Ontario | collected...
CATCAAGGGCAAGTAAAAGACCATCCCGCATACCGTCCTGGTTGACAGAAAACGGCCAGCATACTCCAACAAGAATCTCTTTCGAAGGGTTATTCAATACTTCAAATCGACGTAAACCCTTACTTTCAAAAGAACTGGTCTCCAAAAATATGAAGAAAACGAGCAACCCGATTCCCACCACCCAAAAAATTATTTTCTTCATCTCTCAATCCTTGCCTAAAATAATCGGCAAGCCCGACTGCCCGGAACCGATCACAACCACTTTGGCATTCGGTGATTTCGCCAACTCTCGCGTTGCCGCAATGCCTTCCCATTTGAGAACCGAAGGAGTCAAGCTCTTGTTTACTGTTTCATTGTATTGCCGAATACCTTCTGATTCAATTTGCAGGCGCTCTGCTTCCTTTTTTGCTATCGACATGCGGTAGGAATATTCTCCCTCACGTTGCTGCTGAACCATTTTCTCTTCAATTGCTTGGGAAATTCGGGCTGGAAGAGTGATTGATTCGATCGGGACATCATCGATCTTGACAAAACGCGCAGCAAGATGAGCCCTTGATTGTTCGTTGAACAGCAACTGGATGGCTTTCTGTGAAGTGTAGATTTCCTCAGGCTTGTATTGTCCGAAAAGAGTTCGGATAACAGATCGTACATCGGGGCGAATCGCCACGTTGATATAGTCTGGCCCAATAATCTGATGAAGCAGGGGAAGTGTCGAAGGGTCAAGGTAATAGCGCACGGTGTACTTTACCTTGACAGTGAGCCCGTCAAACGTCAGAACATCAATCGAATCACGAAACTGCTGCTTGCGTATCGAGTAAATGTACATCTTGTTAAAAGGGAGAATCACATGCAGTCCTTCAGGATACACCGTATCAATCACCGTGCCTGCTCCAAGCCTTCGCCACAAGATTCCACGTTGTCCAGACTGTATCGAGATAACGGTACGGTCAAAAAAGAATACCAGAACAAGGCACACCAGTAAACCCATTGAGATGACTGGAAGTGCGTGTTGGCGGAGAAAAGATTTGCAAAGGGAGCTGAAATTTGCAAGCCGTTCACGGAGAAGTTTCATTGCATCTGTGCTGTAACCTGATTCTGGCAAAGCTCCAAAATATCATATTATAAAAAAATTTACAGCAAAAAGCACCCTACTCTTTTTATTTGGCCGCCATAAGTTCAATTATACTTGTTTCGGCAGAGCATATGGTTAATTGATAACCGTCCGCGCGTTCCCCTCAACACGTCACCGGTTCAGCGTAGCATGTGCCCGAAAGAGAACGGGAAATTTTCCTGACTACCGCTAACAATGCATTGAGCGTGCAAGCTTCTGGAGGCTTATCAGGCACAAAACTAACATTTTGATTAAACGCGTTATAATGGTAAAATAAGAGTTGTTACTGTTCAAAAAGCCACCATTTCTCATAAACCAAGGATTAAGGAGAACCCGATTATGTCCCGTATTATTTCTGCCTCACTTTGTGCTCTTTTTGTTGTTTCAATAGGCTCTGCCGAAGCCAAGGCTGCCTATAATGCTGCTGCAGGCAAAGCTGTCTATGATGTAAGCTGTACGACCTGCCACAAAACAGGCCTCATGGGTGCACCAAAATTGGGTGACAAGGTCGCATGGGCTCCTCGTATCGCTCAGGGCGAGGCTATGCTGGTCAGCAAATCAATCAAAGGCTTCACTGGCAAAAAAGGAATTATGCCTGCAAAGGGCGGCAATCCAAAACTCACCGATGCCCAGGTCGGAAATGCTGTAGCGTACCTCGTTCAGCAAGGTAAATAGGCACATTTGTTTCACGATGATTGAAGGGCGGGATGATCTCCCGCCTTTTTTCATTCATTTAATCCAGCTCATTTTTTTTGCAGACACCCATAATTGGGGAGCAGTTTACAGCAAATGTTCTCTCATAAAAGTAAGATCATCATACTGTTTTGGACGACGTAAGGGATCCATATAAAAAAGATAGTGGATGACAATATTTTTGTTTAGAAAAAAGTATAGTAGTTGCCGCCTGATAAAGTTGTAATTTTAAAAAAGAAAACTTTACTCACCTATTACCGGGAAGAATAATGAAACAAAATATGGGACAAATTGACAGAATAATTCGGGCAGTAATCGGTGTGGCAATTATTCTTGTCGGATTGATAACACATTCGTGGTTGGGCTTAGTAGCGCTTGTTCCGCTACTGACTTCGATTTCAGGGTTTTGTCCTCTGTATACCCTGCTGAAAATTTCGACATGCCCAGCCGCCGATCGTCAGGAAAAGCCGGCCAAAGGTGGTGTTCCCAAATAATGAGGTACTAAAAAGCTCTTCCCTGATTTACAGTGAGATACAGCATAAAAGTCAGCAACCCTTGCATTAAAGCTTCAGGTTGCTGACTTTTATGCTGTTGTTTCCGAACGTGCGAATCAACAAAACAACACGAACAAGTTATTTGAACGCATGACCGGGCTCAATGCCAACAGCCTTAAGGATTTTGGCAAGCGGGCAGAAACCTGTAAATGCCGCTTGAAAAAGGTTTGCGCCTACAAACCCGGTAAACCAGAGCCAGTTCTGATTGTGATAGATTGAAAGCAAAACGCTAACAAGCACAAAACAACCTGCAATGGCAAAAACAACGCGATCGATGTTCATGTCGGACGTATTTATTGATTAATAAGATTTCGATTTCCAGTTCTTTCCCCCTTATTGGCGACTGATCTATACTTGATTACCCAAAAAGAAGCAATTTCAAGAGCTTGCCTTTATTGCTGTGACAAGAAAAACCGGATATGCAGCTTTTATTTTCGCCCTGTTTTCCTTTTCAAACAGGTAAGCCGTTTCAAATGTTGCAACCTGAAGTCCTGCCGCCTTAAGCAGTGCGGCAAGTTCTTCACGATCAAACCCATGATGAACCTTTTCCAGCGGGTCGTCATGAAACAGGCCATCCTCCTTGTCAAGATCAGCTATGGCGATGATGCCTCCAGGAGCAAGAAGATTTGAAAGGTGATTGAGAAACTTCGCAGTATCGGCAATATGGTGAAGGGTCATGCTGCTGTAGATCAAATCGAAGATCTCCTCCTGTGCGCCATTCTGCAAGGGAGACAAGAGATCAATGCATCTGGTTTCTATGTTCGTAAGCCGGGATGACCGGATTTTCTCCTGAACCACAGCAAGCATTTCCCTTGAAGTATCAATTGCTGAAACCGTCCCTACAAGCGGAGCGATTTCCATAGTGACAAGGCCGGTACCGCAACCGAATTCTAGGGCACGCATGGTTTTTGCGGGTTTTGTCGATGCAATAATTGCTTGAGCGACGGCTAAAGCAAGTGCACTGCGTCGAGGGTTTTCATCCCACTGCGAGGCTTCGCGATTAAATTTATCCGCACTGTTCCATGTTTCAGCCATGATGGTTCATGATAAAAAGTTACGATAGTCCTAAAGATTTTGTTCAGAAAGGCAGCCACCCATACGCTTCAGGGATGCACCACAATTTTGGCAGGATGTCTCCCGGCAAGGCTCCCCTTTCCGATGCGGCAACTCAAAGCCACATTCCGGACAAATACAGATATCAGGACGGTCAGTTGGGAGAGAGTCACAGAGAGAGCGGATAACTCCCCCCTGGATGCAGAGCTTCTTGCCATCAACAATAGCTTCTGCTACTTTTTTATGGGCGGCCTCAAGAATACGGCCAAACGTTGGACGGGAGACATTCATCCTCAAAGCAGCATCGGCCTGGTATAACCCCTCTTTATCGGCCAGTCTGATCGCCTCAAGCTCATCAACGGCAAGTACAACGGTTTGCAGTTCATCAAGAGGGACTCCATCCGGCCTGAAACAGGTGATCTTTGGAATATCCTGAATGCTCCGACATTGAGTCGGCCTGCCGACCCGATTGTTTTTCATAGCCACATTTTGGAAAGCTTGTAGTAATAGCCCCAGCTCTTTTTCAGCCAATGGCCGACAACCGGCATTGGAATAAAGAGCTCTCTGGTGCTGTTTTTATAGACAAATCCTGCACCATCGCCCATATCCATGACACAGAGAATATTCAAATGTTTCTGATAGCCCTTCATCTCACCCTTTTGACTGAGATCCTCTATTGATGCGTTACAGGCAGCATTTCTGGCCATCAATTCGGCCAAATGCCCTTGCTTTGCTTTCCAGTCGGGACCTTCAAGAGCGGCAACATCCCCTGCTGCATACCATCCCGATATACCCTCTATCCGGCAGAAATTATCAATACGGATAAATCCTGCTCCGTTTTGGGGAAGGTTTGACGCTTGAACAGTTTCATGCCCGTCACCGGCAGAAATAAACATGGTGAGGTCACTCTGAAGCTTGCTCTGATCTTCAAAAACAACACCATCCGGTTCAAACCGGCTGATTTTTTTACCGTAATGTGTCTTAAAGCTATTGGCTTTAAACATGTCATACAGCGCTGACAGTGCCTTTTTTCCCATTCGGGCACCGGGTTCTGCCATGGGAGCAAAAAAGGTCATCTCAAAGCGGTTACGAATCCCAAGCTTTTTCAGGTGATGATGCAGATTGAAAAAGAGTTCAAATGCCGGACCACCCCTTACAGCACTCGGATCTTTTGGATTACCGCCAAATCCGAAAGCAATTTTACCGCTGCCACGGGCAACAAGCTCTTCAATTTTTTTCTTGAGCAGCAGGGATTCATCAGGTTTCCCGCAAATCGAAAACGTATGTTCAATGCCTTCAGGTTTCAGCCTGGATGCGCCAAGGGCGACAACAACAATGGGCTGTGCCTGACGAAGTCCCCCCTTTTCAAGGGTGACTGTTTTTTGACGGCCATCGAGAGCAATAACCTTGTCGATAGTAAGCGAAAAACCGTGCTTGCCGGCAAGTGCTGACAACGGCATCAAAACATCCTTGAACGCAACAGTACCCAAAGGAATCCAGATGGATATGGGGTAGATAAAGAGATAGTCCCGTTCAGAAACCAGCTCTACCTCAAACCCTTTTTTGCGAAAAGCGACTGCTGCTGCAACGCCGGCAATTCCCCCGCCCAAAACAAGTACATTTTTCACCAATAACTCCCTTTTGATTCCGCGATAGTTATGTGGTAACTGTTTTTACAACAAATTCAGGCGGACTGATGATGTGCTTTTTGACGGCACAGAGATTTGCCGCACTGATAAGAGCGTCCTTGTATTTTTCGGGAAAGCTTGCAGGGAGTTCGATGGCCAACTCTATTTTTCCAATGCCACGGCCCGACTCTTTGACAAAATGGGACTGGACGAGACGTATGCCTTCAGTAGGGATACCCCTGCTTTGGCAGAATGAAGAGACATAGATACCGGCGCAGGTGCCGATAGAGGCAAGAAAAAGGGCGAAGGGCTCGGGAGCAGAGCCTTCACCACCGGCATGTACCGACTGGTCCGTATGGATGGTAAAACCATTGAAATCTGCATCGATTTTCTTTCCTTCGCCTATCGTGATGATCATTTCGCTTTTCATACACACAAACTGATAAATGGTTGCTGTAAACTTTTATGAGTTAATAATAAGCATATGACAATAATCAAGCAAACCGATTACGTATCTTTTTTTCGCCTCCACCCAAGGATTGAAAAAACAACCGTATCAGCAAGTCTGCAAGCTTGAGAAGTTGCAAGTTTACCGAATTGCGTTACCGATTGATCATCGTCTCAAGCAATTGCCGCAACTCCCTCATCTCGATACCGTTCTCCTCAACAATCGTTTTGAGTGGCGTGTCCGTCTTTGCCTCAATCCCTTTCTGGCGGAGTGCTAGCTGCAGTGAAGTGGCTGAAACACCCGACTCATCAGCTATCTGCTGCAGGTTTTTTTGCCCAAAACCTTTTCCACTCAGTTTCGACCTCTCCTTTTCTCCGGGTGCAAGCATCTCGTAAACTTTCTCTGCTGCCATGTCATTTGCCTCTGCTATTGTCGCAAGCGTCTCTTTTGAAGAGCTAACTTTTAAACCTGCTTTTTCAAGTTTTGCTTTTAAGGCTTCGGGATTACCGCCCATACCTGGCTGCTGCGAAAGCTCTGTCAGAGTCATAAGTTCGGCATGAGGAACAGGCGCTCTCTTATTCTGGCCTTCCCATGAACTGGAGATCCTGTTGCCAAACTGTATGATTGCCGAAAAGGGTTCAACACCATAATAGGTTCCAACTCCGAAAATGAATGAAAGAACGATAATGGCCAGGAACTCGGTTGGACGTTTAATTCCTTCCGCAGTTTTTATTTTGAGGTAGCACAAAAATGCCTTCCAGTTGACCATAAAAAGATGGAAGAGCGAGAGCAGAATAAAAGCAAATCCAAAAATAAGATGCTGATTCCGCCATCCTGTTTTTGTAAGGCCGATCAATCGCCAGTCCGTCCAGTTTGCAACCCTGCCGGGAGGTGAGATATAGAGGATAACGCCCGAAACGAGCATCATAAAGAGTGCAATAAAAAGCCCAAAGCTTATAAATACCCGCCACCTGAATGATTTTTTCATTGTAGTCCCTTAATTACAGGATTTGTTCATTCTGCCCTGACCCCTGAAACCACCACAGGCACCCATGGCCGGGTTATACTGATCCCAAACCCATCCAGCCACAGCTTTCAATTCCGATTCCGATAGTGGTGATGGAGGCATAAGACCAAACCTTGTAATGGCTTGTGGCTCAACTGCGTCTTGCTTTTTAGGTAATTTCAGATAGGCAACAAGGTGATTCAGACCATCCTCTTTCGTCTGAAATTTGTTGTGATATTGGGAGATAACCCCAATAATCGGTGGTGCTGATTTTGGTGGAGGATTCATTGCATGACAGACTGTACAGTTCCTGTCAAAAATTGCCTGACCATCCAGCGTTTTCGTTGCCGCATCTGCTGCCGTGTTGAACAGCAACCCCATACCTGTCATCAATAACAATCGTTTCATTTTGAGAATAATTAAATTTCCGGGTTACACCACCTATCTCTTCCTATCTTCCTCCGCCTCCATGACGGAATCCACCACCATACCCTCTCCCTGATCCACCATTTCCTGCGCCATTGTTCATCATGCCGCCGCCTCCCTGAAAGTAAAAACCTCCACGACCCGCACCATATCCTGAACCATTACAGATCCTTCCATCAGGAATACCATCACCGTCACTGTCCTGAAGAAGATCATTGAGACCATCGCCATTTTTATCAAGAAACTGTACCTTTTTTTGCATCCCGCTTCTCCTGCATTCAGTAGAGAGTATTGACTGCTGAGGCTTTATTATTACTGGCTCTTCAGCCATTGCCTCCCAGGCAAAACTGACCACTGAGAGAGCGAGAACAACAAAAGCGACTGCATTGGCAACAAACATGAAAAATCCAGTCTTGAAAATTATTTCAGGTACGGAAGTTTTAACAAAAAAACTCTTACACCTGAAAAAAAGGTTACGAACGCAATCAACGGGTTGGTCTTCCTGCGCCATGAGGGCCTGAGCCATCAAGGATCGGTGTGCCTGTCCCTGTTCCTGAAACCGCTCCACGGCCACTTCCCGTACCATCCTGCGGACGGACATAATCAGAATCGAGGTGATTGACAATTCCGTCACCATCTGCATCACGTGCCCTGTCGTTGATGCCATCACCATTGAGATCAATAAAATTGCTCATCCCGCCCCCTCCGATCATATTCATCCCCTGATTCTGTGGTCCTTTCGCATAAATCGGGCTTGCCTGTGAGAGAACAAATATTACACTGGCAACAGCAACCATACCAATAATCTTTTTCATGAGTATCCTTATTAAATGAGTAATGTTATCACTTTTCAAGCGGAGCAATCCTCCCCATCCGTTTCGCTATCACTACTCATACAATCAAATTGCGTGCCACGAATAAATTAAAAAGTGCAACAATTTATTACAGAATAAGTTATCATCTTCATAGGCTTCATAGGCTTCATGGTTAGTGCCGGTTTTCTCCCGAATCTCGACCACTCGGTCGCTGAATCGACCAAAACGTCGTCACTCTCATCAAAACAACCCCATCTCCAGGCATATTTATTTCAACCCATATTTTTTCAGCTTGTATCTCAAGTGCCGTTCGCCTATTCCCAGCCTTTCAGATGCGCGGGCCTGCACATTGCCAGACTCTTTCAATGCGGCAAGAATCAATGATTTCTCAAAAACCTCTACTTTTTGGGTAAATGTCCCCTCCATTTCAAGAAAAGAGGGTTTTTCAAAAAAGGGTTCATGTACTCTCAAGGGTAGATCCTCACTGGTAATCATTTCACCACGACAGAGCACTATGGCTTGCTGTATGATATTTTCGAGTTCACGGACATTGCCGGGATAGGAGTGTTTCATAAGCATATCCATAGCTTCCCTTGAAATGCCGGTAATTTTTTTGCTGTTTTCGGAGGCAAAGCGCTTGATAAAGGCGTCGATAAGCGGCGGGATATCTTCACGACGCTCCCGCAGGGGTGGAAGGCGGATGGCAACAACATTCAGGCGATAGAAGAGATCTTCACGAAATATCCCCTCTCGCACCATCGCTTCCAGGTCGCGATTGGTGGCCACCACAATGCGCACATTTGACGGCAGAGGGTGAGAGCTTCCGACACGCTCATAAGATTTTTCCTGCAAGACCCTGAGCAATTTTACCTGCAGGGCGAGCGGAATTTCGCCGATCTCATCAAGAAAGAGCGTCCCGCCTTCCGCTGTTTCAAAACGCCCCTTCCGCTGACGGTCAGCTCCCGTAAAGGCTCCTTTTTCGTGGCCGAAAAGTTCGCTTTCAAGAAGATTTTCGGATAGTGCGGCACAGTTAACAGCCACAAAGGGCTTCTCACGGCGGGATCCTGCGAAATGAACCGCTTTGGCAACAAGCTCCTTGCCTGTGCCGGTTTCGCCGGTAATAATTACGGGAGCGTTGCTGGAGGCTATCCTTCCGGCAATATTGATCACCTGGCTCATGGCTGTTGATTGCGCAACAATGCCCGCAAAACTAAACCGCTCTGAAAGCTGACGGCGAAGCTGGCGGTTTTCGCTGACAAGCAGCTTTCGCTCAAGCGTATTGCGGATCATGAGCTGAAGCTGACGAAGATCAATTGGCTTGGTGATATAGTCCACCGCTCCAAGTTTCATTGCCTCTATCGCCGACTCCACACTGCTATAAGCGGTCATGATGATCACCTCAATGCCTGGATTCATTTTTTTGAGCGCTTCAAGCAGCTCTACACCGCTCATTTCGGGCATTTTGAAGTCGGTCAGCACCATATCGACCGCATGCTCCCTTGCCAAAGCAAGTGCATCAAAGGGTCGAGCAGATTGCAGTACCTTGTAACCCTGTTTGCTTAAAAACCCTGAGATAGCCTCAAGTTGCACCGGTTCATCTTCAACGACAAGAATCGTGTGACTCATTTTGCAATCCTCTTTTCAGTTGTTGACCATGGCTGAAACTCTTTATGCCAGAGGCAGGAGAATCCTGAAGCGGGTGCCTTCGGGCTCTCTCTGCTCAAGCTCGATAATGCCGCCATGTGACTGGACAATCTGGTTGGCAATACTCAATCCCATACCGGTTCCATCCTCCTTTGTGGTGAAATAGAGGTTGAATACCCTGCCTCTCTCTTTTTCAGGAATTCCTTTCCCGGTATCGGTAATTTCTATAATCCCATGCTCATCACGGCAAAAGAGGGATATCGTCATCATCCCTCCCGGTTCAGTGGCTTCAACACCATTTTGCACAATGTTGAGGAGCGCCTGCTGCATTTGCTCGGGGTCAATGAGTACCGTTGCACCACTTCCGGTATGGAGGGCAAATCTGACACCTTTTGCATCGGCTTCACCTTGCAGGATCGGTCGGTAACCGGTCATGAATTCATCCAGATTGCTCTTGACCATAACGAGCTGAGGCGGCCGGGCAAATTTCAAAAATCGCTGGATAATGGCATTGACGCGGTGAACCTCGGAGACCACGGCACGAACGAGCTGCCGGTATTCACCCTCATCCGCAGTTGGTGCAAACTCCATATCAAGACGCTGGGCAAGAACTCCTATTGCGTTGAGAGGGTTTCTGATTTCATGGGCAACTCCTGATGCAAGCTCTCCCATTGCACTGAGTTTTTCCTGGCGATTGATGACCCGCTGCATTGATCGTTGCTGGCTCAGATCACGCAACACCCCCAAAGCTCCTTCGATACGATGGTTGGCACCCGTAATGAGCGTGAAATTTCCAGCAAGAAAAAGGCTTTTGCGGCTGACAGTGCACTCAAAATCCCTGTGGAGTGATGCCCTTTGTTCATCCATGATGAGCGATAAAAACTCTGCACATTCAGGCAAGAGAAGCTTTGCCTCTTGGCCAAGCGAATTGAGGGCGGTGAGAGCGAAAAGCTTCTCCGCTGCGCTATTCATAAGGGTGATATGGCCATTTGCATTGACCGCAACAACAGCGTCAGCCATACTCTCCAGTATGGTTGATGAAAAGGCCTCAGCCATCAGGCAGGCATGAGCCATACGAGCCTCACTTCTGCGGGTCATAACCAGACTGAGCATGACAAGACCTCCAAAGCAGGCCAGAAAGGCAAGCATGATAAATCGGGTACGCAGTTTAGTCAACGCAATGGCAAAATGATCGACTTTAAGACCTATGCGCAGTAGCCCGAGATTGGTGCCATGATAAATAAATGGCTTAATGACTTCAAAAACCTTGCGCCCGTCAAAAGTCGTCAATCGGGTTGTTGGTTTTCGCTGGAACAGGGCCCTGGAAAGAAGCGTGTCGGAAAGAAGGGGCGCTGCTCCCGTAATATTTGGTGTGGCAGCCAGAATGGCGGTCGTGTCCTGCCAGAGGATATAATCGATACCGGTCGTATCTGCCCCAACGCGCTGAATAAGGCGTCCCACACCAAGTTGACGGCGAAGATCAATCAGCCGGGAGGCATCAATATTGCCGGTAATCGCACCACCCCGGCTCCGGGCAATGGCAACAACCAGTCGCGGCCCCCTATGGGAGGCACTCTCTCTGATCCCGACAACAAGAGAATCGGTTTGGCGGGAAAAAATAGGCAGCAGCTGCAATTTGGGATCGTACGTTTGAGCCATGGGCTTATGATCTGGAGGAGTATTGAATGCAATCCTTTTGCCATGACGGTCAAAAATATTGATTCGGTAGATCCCACCCGATCCAGCAATTTCGGTAAGATCGGAAGAGGTAAGGGCACTCTTTTTATCGATACGATCAAGAAGGCGGAGTTGGCTGAAGAGGCTGCCAGTGAGCAGTGAGCTATTCTCGTTGTAGCCCGTGATGGCATTATCAGCCCCCTCGGTCAATGCGTGAATAAGCAAGGCAGCCTCTTCGCGCATAATATGCTCAATCTCCGATTTCCGGTAGTGATACTCGAAAAGTGTCGTACCAAAAAAAATCGCCATCAGAAAAAAAAACAATCCAGCAAAATACTTTGGCGGAAGCATCAATGGCCATTTTCCTGACAGATTCTCTTTTTTCATATGTTACAGTTGCTGATTTTCATCGGCTGCCACTCTTCATAATCGGGCATATGGAGCATCTCGACCTTTCTTTGAAACGTACCGAAAAATACAATCAATAATATGACCTTGTTGAACACATTGGGCGTTGTGAGAGAGTGAGACGGGAACATTATCCTGCAAAAGTTCTCGTAATCGACAGAAAGAGAGGGAAAACCCCTGTCAGAGATAGATTTGTTGTATAAGCTTGGGAAACATGCAAATATTGTGCTTTATTGAAAAAGCTGTGCAGGATCCCTTTAACGTAAACTGATAACGACGATAATCTAATCGGATAACCTTCCCTGCCCTTACAGTCATTCTTTTTGCTGAATCGAAAAAATACGTTCCACATACATTGTAGCCTACAAAACATGAGTGGTTTGAATTTTTACTGTGTTGCACTTTTTCTATACATCAACACGCTCTTTTTAACAACATAAATTATCTGCCCTATGTCAAAAACCGCTTTAGTAGAGAAAATTGCCGATCAGGCAAAACTGACCAAAGTAGACGCCGATCGAGCCGTCAAAGCCTTTATCAGTATTGTTTCAGAATCTTTGAAAAATGGTGACGATGTCTCCCTTACTGGATTTGGAACATTCACCGTTGTTGACAGAGCTGAACGTGAGGGACGCAATCCGATGACCGGTGCGACGATTACCATAGCCGCAAAAAAAGTTGTCAAATTTAAACCGGGGAAAATCTTGAAGGAGGAGGTTGGCGGATAGATCATGGCCCTCTGATGTTGCATTTTCACTGTAAGTCCATCATCTCACGAGCATATGGTGGACTTTTTTATTGCTATATTGATCCCATTGCATCATTAATTTTCTCGCAGTACACCCTCATGGAACTTGGAGCCGGAAAAAAACCAGACTGGCTGAAGATAAGGTTAACCTCCGGTGCGTCGTTTGCTGCGACAAGGCAACTGCTTGACCGTCACAGCCTGCATACAGTCTGCCGATCGGCAATGTGCCCGAACCTTCAGGAGTGCTGGACACGCGGTACGGCAACCTTTCTCCTGCTCGGTACGGTCTGCACAAGGAGTTGCAGATTCTGCGCCGTTGGCAAGGCTGCAAACCCGCCAGCCCCTGATCCTCTTGAACCGGAAAAGATCGCCCTTGCGATTCAATCGATGCGTCTGAAGCACGCCGTTCTGACCAGTGTCACCCGTGACGACCTTCATGACGGAGGTGCTGAGTACTGGGTAGAGACTATTCGTGCCATCCGCTCACTCACTCCTTCGGTAACGATCGAATGCCTTATTCCTGATTTTCAGAGTAATGAACTCGCTTTGGACCTCGTCATGACTGAGGCTCCTGAAGTGCTGAACCACAACATTGAAACCGTACCCTCGCTTTACATGAAGGTGCGCCCGCAGGCAAATTACATGGCATCACTTCGTCTGTTACAGCGGGCAAAGCAAAAACATGGCCTTACCACTAAGTCGGGATTGATGGTGGGTATGGGTGAAACTGCTGACGAGATTTCAATCTCGCTTGGCGATCTTATCAGTCATGGATGCGACATGGTGACGATTGGCCAGTATTTGCAGCCATCAGCCTTGCATCTGCCAATCGAACGCTACATCACGCCGGATGAGTTTGACCAGTACCGGAACATGGCAGAGGCAGCAGGCTTCCAGCATGTCCAATCCGGCCCTTTCGTCCGAAGCTCCTATCATGCGGAAGCATGGAAAAGTAACGCCGAAAACAATCTGTTAACCCATTAACCTTCCCTGAATCATGGAACTGTCGGTACCAATGATGATTTATGCCTACTGGGTTTTTGCTTTTCTTGTAGGTATCATCTTTTTTAAAAAAGATATTCTTGCATTCAACCACGAATTCGATACCAGGAGAATCACCCTGCTGGTTGCCTCGCTCACCATTGTTGCAATCAACGCCTGGGTCTATTCCCACTCCACCACCGATGGCGGACGTGCACTTGATTTCTTGACTGTACTGGTATTCAGCATTGGCAACGGCATCGCCGAAACCTTCATGTTCTATGCTGTTTTTCGCCTCGGCACTACTCTTGCTGGGCGCTTCACACAAAACTCCTGGGCGCTCTTTATCACTGGTTTTATCTGTTTCATGGTATACAGCGGTCTTATCCATGGCCTCTTCTGGATCAATATTTTGCCACAGCATGTCGTCCAGACAAGCATCTACAAACCATTTTTCATGCCTGTCCAGATGCTGATCGCCTCGAGCTGGGCCCTGAGTTTTTTCTGGTACCGCGATATCAGAAGCGTTATCTTCCTGCACGCACTGGTTGACTTGACCATGGTCTGCAATGTCCGTTTTTCACTCTTCAACTAAACAGGTTTACGGGGTTTTGGCATCCTGCGCTGCCAACCTATCTTACCTCATTGTCGCCTTGAAAAATTACCAGATGTGCATTTTTTCCAGGGCGACATGAAGCCAAAATTCAAACGCACACCGACTCATGACATCATCATTTAAAGGAACCGTTCTGGTTGTCGGGGCTACTGGCAGAACTGGAGAATGGGTGGTCAAGCGCCTGCAATCCCATGAGATTGATTACCATCTTTTTGTTCGGTCGGGTGTAAAGGCAATTGAGCTTTTCGGTCCTGAAATCATCGATAAGCTCACTATTGGGTCAATTGAGCATTCCGAAGAAATCAAGGCTGCATTATGTCATGCTGATGCCGTGATTTGCGCGATCGGCGGCAAGGTAACCGATCCTGAAGCACCTCCTCCTTCTGCTATTGATCGTGACGGTGTCACAAGACTGGCAAATCTTGCCAAAGAGTATGGCATTAAACACTTTATTCTCATAAGCTCTCTTGCTGTGACCAAGCCCGATCACCCCATGAATAAATATGGTCAGGTACTTACCATGAAACTGGAAGGTGAAAATGAGGTTCGCAGGCTTTACTCACAAGAAGGGTATTCCTACACGATCCTCCGGCCAGGGGGGCTGATTGACGGTCCGCCAATGATGCACACGCTGATTTTTGATACTGGAGACAGAATTGCCACCGGAATTATCGATCGAAGCGATGTCGCAGAAGTTGCCGTCATCTCCCTTTTTACCCCGGAAGCCCATAATCTCACCTTCGAACTTATACAGTCTGAAGCCGCCCCCCACTCTTCTCTCAGCCACTTTTTTCCGCTCTCATAATCCTGAAAGCTGGACATCTTCATCAAGAATCCATTGTGTAGACGGCTATTATTGCCAGAATACCAATGGGTTCTGAAAAGATCAATCAACTTTCTTTTGGATATAAATAAACAAAAAAAACACACGCAGAAAGAAGGGAAACTAACACACAAACAACAACACTGTCCAAAATTTACCCACAATCCATCAACACTAATCACAGAATAAAAAACAAGTAAAATTATTAATAAATACAAATAAAGATGCGTCAAAAATTTAACTTAATTCATAAAAAACATCACTTAATATCAGTTAAAAAAAGAAAAATAGACCTAAAAAACTAAACTAAAAAAGCATTTTTAAAAAAAATAAACTAAAGAATCTTGCAGATTAAATCAAAATAAATACACAATTAAAAATCTTAAAATATTTTTATGCAACAAAGTTTATCTTCTTTCATTAAAAGCTATTAACCGTAATGAAGAGACAGAAGTTGTCAACCTCGTGAACGTTTATTTTTTCAGACAAAAACAAAATCCACTAAACCTCATGCATCACATTAAAATAGAGACAAGAAACAAGGTTGACATCGACGGGACGCTCTGTAGTGGACAGACTTTCTTGTGGAATAAATTTTACGAAACTGGTAATTGTTATTCAGCAATAATAAACTCGACGCCTATTTTCATACAACCGATATCGGAGTATGAGTTTGATATTTATTCTGATGATGAAGTTGTTAACGGATCTGATTTTAATGATTTTATTCATAACTACTTCACTCTTGATATCGACACTAATCTTGTTTTTCCTGAAAGTTTTTCTGAATTATATCCCGAGCTCTGGCAGCTCCTTGCAAAATATTTTTCAGTCAAGATCATAAGGCAGGATCCGTTTGAAACCATGATCTCTTTCATGTGCGCCCAAG
>SESB01001454.1_pt1 | contig 15507 bp, 12 predicted proteins | sample 3171441 | NCBI WGS metagenome assembly SESB01 (sample SAMN06051867, study PRJNA518727) | freshwater metagenome | biome: subpolar coniferous forest; feature: holomictic lake; material: water; isolation source: holomictic Lake 227, 6 m depth | place: Canada: near Kenora, Ontario | collected...
CTGAACCCCACCCTGCCCGGGGGATCCTGTTGCATACCACGGGCCGTATATTTTGCCATTCTGATCTTTAAGAGAGATCGACCCGGGAGTGAAACCTTTGCCATTGTTCCAGTGATACGTACCAATTTTCGAAATATATGTTGATGTTGACAACGATACGGTCCTCTGGTTTGGCGGGTTGTTTTTCATTGCAGCAATCGAGGGTGTGTCAAAAATCAGAGTTTCGCAACTCTTACTTGTTGTCGTTACAGTGGAAGGTAATGATCCGCTGGTTCCCGGTACATAGGTTCCGGATCCGGAAGATCCCGTATCTGAGAGCATGGGAAGAACCACAAGGAATACGATGATCGCAAGTATGATAATTCCCACAATCCCGCCAACAATCATCGACTTGTTGCCGGAGGCTGGAGCCGGGGCGGGTGTGATTGGCACATAAACCGGAATTCCATCCGGTGCCAAGGGGGGGGGCTGGTAAGGCGCAACCGGAACAGCGGCCGGTGGTGCGGCTCCTGCAGAACCGACCGGTGAGCTGCAGTTCTCACAGAATTTTGAGCCGGGTGCGAGGGGGGCTCCACATGCACGGCAGGACGACAGGACATCAACCCGTGCCCCACAGGATTCACAGAATTTACCTTCGGGTGTATTTTTTCCACAGTTCGGACAGATGACGATAGTATTCACCACCAATGGTTACTGTTAACAGCCTGTCTGAAATAATTAATCTTTTGATTTAAGCGCCGATACATGAACCTGATCGTGTCCACCCAACTCATCACCCGTGGAACTCCAGTCCGTTCACCTCCGAAGGATTCAGGAGGTGCAACAGCTCAATCGTGAGACTGCCAGTACAACTTCCGTGTGCAACATGGAACCGCCGGAACCGTTTAAAAAAACACTGCCCGGTCCAGCACTACCGAGCCCGTGACTGTATCCGGGGCTCGAGGATCGTCCAGATCCAGTCCGCAAGTTCGCAGATGTTTTTCGTCTGGAGGTATATCTCACCGGGCCCGGTGATCTCTGTTACAAAACCTTCGCCGCCAAGGATCGTCTCTTTGAGCCCCCCGAATTTGATCACCTTGTACTGGCAGGTATCGCTGAATGCCACGAGATGGTGGTTATCTACGATCAGCTTCTCACCGGCAATGAGCGTATGCTTATCGATGGCGCCAAACGTGTTGATGAAGAGAAGGCCGGCTCCTGACACCTTAATCATGAACAGTCCCTGACCAAAGAGCCCTTTTGTGAATCCCTGCCACTGGATATCGAGATTAACACCCTGCTGGGAAGCAACATACGCCGCTTTCTGGATGATAAATCCCTTATCCGGCCTCACATCGAGCATATCGATATCGCCGAGCGGTGCAGAGCTGAATCCCGCTTCTCCGGAACCTGAGGTTGCAGTGAAGTCGTTGATAAAAAAAGACTGCCCACCAACGAGCGTCATGCCAAGGGTGCCCCAGAAACCTTTCTCCCGCTTATGTGTCTTTACATCCAGCGTGGGCTGCATGTATGTCATTGCTCCGGCTTCTGCTGTTAAGGATTCTCCGACACTCAGCTGCACAACGAGGAGCGAGTACGCGGGTTTGTACTTGATCTCATACTTCATAATTACCAGTCCTGATTATTTTTATAGTTTCTTTCGCAACTACACAAGAGCGTTTTGTTTGCTACCGGTATCAGTGAATGTGGTACCGCTTTGGCATCAGATCCACTTCTTTCTCCGGAAATATGTGAGCATCCCCAATACCATGATGCCCATCACAACCAGTACCGAATAATAGCCAAATTCCCAATCAATTTCAGGCATATTCTTAAAATTCATACCGTATAAACCGACAACGAAGGTGAGCGGGATGAAAATGGTTGCAATGAGCGTTAATACCTTCATGATCTCGTTCATTTTATAACTCAGGCCTGAAAGGTAGATATCGATCATCCCGGATACCATATCACGGAATGTCTCTAAAGTATCGATCACCTGAATCGTGTGGTCATAAACATCGCGAAGGTAAATCTTGGTCGATTCCTTAATGAGCGGAGATTCGGATCGCTCAAGGTTATTGATCATCTCACGGAGTGGCCAGACAGATTTCCTGATAAAGATCATATCCTTTTTAAGCCGGTTGATCTTCTGGAGAGATTCCTGTGTCGGGCTCACAACCAGTTCCTCCTCTAAGTCCTCGACCTGGTCTTCGAGCTTCTCCATTACCGCAAAATAATTATCAACAATAGCATCGATGAGCGCATAGGTAAGGTAATCCGGTCCAAATTTCCGAATCCTGCCATCTTTCCTTATTCTTTCGCGCACCGGGTCAAAGACATCCCCGACATCTTCCTGGAACGAGATTAAGAAATTTTTCCCGATGACCATGCTGATGTGCTCGATCTTGATCTCCTTTTCCGTATTGAGATACGTGAGCATCTTTAAGTTCAGGTAGATATATTCGCCCAGATCCTCCATCTTCGGACGCTGCCCGGTATTGAAAATGTCTTCGAGTATGAGCGGGTGGATGGTAAAGCACTTCCCGAGATCTTCAATAAGTTTTGGGTTTCCCAAGCCGTCGACATTGATCCAGGTCACCGTTTCAGTATCCCGAAACGGAAAACATTCGCTGATCTGGTCAACTTGTTTCTCCTGAAAGTGGGTGGCATCATAGTCGATGACAGTGATCTGGACCGGCAGATCAGCAGGTTCGCCATTCACATGAAGGGCTCCGGGTGTCTGAGCAGCACGTTTTGAGAGATTATGCCGGTGGCGTGACATGGTAGTCCATTCGATGTAGAGTGATTGGATGAAGGGGGGCATAAGAATATCGTTTAAAACCCGAATGGCGGAGTCTGTGGGCAATGATGAGCGCACTGCACGAGCCGGGAACAATCTCAAATCACAATATTCAAAATCTTTAAAAACTAAAAGCCCTTTTAGAGATACACTATGTTTTGTGGCGAGTGTGGAACACAGAATCCCGATACAAATCAGTTCTGCAAAGAATGCGGAAAGCCCCTTAGGAAGCTGCAGCCTTCTGGCGCACAGGCACCGACCGCGCCCGTTCCGGTAGCGACATATCCCCAGACTGCACCGGCCCCGGTAACTGCAGGAACACCGGCAGTCGTAAAACCGCCATTGAATAAAGGGCTGCTTGGCTTAGGTATTCTGAGCATACTTGCGGGGGGGGTATCCTGGTTTCGCTATCCCTATCTCTGCGGGATACTCGCTATTGTCATTGGGGGAGTTGTACTGTACAAATCCGAGAACAAAAAAAGTAAGACAGCAATCATCGGGATTCTCGGGATCATTATCGGTCTTGCATCGATTATCGTAAACGTGTTCTACTTTTCGTTCTTCCCCCCGGTACCTGTGCAATTTTAAGAGACAAAAATATTTTTTTATTTTATTAAAAAAGAATCAGGATGTTTTTGGTGTATGAGTATATTGCAGGAGTGATACGGACAATCCTCCCGCAACAAGAATAATGGTGGCAACCACAAAGAGTCCCGAGGCTACAGTGGTCAGAAGATCCACTGATAACAGTACTCCGAGAACAAGCAGCACCGCGATCGCAGCCCACACACACGCTACGGGTTTCATGTGCTGTATGTTCCAGCCCTTCCATCCCCGTCTCTGTGCCACCCACATAACAACAAGCACAAAGGGAAAGACGTATAGACAGGCATACAGGATACTGCCGATAAGCATGGCAGCAAACGTAGCAAGTTCAGGACTGAATGCGAGGAATGAGTACCCAATCTGCGATACCCGGACAATACCCAGAAGCGGAGCCAGGATCACCTGCATTGCCGGTTTTGTGAACGGATGTTCGTTGATATAGGTAGAGACTTGGGGGCTGAACGAGTAATACCAGGTATTGAATCCCGGCATGAAGCGTGAACCGGTATAACTCTGTTTGATGGAATCATCCCGGAAATTCCTGACCAGCTGAACCTCACTTGAGAGAGGTGATCCAAATGTAGCGGTGACTATAAGGCAATCCTGACTACTCATAAAACCCTTGCTCACCTTGGAAGATGCTTCCAATGTTTTGGCATCTTGCACGGCTTGTGCTGCTTCTTTTTCATGCCCGGGCCAGTTTGCATAGGTAAGAGCCTTCTTCGCCTCCATATCTGACAGTGCAGCATCAGTTGACATTTTAAATCGTGTGACGTCTCTGGCAAGAATCATATCTTCGGCCTTGTTAAAATTTTTAATGGCCTCTTCATAGTTACCATTCTGGGTCGCCGTTTCACCGGCAATTATAAAATCATTCGCCGTATACACAATTTGTGATTTTTCCTGAAACATCCATGAAAGAGAACTACGTTGATTAATACCAGGATAATGAGTAGAGACGATGGTATCGTCAGCAGCGACAGGGGTTGGCATGAGTACCAGAAAAATGCAAGTTAGGATAATATACTGTCCAATCTTGTGAAGTTCCATATATTATACATCTTTTAAGTCACCATTAAATCTTTTGAAAGGTAGCAGCAATTTTAAAACCCGTTGATTTGGATTGAGGGGTATTGTTCTGGCAATCCTTCACGAGCTAATATGGAGGCCATTTGCCGGTATTGACATCACATCACACCGGTTCTGGTGCACAAGGATCGGAGAGATTAACTATCCAAAATAAAAGACGTAATCCCATGGTTCCTGACGGTACTGCAGATCCCCTGTCGATTCCGTGGGCGAACAAGAAATCATCAGGAACACTCATCCCCCCAAAAGATCATCTCCGCTCTGCAACAGGAGAACAACCTCACCCGGGAAACCGGATAGAATGGTGGTTTGTTCACGGCTCTTTTAACGGCCTTAAATGCGGTCGCAGGTTCTTCATGGCAAACCTCTTCCGGTACGAAAAAAGCCATCCCGAACCTGCCGATCATGAAGGATATTATCTTTTGCTATCAGTTCTTGATCCAAAAACCGGTAACAATGAATTCACCAGTCGGGGTGAACGTGAAGGTATTGAACGAATCTTATCTTCCAAAGGTGACCGGCATACAACCAATCTTGACCCGGCACTCATGGAGACCTATATCAATGAACTCAGTTCATTCGGGCCACCGTCAGCCATCAGTCTCGAAGAAAAACCGGTCTTCATATCCTACGACCCGTTCTCCATAGTGTGGAAGGATTATTCCTTTTGCGAGGAACTAGGTTCGTTTCGGGTCACCTTCCTTGAGCCCGGTACTGACCGGAACTGCCGGTTCACTCTCACCCACACATCTCCCCGTCATTTCATGGAGGGTGTGGGGGCTACGGCCGGCCAGCCCATAAGCTACGTCACCCGTCCAAGGCTGCAACTTTCCGGATTTTTCGGGGATGAAGAAGTTGAGGGAACCGCGTGGTTCGACCACCAGTGGGGCAACTCAGGATGGTTTCTTTCGCAACCGGAAGGTGGCAGGGTTCACGGCTGGGACTGGATTAGGGTTAACGGGGACGACGGATCCGACTGGATTTTTTTGACGTTTCATGATCGAAAAACCGAGACTGTACTGGGCAGGTTTGCGTTCGTCTTTAAAGAGGGAGGAATAACGCAGGCATTCCGGCATTTTGATACAAAAACAACCCGGTTCTGGGAGAGCGGGAAGACTAAAATACGGTATCCGGTGGCAATGGATATCGAGATTCCGGAAATTTCCGCACGATTCTCGATACAACCGGTGACTGATGATCAGGAGATACAGGTGCTGGGGTTCATGAGAGCCATCTGGGAAGGTGCGGCCATCGTTTCCGGGACAATCGGCAATTCCCCGTTTTCCGGCACTGCTCATCTTGAGCTGCACGGGTATGGGTATATTTTTGATTTCCCGCAGTATGTCCAGTCATATATCGACCAGATAAAGAGCTGCATCGAATCATTTTTCCCCCGTTATTTCACCGATGCAGATTACCGCAGATTTACCGATCCGCCGCACTGGGTCCATGATATTTCTGCCTGCAATGAGACCCTTGCCCGACCCTGCTGGGACCTTATGTCCCGGGAGAAAAAGTACTGGCGTCCTGTCTTTGGCCTGCTGCTCCTTGAGACGCTAGGTGTGAGATCGGAAAAATACAAGATGCTGCTCTCGGTAGTACCCGAACTGACGCATACCGGTACCCTGATCATCGATGATATTGAAGATGATGACTGGCTCCGGCGTGGCGATATTTGCATTCATCGCAGGTATGGCACGGATGTTGCTATCAATGCGGCTAATACGCTGTACTTCCTCCCTTTGCCCTTGATTGCTGAACATCCTGACCTTACAGATAAACAACGGCTTGATTTCTACCGTATCCAGCATGATTCATTAATCAGGGGTCATTTTGGCCAGGCACAGGACATTTACTGGACAAAAAACCTTACACCGGAAAATTTGGCGAACTGGAGACAGAATCAGATCAAGGAGAAACTTCTCCAGATGTATGAGTTCAAGACCGCATCCGCAGCAATAGCCTCCGCAGAGGCAGGGTGTACTCTTGCCGAAGCGGATCGGGCTGTTCATGATGTTTGTATAAGCTATGCCCGTGCATTGGGGGTGGCCTTCCAAATCACTGATGATATCCAGAGTTTTGAACCCCCTGAGGGATGTGGAATAGTACCCGGTGAAGATCTCAAAGCAGGTAAACTCACCTACATCATAGTCAGAGCACTGGAACTGCTGGATCAAACTGACCATGACCGGCTCGTAGAGATTCTCTGCACCCGAACCTTACGAAAAGATCCTGCAATACTGCGGGAAGGTTGTGCACTGATACAGAAATCCGGCTCATTCGAAGCATGTCGCACAGAAGCGATTTCGATGGTTGATGAGGCATGGCAGGTATTTTCTGAAAAAATTCCCCCATCAGAGCCCAAAATTATGCTCCGTCTGTTTTCCCACAATCTGGTGAACCAGACGGGTCCGGGCTGATTTTTTCATATTCAAAAGCCTAATTTTTCGATTGTATCCAATGCTCGCCTAATCTTTTTTCGTATATTTCAGTAGAAAAATATGGTCTCCAGTCAAAACCCGGTTACTCGGTCACGCTGAAACTTTAAACATTCAGGTCATTGCCTTAAGCGCGGAACAAAATAATACCGCTCACTCACCAAAAGATCCGCAGGATTTTTATGCAAAAGGCTCGTTACATAGCTTAAAAATAACTCAAACATATGACTCCTGACGACCCTGCCATCTCGCTGAAAATACCAGCAACGCTGGTGGAAAAACTGGATATTATTGCCAGGCAGAAGTACCTGGAACGTGCCGATATTATTGTTGATGCGTGTGCCTATTATTGTCAATTCCACGATATGAACAGTGAACGATTTCCTGAAACAATGCGCAATATTTTTTTTAATCTCGCTCGTCATGATGATGAATTCCGTAAAACATTAAGAGATGTGTTACAGGATGACCCAACCGGGGATTCTGATCACTTCAAATAATTCCAGACTCCATCAGGAGATTTTTTTTAACCGCTCCTGGTACCGGATATCTTATCGTTCCTCTGCTGATCTCGTACTCCATGCAGCATTGAATTTGTGAAATGTTTGTAGGACACATGCCACGATGAAATCCGGTGAGATCACATCATTTATCCGTGAACAAAAATAAGACAATTCAATTATTTTCTGCATCTAAAAAAAAGTGACCATCATGAAAGCAACACACATTGGATTTATCCTTCTCGCAGTCATCCTCTGCTCACTGGTTATCGTTATTCCAGTCTCTGCGGTAAAGACCGCTGAGCAATCCCTGGACGAGACTTTAACGAGGGGGGGGCGGTTCACAGCTACTATCACCGGTTTGCCCAACACACCCTATTACGTGTGGCTGCCACGGACATTTTCCATGACCGGGAAACCCTATGACCAGCCACCGGTGATCACTGATAACACGATGGGGGTCGTAAAAGATCCGGTTGGTGGACCGTACCCGATCGGTTCGTACAAGTACAACAACGGCAACGGGCGAACAATACGAGATGATATCGCACCCTCAACACCCGAAATGTCCAACACCCAGTACTATGCACTGGTCACGACAGACTCTGCTGGGGTTGCAATCGTCGAGTTCCAGACATCCGTCTATACGGGACTCAGGTCATACTCGGTAAAAGTCGAAAACCAGCAGTCCATAGACCGGGATAACCTGCAGGTGCAGATACAGGTCTTTTCCCGAAAACCACCAGCCACGCTACAGATTATTACACAAGTCGTAACAGTAACCACAACACCGGAGCCGACCACGGCACCAACACCTCCACCTGAAACAACAATTCCCCGTACAACAACACCCATACCGACACCAGTGCCCACGGAAACCACCCGGCCGCGAGTGCCTCTTGAGAGTGGGTTGTGTCTCGCCGCACTGGGGATGGCTATGATCATTGTCACAAGACGTTAACCTTGGAACCTGTGTCAGTTTGAAAGAGGAATAAATTAGAAGACGGGTTGATAAAAAAGACACAACCCATAGCAACCAAATCGAAATAGATTTATTGCACACGTGTTTGTAATTGATATTATGTTGTTTTGTCCAGCATGTGGATTTGAAAATGCTTCAGATCAGAAGTTTTGTAATAATTGCGGAGCTCCGTTATCCAAGAGTGCTGCTCCACCCCAGACACCTTTCCCATCACCCGGTCAAATTCCCACGGCACCTGCAAACAGCGCACTTCAATCCAGGAATATGAAAATGATCATCGGTATTGTTGTGGCAATTGCAATTGTTGCGGCAGTTTTTTTTATAGGGCTCCCGATGATGAAAAGCGGACAGAAGAGTACGGGCATTGAACCGGCAAAAATCACATCGGCTCCAACAATTTCACCGACACAGATTCCAACTCCTGTTGAAACAACCGTAATTTTTACACAGGTAACTACCGCCCCATCACTAAGCCCAACCCCGCAACAGACCCAATCTGCGATGAAAACCTATACCAGTTCGAAGTTTGGCTTTAGTATCGATTATCCTTCGAACTGGGAAGTAAACGAGAAAAACATGTTAGAGACTCCATCACTTACCCGGTATGATGTAATAGAATTTTATTCGCCGTCAATTAACCGGTGCGATACCGATCAGTCCAGTTGTTCACTTGTCAAGTCAACCATCATGGTAGAAGTTGAAACCAAGCCCGGCACAAAAGAGCTGGCTGATTATTTTGTTCCCGAAGTGGCACGGATAACCAGCCAGAACGGCGCACAGATCACAAAGCGGGATTCCAGCTTTAAACTTTCAGGGGCTAAAGCCTACCGGCTGGATTATACAGCCATTTACAATAAAAACGCAATAAACCTGCTCAGCGCGTACACCCTCATCAACGATAACGCGTATATTATCACGTACAGAGCATATACCCCGGTAAGGCTTGAGGAGAATCAGTTTGAATTATATTATAACACGGCTATGGACATGTACAAATCCTTCAATGTAAAAGGGGCAGTAACAGTACTTCAATAAAAAATCTCCTTTTTTTAGATTTTATCGCAATCTAAAATGAATTTTAAAAGAAAAATGCCGGATCCAACATTCGGCAGATCTTTTTTCAATTATAGTATTTATTGAAGGGTGCACCGAGAAGATTGACGATATCCTGAGATTCCACTCCAAAGTTCAGCAAAGTGCAAACAGTTTTACCGTCAATAATTTCGTGAATCTGTCTCAATCTGCGGAAGAAGAAGAAAACACGTTTCATTGTAGGTTTGTTAGTCGGACGATTCTTCTGATTTCGGACGAATGCATTTTGTTCTTTGAGAACTTGTCGGAATTGCCATTCAGCAACCGAATACACCAACAGACATAGCACCATCAGCATTGACAGTGCCGCGATTCGAGATTCATTTTTAAGATATACCTCTGACACATGAAAGCTCTGGTCTTTAATAAACCTGAATCCCCGTTCTACTGTCATTTGCTCTTTATAGTACTCAAGCATCACTTCATGATTGATATTCATGTCATTACTTGCAAGGATGAATCTGCCGAGCAACAACCTTCCGCCATACCTGTTTGTTCCCATCGGAAAAAAATCGGGCGGGAAAAAATTACCTGAATCTTCTGACTAACAGTACTACTGCAACAAGCGAGATTACTGCGAGTATTCCTTCAAACCCGGGGTCCGGAAGATTAAGAGTCCGTGTCACTGTAATTGGCCCGGACGAACCGACATATAACGGCGATACATCATCCACGTAATCCTTTTTAGTCAGCTTCAGGATATAGGTGCCTTTTTCGAGGTGAAGGCTGGTGGGGGTCACTCCTTTATACGAATCGTCGATATACACATTCGCCCCATCGGGAATAGAATTGACAAAGACAACGATATAAGGGGGAACGTTTGATGGGAACTTATGATTTACCACCACTGTAGTTCCGGGGACTACGGTAACGGTTTCTGTGTAACTGTTATATCCGACAATGGTCATTTCAACTGTATGACCCCCTGAAGAAATTCCAGAGAAATCATAAGGGGTTGCCTTTCCGGAAGATTTCCCGTCCAGCATAATGCCCGCCCCAGGGGGATCCGAGATCACCGATATGGTACCTGTGCCTGTACCTGGCTGCAACACCTCTAAAGTTACATCAACCTTTGTGGGCTGCCCCTGGGAAACCGTGATGGTTGAATATTTTCCGAGATAGCCGATTTTTGAAACGATGACCGAGTGTGAGCCCAGTGCAATATCTGTAAATGTGTGCGGGGTTGTGCCACGTTGAACTCCATCGATGAAGATGTCTGCTCCGGTTGGATTCGAGGTAACGGTGAGGGTGGCCGGAACTGGTATTGTTGTCGTTGTGGGGGTTATCGGGGTTACAGGAGCAAATTTCTGGACTCTGCCATTATTGCGGTCAACCAAATACACATTTCCGCGAGAATCCACTGCAATATCAGAGATCGGGTTTGCAAATTGTCCATCTCCCTTTCCGGCAGTACCAAATTGTGTCACTAGGGTTCCTGCCGGGGAAAACTTGTACACATGTGAACCCCACAACTCCGATACGTACACATATCCACTGGGATCCACGGTAATACCTATGAATCCCTTCATTCCCTGTTCACCGGTATAAGCAGGTCCTTCCCATTTGGTAATGAACTGCCCGGATGAAGTAAACTTCTGGATTCGATATGTATAGTAGTCAACAACATACACGTTGTCAGATGCATCCACCGCGATACCTAGTGGAATATTAAACTGACCATCGCTGTTTCCAAAGCTGCCCCACGCAGTGATGAACTGACCGGACGGAGAGAATTTCTGAACCCGGTGATTGTAATGATCTGTCACATATACATTCCCTGAAGAATCCACAGCAACAGCAAAAGGATCATTGAATTGGCCGCTTCCAGTGCCAAATGATCCCCATGCCGTGATAAATGTGCCTGATGGAGTAAATTTCTGAACCCGGTGGTTATAACGGTCCGTAACATAAACATTGCCTGTTGAATCTACGGCAATACCGTTTGACTGGTTGAATTGTCCATTCAGGATCCCTTTCGAACCCCAGCCAAGAATGTACTGTCCATCAGGAGTAAACTTTGAAACACGGTTGTTCTGTGGATCGGTGACATATATGTTTCCACTACTATCGATAGCCACCCCTTCAGGACCTAAAAACTGCCCATCCCCAGTTCCTTCTGTCCCCCACTTCGTCACAAACTGATACGTCTCGGCTGCCTGCACACCGTAAACGAGCACCAGCAACAGGAAGATGCACAGAAGAATCTTCACTGAATTCTTAACGATCAATGTACTCTGCATGAATCACACACTCCGTTAGATTTGACATTAACGCACAAGCTCTTAAAACATTGGGATGGCTTTTTACAAGGACAAATGTCTGTCCAACGCACCATCGGGCAACCGGAGACCCCCCTTTGAATGAAATTGCCACCCCCACTCCGACCTTACGGATCAGACTGTTCGGCCCTCTTCTTCTTCCCACTGCGGGATACTGCCTCTTCCAGCACCGCAACGATCGTCTCCATGATTTTTATCCGGGCAAAGTATTTGTCATTGGATTCGACAATAGTCCACGGCACAGCCGGTGTACTGGTCTTTTTTATCATCTCATCTGTTGCAATACTGTAGATATCCCACTTTTTACGGTTTCTCCAGTCTTCATCGGTGATCTTGTATTTTTTTAAGACATCGTCTTCCCGTTCATTAAACCGCTTGAGTTGGGTATCCTGATCGATCTGGAGCCAGAACTTGATAAGAACCCCACCGGATCTCACAAGGTAATCCTCAAGGGAATTGATCTCGTTAAAGGCACGCTGCCATTCCTCTTCTGTGCAGAATCCTTCCACACGTTCGACGAGCACCCTGCCATACCAGGTGCGATCAAAGATGGTAATATCCCCGGCCTTTGGCAGGTTGCGCATAAAGCGCCAGAGATAGTGATGGCTCTTCTCATCAGGAGTGGGGGCGGCTATGGGTTCAACCACACTGCACCGGGGGTTCAGCGCCCGGTCAATCCGGATAATTGCCCCACCCTTGCCTGCTGCATCACAGCCCTCAAAAAGAATGGTGACGGGTATTTTCTTTGTATGGAGGGTGTACTGGAGTTCATGCAACCGTTGTTCGCAGGCTAAAATACGGGGAGCATATTCCTCTTCCGAAAGCGATTTTGTTAGATCGATCGTCTTGAGGATGGATGAACTTGCGCTCTGCACCTTTGTGGCGTTGGGGGATTTTTTTGCGGGTTTTTTTGTCGCCAACCGGGCTCTGATCTCCAAAGCCCCCTCCATCCGGCTGATGATCGTTTCATAGACTTTTACAATCGCATAACGCCGGTCATTGCCTTCTACTACCGTCCATGGGGCATTTGCAATGCTTGTTTCAGATATTAACATCTCAATCTTAGGCAGCATCGCGTCATAATCCCGCATTCTCCGTGGAGCCCTGCTGTCATTTTCAGAGTACTCCTTATGCAGATCCTGAAATTTTTTCAGCCGCTTCTTCTGCTCTTTTTTACTGACATGTAAAAAAAACTTGATGATGACGGCACCATCGTTAACGAGTTGTTCTTCCATGGTGATGATATCTGATAGTGCCTGTGAAGGGAACTGGGCTTTTTTACAGTCATCGGAATATTTCAGCAGGGTATCGGTGTACCAGCTCCGGTCAAAGATTGCGATCTGGCCTTGTAAGGGCATGTTTAACCAGAATCTCCAGAGCATCGGATGTGCACGTTCTATCTCGTCGGGTTGCTGTGTTGAGTGGACCCGGTAGCCACGGGGATCTAGGGCGTAAGTGAGCCGGTTGATATTGTTGGATATCCCGGAGAATCTCCAGCCTTCAAAAACGAGAATTACCGGGATTTTTTTGTCCCGGAACTCCCGCTGTAGCACACCGAGACGTTCACGGAGACCATCGATCACGGAATCATATTCGGTTCTTTCGAGAGTTTTATCCAGATCGAATTTGTCAAACATAGTATTTTTAAAATCGTTACCGGGATTATTTATAGGCATCTTAAAAATGCGAGCCACAGATCTTTGTCATTCTCCGGATATACCCGGCAAGAGCCGGTGAGCCTGCAGTTGATCTTATATCCGTATATCCGGGAATTTCTGGCATGCACTCCTGTTCCAACACCTGCATACAACAAAATAATCCTTTAAAGGAATGCCATTGACAACCAGACGTGATCTTTGTCGCATTGGGTGTCTGGTTCAGCAGGTATCCATTTGAGCTGCCCGTGGGCCTTTCCTCCTATACGTTCATGATTGGTTATTGCCCTACATTATCCCCTTTTTTCCGATGGCTTTTGATTTTTTTCTTTCGTTCGTCAACTGTGGGGATTCTGGTTGCGGTTGCAAGAATCGCTTCGATCTGCTGTTTTAGTTCGGGCAGATCAATCTTGATCGTTTCAAAGACAGAGTCGTAATCTACGCCAAAATAATGGTGAACGATCTTGTCCCGCGTTCCGGCGGTTTCCCTCCATGGGATGTACGGGTATTCTCTGCGAATCTGTGGGAGAGGTTCTTTACTGCTTCGCCAATGGTGATGAGCATTCGTTCAACACCGGCTCGTTCCAGAACGCTGTCAGTGAGCTCAGCAGCGGTTGAGAGATTTTTTAGAGAAATCTTCTATGTGGGTGATCGCATCACATATATGATGAAGATATGCCAAATCTTCTGGTATCATCCGTAGATCACCACTTCATCGCGGCGGATCGAGTCGACAAGGTATGGGCTGACGGCTTTTTCGGTGACAAGATCGACTTTCATATGAAGAGTCTCTTCGATCTCGTCTTCAATTCGCACGAGCTGGAAGAGGCTTTTTGGGCGGGAGAACCGTACCAGAATGTCGATATCACTTTTTGCTCCGGCTTCACCCCTGGCATACGAGCCAAAGATGGCAATTCGCTCTGCATCGTACTTTGTCAGTATTGCAACGATGGTCTCCCGGATCTTCCTTTTTAATTTGCGTCCAGTCATTTACCGCACATCTCCCGGAATATTAACATTCAATATTATTCCCCGCTCGTCATCAGTCTTTTGAAGAGATATACTCATGGCTGTTTTAGTCCTCCCTCCGCATTCTTACACGACCAAGTGTCTGTTGTGGTAAGGTACTGCATCACCATTACCTTCGGGAGACCTGAAAATCAATCCGGGACAATATCTCCGGGATCTGCCGGATGGTGTCGCGGTCTTTTTCTTTCTCTGGTTCGGACAGATTCTCGTAAGGCACAAGCGAGGGATGGATCTTCTGTGCATCATCGCGCTTCTCTCCGTAACGCCACCCGCCTTCCAGCTTCTCACTCATCCAGCGTTCGTGCTCAAGGGAGGAAAGCCGCTCAGTCTCATCCGGGGTAAACTGGAATTCAAGGGGGGCGTCCCAGTCGGTAACAGGTCCAATTTCACAACCCACAAGCGATAATTTTGTCCAGATGAAGTTTGCCTGCTTCCGGTTGGACTCCCGGTATTTTTCTCCGGCAATCCCATCTTTCTTTTCTGTGAGTACCCCGAGTTCATCCCAGCTGACGAGCATCCGGTTTGTCTCTCTGGTTTGTCCTTTCTTCTTCTCTTTTGTGCAATAATTTTCATGAATAGACAGGGCGAGGATCTCTTCTTCACCTGCAAGAATGAGCTGGCTGTTGGCGGTGAGCTCAAACATGTTTACCGGGTGGATCTCGCGTATGCTCTTAAGCCCTACCTGTTCATCGGCAATGAGCTTTGCCACACTGGTATTATGATCCATGCGCACAATGAAACGGACCTCTCTTTCGGCAGTGTATTGATGGAGCGTTAAGGCGGCGTAGAGCCCCAGTGAGTCATCATCAAGACAGATATATGCAACAAAACCCCGGTCAAGAAGGGGATTTTTTAAAAACTCCCCATTTTTAAAAGCGGCAGACCGGACATCCATGGTGAGTGCCCCCAGATCGCAGGCTTGGGAAAGTTTCGGGTATTGGATGAGCAGACTCTCCCGGATCTGCCCGGCGTTTACATCCATAAGAACGATCGTTAACCGGGTCTGTTCTCCTCTATGCGACAGGTACCAGGTCCGGGCAATCCGGGTCAGAATA
>SESB01001455.1_pt1 | contig 15492 bp, 11 predicted proteins | sample 3171441 | NCBI WGS metagenome assembly SESB01 (sample SAMN06051867, study PRJNA518727) | freshwater metagenome | biome: subpolar coniferous forest; feature: holomictic lake; material: water; isolation source: holomictic Lake 227, 6 m depth | place: Canada: near Kenora, Ontario | collected...
GTTGACAATTCTGGCAATGTTGAAAGTTGTACGGCTATTCCTGGCAGCCATTCGCCCGTAACTACTACCACTATAGGTATTCTTCCGAATGCCGCTGGCATGACTCTTATCGGTCAACAATTAAATCTCGAACCAGCTAGTGGATTATTTGGTGGTGTCGTAAATACTCTAGCGCAAACTTTTGCAGGTATTAAAACATTTTCTAATACAGCTGCTTTTACTAATGGTCTTGGTATCGGGACTGGTTATAATATAAATTTCGCCGCTAATGCAGATAAAGTTACATGGACTACTGGAGTTGGCGGTTCAATCAACGCAACTACTTATACCGGTAATGCCTCAACTTCAAGCTATGCCTTAACCGCGGCGTCAGCTACTACTGCTGGCTCGGCAAATACGGCAACCGCTCTTGCTGGTGATGGTTCTAACTGTTCAGCTGGTAGCTATCCACTCGGAGTTGATGCTTCTGGTAATGTACAAAGCTGTACATTCGCAGGCGGTGGAGTAACCGGTTCTGGGACAGTTAACACAATTCCAAAATGGACACCAAGTACTACTTCACTCGGGAATAGTGCGATCACTGATGATGGCACAACTATAAATATTTCTCGAAATACTGCGAACACAATCCTTACTCTTGCTTCTATTACAACCGGGAGTCCGATTATAAATCTTAGCGCCGGAACTGGTGGTATTGGGGTTATTAATTCCACTGGCAGCACTTATAATATTTTAAAACTTCAAACCGCCTCTACGGATAGATTAACCATCGACGGGACTGGCAATATTGGTATTGGCACAACGGCCCCCTTAGCCAAGTTAGAGGTAAATGGAAATATATTATTGAGTAACACTGCTGTTAATAAGGTTATTTCGCTTGGTGACATTAATATCATGGATGCGATCGCGCCAAGTTTAACTATTAAGGGTAGTGGCAATATTGCCGCTTGTTTTTCGGGCGACACAGTTATTACCACGCCAAACGGAACAGAAGAAATTAGTAATTTAAAAATTGGTGATACCGTAATTTCTTATGATATTGATAAAAAAATAAGGCTGGAATCTAAAGTGATTAAAATATTTTCTCGCACAGTTCCCGAATATTATCAATTAGAAATCGGTTCTAAAACTATCAGAACGACAGCGGAGCATCCTTTTTATACGCAAAATGGCTGGACGCTTGTTAAAAATCTCTCTTTAGATGATAAATTATTTGACGGCGAATCATGGGCGAAAATTACAAAAATAACACTTATAAAAGATAGTTTATCGGTTTATAACTTACATGTTGACGCTCCTAATAATTATTTTGCTGCCGGAGTTTTGGTTCATAATAAAAGCGGTACGTCAGAGGGTGGAGGAATAATTTTAGATACTGGACAGGGTATTCTAGCCCCTGGAGATGTTATACTGGTTCCAAACGGTGGTAACGTCGGGATTGGAACGAATAGTCCTGGCGCTAACTTATCTTTTGGCCCCAATTTTGGTAGTGATATTTTTCTTTATGAAACTGGCGGCACTGGCTATGGTTTTGCAACTCAGAATAGTTTGTTGGAAATCTTTGTAAATAATGCCACGGAGAGAGTAGGAATAGGTTATAATTGGAGTGCTTTTGTTGAAACATTAACTGTAAAAGGCGACAAGGTTGGTATTAATACAATAACGCCGGCAGACAAATTAGATGTTAATGGGGCAGTGTATTTAGACCCAATAACCGCGCCTTCTCCAACGACTAATCGTCTATATAATGTCGGCGGCAACCTTACCTGGAACGGAATTCAACTCGGTGCTGGCGGCACTAATTTCTGGGGAGGAACTAAGAACGGAAATATTTGGAATGGAGACGCCGGTGTCGGAAACGTCGGTATTGGGACTACTGCTCCGGCGAGAAAATTAGAAATTGTTGACTCAATCGCTGGTGGCGCCAATGATATTTTAAGAATTAATAATTCAAGCGCTGGCGCATTTGATCAGGTTAGATTAACTTTGACGAGGGCGGCTGATACGGGGACGGGCGTCGCTCGTGGTATGTCGCTTTTTGGGACAGGTGGAGCTTCTGGTTGGGCAGATTATGAAAATCGCGCATTATCTTTTTGGACTGGATCTGGAGCAGCAGCCACTGAAAAGCTTAGATTAAGTGCACTCGGTGGCTTGTCTCTTGGTAGTGCATATGTTGCGAATGATCCTGGGGCGGGCAATTTAATAGTCCAAAATAGTGTCGGTATTGGCATGACCGCTCCTGGAACATATGATTTAAATGTTGCGGGGACGACTTTACATAGTGACGACGTAACTCTAAATAAATCTGGTGGCGCAGTACTTTATATTGCCCCATCTGGTTCTGGAAGTGCTACTTTGGCTATGAATTCAAATACCGGCGGGTCTTCGATTATTAATGCAGCCGGAACAAATAATATTTTAAAGTTGCAGACCGCATCTACTGATAGAGTCACAATCACCTCTACTGGTAACGTCGGTATTGGGACGACTACACCTGCCGTTAAACTTTCAATGATTTCAAATTTTGCCGGTGATGGTTTTGTTGTAAGTGCAGGAGTTTCTACATATTCACCTCAATTCAGTCTTAATGATATGACTAAGCAATTAGGAGCGGTCGGTTTGGCTTTAGGAGCTAATCATTTTTCGGGTATTGCGCTCGCTAATGATATCGTTTTTAGAGCAACTGGGGCAACGACTGCCGGAAATTTAATTATTACTAATCAAAACGCTACTGGAGATATTAAATTTGCGACGGGCTCTACTACTGGTAACGATACTCTTAAAATGGTTATTAATAATACCGGCAATGTCGGGATTGGCTCATCTACTCCAGCGCAAAAGTTAGTCGTTAATGGAAACGTTGCCGCTGTTTCGTATATATATACCTCCGATCGCAGTTTAAAGAAAAATATTAAAACTTTAGAGAATCCGCTTGAAAAAATAATGAAATTAAGAGGGGTGTCCTTTAATTGGAAAGACAATGATGTCGCCAGTATTGGCTTAATCGCTCAAGAGGTTGAAAAAGTTTATCCAGAGTTAGTAACTGGTTCAGCGGGCGGGATGGGTGTTCAATATGGTAACTTAGTTGGGCCATTAGTCGAAGCGGTTAAAGCCCAACAGAAAGAGATAGATACACTCGAGGCAAGAATCAAAGTTTTAGAATTGAAAAACAAACGAAAATAATATGAAAAAAACATTAATAAAATTTTTCTCATTGGCCTTTTTCTTCTTGTCGATTTGTGCAGTTTTGGTGCCGAATTTAGTCTTTAGTCAGCAGAACACGAAAGATACCGGCTACCAAATAATGAGGGCGGCGTCATCTTTGCTGCCAGAAACGATAACGCCGACAGTTAACTTTGGTTTTGGCGGCTCTGGTAGCACTAAACCCTGTAAGGTAGTTAGCACAAACACAACTTATGCTTTTTTTGTACCAACGAAGTTTGGCGATACGGAGTGGACAGCTTTTACAGCTACTTCAAGTCGCCCGGCTAATGTCACGGCTGGTTGCTGTGGCGATGGCAATTGCACAAATGCAGTTTTAGGTGAGACACCGATTAACTGTCCACCAGATTGTCAGGTAACTGTTTTTTGTGGTGATAGTGTGTGCGAGGGGTCTGAGACGGCTATTTCTTGCCCATATGATTGCACTTACGGAGCTTGTTTGAAAGATTCAAACGAGGTCGGCTGGATAAGCAATTGTCAGAATTTTTTCACCGAAGCCAATTGCGATCCACTCCATTGTATATGGAATCTAGGGAACGGCGGTTTTTGCACTGCTAAAGCAGCTCCATCAGTTGAAACTTGTAATGCAATCCAAGTAGGAGCTACCTGCACGGCGACTTGGGGTTGTATCTGGAATGCGGGCATGCATCGTATATATTGGTGGTGTACTGATGGTATATGTAGCTCTTCTATAGGTGAAAATGTCAATACTTGTCCTCAGGATTGCGGAGGTCTGTATTGTGGAGATAATATGTGTAATAACGGTGAAAATTGTTCTACTTGTGGCGCAGACTGTGTTTGTCCGCCAGTTTGCGGAGATTCTGTTTGTGAGACCGGCGAAGATTGCTGCTCTTGTAGTGGGGATTGCGGAACCTGTAACCAAGTTTGTAGCGGCCCATCTGGTTGTCAATTATATGATAGAAGAGTGACTTGTGAAAGCGCTGGCCTGGGTTGTTCTTGGGGGCTGCAGTTGTGTAATTAGACGAACTCATTTTTAATTAATATCAAATAATATGAAAAAAAATTGGCTTTATTTATCTTTGATTCTAAATCTATTTCTCTTGGCTATCATTGCTGTTTGTGGATTTTTAATAACAAATACAAAATGTTCGTCAAGTGTAAAGACGAATTCGCAGGAAGTACCCGTGGTGATTGATGGCGTTAGTCCTATCCCTGACGGGGTAGAGCTTTATAAGGCTAAACCTATCGAACTAGAATGGATGACTCTTGAAGAAAAAAATAGTATAGGGATTGATACTAGTACGGAAAGTCGTATTCAGGTTCTTAAACGAGACGCTAGTGGTAAAGCTCAGGACTACCGCATAATTAAAGGTGATAAACAAATCTTGAAAGAGTATTAATAAATTTTAATGTCTGATAAAAAATAAAAAACCCCTTGCTAAGCGATTGCTTTGCAAGGGGTATTGTTTTTTAAAAGAGGAAGAGCTTAGTCTTTGATAAGACGTACGCCGTAGCCACCATCGGCAAACTGAAGGAAATCATTAAAGATTGTGGCGCTATTGTAATTTATTACTTTCTCTAATCCCCAACTAAGATATGAGAAATCTTTATTGGAAGCCCACCAGGTAGCAGATTCGTTCATATAGTCGAATTCTCCAACTCCATTAGTATGGCTATAGCGACCACCGTTTGGTAGTGCCGTGAATCCGGTGCTATTAGTAGCGCCAGTATTTGGACTTTTCCAATGAGCGAACCCAGATTCTTTCAGCGGCCCGCCGTCGTTATTAACAAAGCTAAATAATTTTGTCCACTCAGCGTCTGATGGTACGTGCCAACCAGCCGGAGCAAGTTTATCTGTCCAGACAGCGAAGGCGTTATATAAACGACCATAAATCACAGAGTTCTGTGGGTCGTTATTATAGTCGCAGTAGCCACCAGTTGTTAAATTCATCCAAGCATCGTTATCGCTAACATTTGGAATTTCGGAACCATCATTGTAATGAGTTACTTTGAGGTTTTCAGCCATCCAGATTTGGTTACCAATTTTTACAACTTTGTAAGTATTACCGTCGATGTCGGTTAAACCGGCAAGAGTTTTAAAACTCTTAGTTTCTCCGATAGATACTCCGTAATTATTTACTGCTTTAATAGCGAAGTAATAAGTTGTGTTGTTGCTCAGATTGGAAATATTGGCGATTGCGCTATAAGTAGTAGCGCTTTTTGAAGGGGTGTTTACGCTGATAGTTTTATCAAGATTGTTTTCATTTTCTCCGTAGATAAATGAGATGGCAGTCTGATTATTATCAGTTGTTACGCTGCCGTTAAGAGTAGCACCTGTGTATTCAACATTAGTTGCGTCGAGAGTTGTGGCGCTAGTTATAGCACCGCTAGTTTGGAAAGATAAAGCTTCTCCATAACTCGTGCCAACTTCGTTTGTCGCGTAGGCTCTTAGGTAGTATTGTTTACCAGTTTCCAAATTTGAGATTTGGCTGCTGAAAGTAAGAGCTACTATCTCAGAAGTTTTAGGGTCGTTTATTGTAAGGTTTGCACTTGGACCATATACTAGGCCGCAAGCAATAATTTTAGCATTACCGTCATCAGTAATATTTCCACCGCTAATAACTGAGTTATTCGTTATGGCAGAAATTTGAGAGGTGGTAACAGAGGGAAGAGACGTGTCCTTTTCGCAGGACTGGCAAGAAGTAAGAACAACTGCCAACAGAAGGAATAACATTAAGTTTTTCATGGCTATGTTTGTTTTTTTGTTAAAGACCCGGTTGTTTAAAGCTAATTTAGAGTAAATTAACTATGATGTAATTATAGCACTTTTTTTATGCTAAATGTCAATATGAAGAGTTTAGATCAATAAAATGGCGCAAATAAAAAAGCCCTTTGAATTAAAGGGCTTTGGGGCGATAGTTTCCGGTCATCTCTTGGCAACAGGCTGTTGCTCGAGCTTTTTCAGTCTCTCATCAAATATTTTATTCTGTTCTTGGAGACTTGTTATTTGCGCCTGCTGGCAATTGATTATGGCTTGTTGGCTCTTTATAGCCTCGATTAACGGGGCGACCAAATTTGCGTACTGAACGCCATACTTGTCATTTTTGCTGCTGACAAGTTCGGGATAAACTTTTTCAACCTCTTGAGCGATTAAACCAATACTGGCAACATCATTATCTTTCCAATTAAAGGAGACCCCTCTGAGAGATAGAATTTTTTCTAAAGAATTGTCCAAATTTTGGATATTCTGTTTTAAATTTCTATCTGAACTCTGAATAAATCCTGTAGCGCAGACTTCGCCAGCTACATCGAGACGATGAGTCGGGTAATTTACACCAATTCCGACGTTACCACCGCTGGTGATAATCATTCTTTGATTAACAGCGCTTCCGCTACTGAATGTAAATGCACCGCTGACACTAACCGCTAATCGAGCTGATTCATTTGGATCATTGAAAAATGAGATATATGAGCCAGAATTGTTAACACCTCTGTTGACGAGGCGTAGTTGTTCCATGGAAACACCGTCAAGGCTGTTTTCAATTGTTAAGGTGGCTGGTGTTGTCAAGGCTAGTCCACTTGTCCCGATGTAGGCAGTACTACCATTATCATAGATGATTCCGGTTCCAAGCGTATATGGTCCAGTCCAGCGAGCGACACGATTGATTTCTCCCGAACCTGTCAGATAATTTTTGGCTTGTCTAGGGCTAGCCGAATTTAGAGTTTTTTCTGATTCATTGGGTTTAAAATTGCTTTCTTTCTCGCAGCTAACAAATAATGAAACTGAGCAGAGAATGATGAGGGAACAAAGGAGTTTTTTCATGGCTATGTTGTTTTTTTTATTGTGAATGTTCTTGTTTATTTTTTGCCAAATTAAGGCTTTTTACTGATGAACTAATATTAGCATATTATTTAATAAATGTCAATACATAATATCGTTGCCCCTAGTTTTAAAAAATGTTATAATTTTAATGTTAGTCCATAATAAATAGAAAGAAAAAAATCATTGACCCCGATTTTTTTATTTGTTATAATTGAGAATAATAAAAGTAAATTTTATAAAATAAATTTAAACGGCGAAACAATTTATAAATCTTTTTTTCCGTTTAATAATATTTCTACTATATGAAAAAATCATTTGTCGGTCCGCTAATTACAACCATTATCGTTTTGTTGGTAGCGGCAATGTTCGTTTACTTTTACATCTCTTTAAATCGCATGGACAAAAAAATTATGGCTGTCCAACAAAGTGTTGTCGATGACTCGGCAAAACTAACTGCCATTGTTAATTTCTTTAATACTGCCGCAAATGCCCAAACTACTAAATAATAAAATAATAAATAATAAAATAATAAATAATAAAAACACTATGAGAAGAGAATTTTTATTTCCTCTAATTGTCGGTATTGTTGCCGGAGCGCTCGTAATCATTTTTTGGCAATTTAACGCTCGTTTAAACAATGCTGGTAATGCTTTGGTACAGTTGCAAACAGCGACTGCACAAAATACTAAGACTGTTAATGACGTTGTTACTTTCATTAACCAAGCAACTGGTGCTAACAAGGGCGCAACTCCAGCCGCCGCGACTGAAGCTCCTTCAACAAAATAATCCTTATTTCCTTGATAAAAGCCCTGCCAAAAGCAGGGCTTTTATGTTATAATTTATATTGTTATCAGTAATGCGCCTCGTTAAAATGGCATTTAAATTCAATGAATAAATTTGAAGCTAAAATACGTTTAGATAAATTAAAAGCGGAAATCGATATTCATCGCTATAATTTTAGCGTACTTGATAAAGAAACTATTTCGCCAGCCGCGCTTGATAGTTTGAAGATGGAACTTTATCGAATTGAAAATGAATTTCCGGATTTAATTACGCCAGACTCGCCAACGCAACGCGTTTCTGGTCTTGCCTTGTCTAAATTTAAAAAAGCCGTTCATTCGCAACCGATGATTTCTTTATTTGATGCTTTTACCGAAGATGATATGAGATCTTGGGAGGAAAGAAATAATAATTATTTAAAAAGAACTTTGCGCGCCGAATATTATTGTGAACTGAAGCTTGATGGTCTAGCGATTAATCTTCGCTATGAGAAGGGAATGCTTACGGCCGGAGCGACGCGAGGGGATGGGAAAACCGGAGAAGACGTAACTGGAAATATTCGAACGATAAATAGTATTCCGCTTAAACTCCGTGTGCCAAGTGAAAAAGAATTAAGTGCACTTGGACTTACTAGCGTGTCGGTAAAAAAGATTTTAAGTCTTGTTAATACGGGAATTATTGAGCTTCGCGGGGAAGCGATCATGAGTAAAAAAGTATTTACTGAACTTAATAAAAAATATGCGAGAGAGGGAAGACCGCAACTGGCTAATACTCGTAACGGCGTCGCTGGTTCAATCCGCCAACTAGACGCAAAAATCACGGCCGAACGAAAATTAGAGTTCTATGCTTATGACTTGCTCTTATTTGATTCACAAGGCGATAAGCCATTCGAGCGCGGAGAAATTCTAAGTCGACGCGACCAAGCCGATTTGCTCGCGCAACTTCTTGGGCTTAAAACTCTGAGCTATAATCGGATTTGTAAAAATCTTGATGAGGTTTTCACTTTTTACCGTGAGATTGAAAATAAGCGTTCATCCTTACCTTTTGATATTGATGGAACGGTTGTAAAATTTAATGATTTAAAAATGTGGAATGTGCTAGGTATAGTCGGTAAGGCGCCGCGTTATATGCAGGCCTATAAATTCTCCGCGGAACAAGCAACCACAAAAATTATCGACGTCGTTTGGCAGGTTGGTCGCACCGGCGCTCTAACTCCAACAGCGCTTTTAGAGCCGGTTAAAGTAGGTGGCGCTACTATTAGTCGTTCAACTCTGCATAATTTTGATGAAATTAAACGTTTAGATTTGCGTCTGAGTGATACAATTATTATTGAGCGCTCTGGCGATGTTATTCCGAAAGTGATCCAAGTTTTAAAAAAATTACGAACAGGAGAGGAAAAGAAAATTAATCCACCGCGAGTTTGTCCGATGTGCGGCGGAAAAGTTGAACGCAGCGGGGAAGAGGTTGCTTATCGTTGTTTAAATAAAAAATGTTACGCTGTTAATTTACGTCAGATTATTCATTTTGTTTCGAAAGGCGCCGCCGATCTTGAAGGACTTGGCCCGAAATTAATCGAGCAATTTTTAACCGAGGGAATAATTAAAGATGCGGCTAATTTATATAGTATAAAAAAATCAGAGTTGTTAAGCCTAGAAAGATTTGCCGAAAAAAAAGCGGATAACGTAATTGAGATGATTAATTTGCGCCGGACTTTAGATTTAGCAAAATTTATTTATGGTCTTGGAATTAGACATGTCGGCGAAGAGACGGCGCAACTGCTCGCCACTAAATTAATATCTTTGCTTCCGAAGCAAAATAAACTAGAAAATATTTCGATTAATGATTTAATTAAAGCCTTCCAGAAATTAGATTTAGTAGATTTGGAAAATTTGGAAGATGTTGGTCCGATTGTTTCTGTTAGTATTCATAATTTTTGGAACAATGAACATAGTCTTGAGCTATTAAATAAGTTCGCCGCGAACGGAGTGACTCTTAGTCTTTCAAAGTTAAGCGCAAGCAATCAGAAAAACGCGAAATTAGCCGGCCAGAGCTTTGTTTTAACCGGAAGTATGGCGAGTTTGACACGTGACGAAGCGAAAGATAGAATTAAATCATTGGGAGGAAAAATTAAGGAAAGCGTCGGTCGCGACACAAGTTATTTAGTTGTTGGCGAAGCGCCCGGGTCCAAATATGAGAAAGCGAAAAAATTAGGCGTAAAAATATTAAACGAAGAAGAATTTTTGAATTTATTAAAATAGAATTTATATATGTCCATAAGCCAAACAGATATAAAACATATTGCCGAGCTCTCACGTTTAAAATTAACGGAAGACGAGGAAAATTTATTCGGTGAACAACTCGGATCGATTTTGAAATATATTGAGAAATTAAATAAAGTTGAAACAAGAAATGTTGAGCCGACCGCACAGGTTAGCGGGCTGGTTGATGTTTTGCGCACGGATGATGTTGTTGATTGGAACAAAGAAGAAGTCTCGGCTGCGCTTGCGCAGGGTGAGCTAGAAAACGGACAAGTGAAAGTAAAAAGAGTTCTATAAACGAAAAAATCTCCCCATTAGGGAGATTCTTCTGGTTCCTTTGCGGTTCCGAGCCAGATTTAACACTTATTATTAGTTTAGCAGATTTATCGCAAAAGTCAAAAGTGGTCTATATAAGTGTGGGCCCACGGGGAGTTGAACCCCGGGAACCAAGTGTTAAATCTGGCTCCGGAGACCGCTCCTGGGCCCACCCTGAAAATATTTTAGCGGAATAGAAATGAAAAATATTTAAATAAGGAGTAAATATAAAATAAAGATTGTGAATAAATAGCACTATGAACTTAAACGAACTAACAATTAAAGAAGCACGCTTAAAATTAGATAAGGGAGAAATTTCTTCTCTAGAATTAACTAAGGCCTGTCTCGCACAAATAAAAAAACTTAATCCCGAATTAAACGCGGTTTTAACTATTTGTGAAGAGAGCGCTTTAAAAGAAGCGGCGGCGGCTGACATAAGAATTAAGGCGGGCGAGACCAGTAGTCTTCTTGGTATTCCATATTTATGTAAAGACAATATGATGACGGCAGGAATAAGAACAACTGCATCATCTAAAATACTAGAAAAATATATCGCGCCTTATGATGCGACCGTTATTAAGAAATTAAAAGAAGCGGGAGCAGTTCTCTTGGGGAAGACAAATTTGGATGAATTCGCTCATGGTGCATCAACCGAAAACTCTTCTTATGGCGTCACAAAAAATCCGCTTGATACAAGCCGGGTCCCAGGAGGCTCTTCTGGCGGTTCGGCGGCAGGAGTGGCCTCTGATATGTGTATATTTGCCCTAGGATCGGACACTGGCGGCTCAATTCGCCAGCCAGCTAGCTTTTGTGGTCTTGTTGGCTTAAAGCCCAGCTACGGCCGTGTTTCACGCTTTGGGCTATTATCTATGACTTCTTCAACTGATGTTATTGGTCCTTTAGCGAAGACTGTTTACGACGCTGCTCTCGTTCTAAAAGTTATCGCTGGTCGTGATAAATTAGATGCAACGAGTGCGCCCGAAGCGATTGAGGCTTATGAGAAAAAAGCCATTCCTAGTTTAGATGCTTCGCCTCTAAAAGGTCTTCGAGTTGGTTTACCGAAAGAATATTTTTTAAAGGAATTGAATTCCGATATTGCTTTACGCTTAGAAGAAGCTGCGAATAAATTAAAGGCGGCTGGTGCTGAATTAATTAAAGTAAGTTTGCCGTATTCAGAATTTGGTATCCCGGTTTATTATTTAATTACGCCATCGGAAATTAGTTCTAATCTTGCACGCTTTGACGGCATCGGTTGGGGGCTCGCAAAAAATGAAGCTAAAGATTTGCAAGATTTTTATAAAACAAATCGTGGTTTAGGATTTGGCCCAGAAGTTAAACGTCGTGTTATGCTCGGCACTTATGCTTTAAGCGCTGGTTACTACGATGCTTATTATAAAAAAGCGCAAGCAGTTCGAACTTTAATTATTGAAGATTTTAATAATGTTTTTAAAAAAGTCGACATCTTATTAACACCAACAACTCCGCACCCCGCGTTTAAAATCGGTGAGCAAGTTAATGATCCGCTCGCAATGTATTTAGAAGATATTTTTGTTACTGGCGCATCGCTCGCTGGTCTTCCAGCCATGTCACTCCCGGCTGGACTCGTTAGTGTTAGTGATGGAAAATTTTTGCCGATTGGTGCGCAACTCATTGCACCGCGTTTAGAAGAAGGCCTCATATTTAGAGTAGCTGGAGTTTTAGAAAAATAATTAAATATATTAATCAATATGAAAAATCTTAAAAAAATTATTATCCCAATCGTCATCATTTTAGCAGTAATAATTATTGCTTATATTTTTCTCCGTCCGAAAAATATTGTAAAGAATGATGATATAAAAGCCTTGGGCAATTTAGGCGCAAGCGAAGCGAAGGCGCAAAGTTATGTTGCCGCAAAAACTCCGACCCTAAAAAACGGCGATATGATTTTTGGTGCGAAAGATGCTCCCCTTAAGATTTTTGTTTATGAGGATAATTCAAGTATTTATAGCGCGCAATTAGCGGATACGCTTGATAAGCTTCATACAGAAATGTCTACAAAAATAGCGATTATTATTCGACCCTTTGTTACAAAGAATTCGAGCTTAAATAAAGAAGCCGCTTTGGCAGTTGAGTGCGCCGGTTCTGATAAGTGGATGGCAATGCGTGCACTACTCTTTGCGAAAGCTAAAAATAATAATATAAATTTATCCGAATTTTCAAATTATGCCAAAGAGATTGGTCTAGATGAAAATGCTTTTGCGTCTTGCTTGACTAATGCTGAGAAATCCGCAAAAATAGAGAAGTTAAGCGAAGAGGCGGGGAACTTTAATGTTCTCGGTGCACCGACAATTTTCATCGGCGATGAGATGATTTTAGGAGCTCGCCCTTATGAAGATTATACTGATTCTAATGGTGACAATATTGAAGGCTTGAAGACGGTTGTTAGTAAAAAAATACAATAGAATATTTAACGGTTCATTATTTTTTGAACCGTATCGGAGAGGTCGCATAGCGGTCTAGTGCGCACGCCTGGAAAGTGTGTGTACCGAAAGGTACCCAGGGTTCGAATCCCTGTCTCTCCGCACTGAATCAAAATCGCTTTTATTTTCAATTTTAGAGAGGACATTATATGGCTCTTTGAAAGAAATATTAGCGATTTTTTTGTTATCAATAGTAGCGTTCCAAAGTACGCCAATTAGAGTATTTCGTTGTTCGTCAGGTTTTTGAGATAAAAACTCTTTTTGCATTGTTTTAGGCTCTAAAAACGCATTTCTTATCCGTTCCAAAGTAATATTATCTTGGCTAGATTTTTTGATTTCTAACTCTTGTAAGTCTTTATTAATTAAAACAATTTCATTTTCTATTATCTGATTCTTAGCCTTATAGTCGCCCTCTAAAACGACTTTATCCAAGTAGCCGTCTATCAGAACTTTCTTGCGTTCCTCAAGCGTTTTGAGCCTATTTTGAAGACCTAAGATAGCCTCTTCCAGATAAGACAAGACATTTCCGCTTTCTCTTTGTTTTGCTCGATAGACTAGATTAACGACTTTCTCGTCAAAGATTAAGTTATCAAAAACTCCGTTCAATTCCGTTGATAGATTCTCCTCCTTGATATAGGCCTTATGTTCCTCGCAGACATTCTTGCCGTTCGTGCAATAGTAATAAGTTAAACGGCCTTTCTTCTTAGTGGCTGTTAGCAGACAGCCACATTTAGCGCACCTTAACATACCCCGAAAAGCGAAAGGAATATTTTGTTTTTTAATATGGGATTTTTTAGTTAGCATTTCTTGCACCTCATCAAATAGTTTTTTAGAAATTAACGGCTCATGATTGCCCTCATATACCTGGTCGCCCTTTTCCATAATTCCGCAGTAGAAAGACTCCGATAACATTTTATGAATCTTGCTTTTATGATATTTATTATGCGCCCGACTTCTAAACCCCTCTTTAAACAGGGCATCAGCAATTTCCTTAACGCTGTATTTCCCAGTCTTATACATCTCAAAAATCTTAACGATATATTTTCCTCTTGCCTTATCAATTATTATTTTACTGTCTTTATTCAGATAACCGAGCGGAGCCAGATTCGGCCAACCGCCTTTTTCCAGTTTGGCTCTGATTCCTCTTTTAACATTCTTTGATAAGTCCAAAATATATTGGTTAGCCATTCCGCTTTCCACATTAAAGAGCAAAGCATTGTCGCCTGGCAGATATTGTCTTTCCATAGTCTGAATAATTTTTAATTCATTCTGTTGTAGGAGCCATTGAATAGTCGCCGAGTCTATCGGGTTGCGACTTAGTCTATCTATTTTCCAACAGATAACGCCCTGAATTTTACCTCGCTTGATCAAATTGATAAGTTCGGAAAATTGCGGACGGTTATCTGGTTTTTTAGCCGATTTACTTTCTCTAAAAGTAGCCACAATATTTAGCCCAAGAGTTTCAGCTAATTTTATCATTTCTTTCTCTTGTGAATCTAGAGAAAGAATTTGTCTGCTACTGTCTTCGGTAGACTTTCGGCAGTACAAAGCATATTTAATTGTGGTTTCATTTTTGTCGTTCATATAATTATTATTTAATAATCAAAAAGGGCAGTCCTGATTCACCTCAACTTAAAACTAGCTAGAAAGCTAATTTGTCGTTAAGCAGAACTGCCCATTTCGAACGGCAAATATAAACCTATAAAAAAGGCTTTCTAGTATTTAGTATTAAATTGAGGTGAATACTATTAATGTATCAAAGAACAAGCTAAAAATCAATATCGTCTAAAGAATGGCCAGTTAGTATCTCGGCGATATTCTCGTCTAATTCTGGGAAATTGGAAAGGTCATATTGCTGATAGTTAAACCAACGCATAAAATTTACTGGCTTGCCGATAGTGTCGTTAATATCGCTATGGTTATATTCCGTTTCGCCGTCATATTTATAGACTAAAGTTTCCGAGGGCAGTTTTGACTCCACGAGTGACACGACCTCCACAAAGGAATTTTCTTGCGGTTTGAGCAGTCCTTTACTGGCGATATATTTCTTTTGCCGAGGACAATTATTTTCAAAGACTGATTTCTGAATGTATTTGATAAAGTAGAAAATAATCTTTTGCAGTTGAGCTTGGTTTTTTATTTTAGTAAAATTTCTATCTTTACCCCCGACCATTATCCGACCTTGCCCCCAAATATCAAACATCTTTTTATAGATGTTTTTGATATAGGGCAGATTAAAAAAAATCATATGATAGTGAATCGCTCCTCGTTTCTGCAGTTCAAAGACCGCCAGATATTTTAAGTTGCTTTGTTTTAAGTCTTTACCCTCAATACCATTAGTTTCATAATTGAGCCGTCTGATAAATTTAGTAAATTCATAATTGGCTTTTTTGAGGTCAGTAATATTCTCGGCAAATGTCAGCGTTAGGGTAATCGGCAAATAGGGTTTACCTTTTTCTTTAAACCATAAAAAACAGTTGGCCATAATCAATCGTTTAATCATTCGCTTGGCACGTCTGGCCGAAGATTTAAGTATTTCCTCGGCACTAGTCTTGGGCTTGGGGAATTTTTTGGCCTCTTCAATTTCTTCCTCGGTTTTGCTATGCCGAATCCTACGCTCCAAGTGGATATCACGACCAAACTGATATATCTCTAGGAGCGACCCAGATTTAAC
>SESB01001456.1_pt1 | contig 15476 bp, 12 predicted proteins | sample 3171441 | NCBI WGS metagenome assembly SESB01 (sample SAMN06051867, study PRJNA518727) | freshwater metagenome | biome: subpolar coniferous forest; feature: holomictic lake; material: water; isolation source: holomictic Lake 227, 6 m depth | place: Canada: near Kenora, Ontario | collected...
CAGAGAATAGCCGGGGGTTGAGCGAAGCGACACCCCCGGAACCCGTCTCACCAACGTCTCACCCCGGCAGGGGTGGCAGAAAAAACAGGAAAGAATGGGTTTCTCTCCTTTGCGTTCTTTGCGGCCTTTGCGCGAAACGCTCTTCTCTTTCCTGAATAACTCCCGCGAAGAACGCCAAGGACGCAAAGACTAGAAGGTTGCCTCCACCAGCTTCCCATACAGCGCGTCCAGCGACTCTGCCATCACGCGCACGTTGCCGAGCACGGGCATGAAGTTGGTGTCGCCTTCCCAGCGCGGGACGATGTGCAGGTGCAGGTGATCCGCCACTCCGGCTCCGGCGGCTTTGCCGAGGTTGAGCCCGACGTTGAATCCTTCGGCATGCACCACTTTGCGCAGGAGTTTCTGCGCGAAGGCGGCTTGCTCCCACAACTCCAACTGTTCGCCCTGCGTCAGATCCGCGAGGTCGGCCACTTTGCGGTAGGGCACCGCCATCAAATGGCCCACCGTGTAGGGGAAGCGGTTCATGAGGAGAAAGGTCTCCTTGCCGCGCCGTACGACGAGATGCGCGCGGTCGTCAGTGGATTGCGCGGCTTCGGTGAGGAAGTCGCGCCCTTTATCCATCGAAAAATACTCCACGCGCCAGGGCGCCCAGACGGATTGCAGAGACTCGGGAAATGCCATGCCGCATTGTGAGCATTTGGCGTGCGCCAAGGCGAGAACGAATAAAAAACCGCGCCCCCCCTTTCAGGTGGGCGCGGTTCAAATTTGCTGGTGCGATGCGTTTATTCGCCGTCCACACCGGCTTTGACGATCTCCACGAACGCGCGCGGGTCAAGGCTGGCTCCGCCGACGAGCGCTCCGTCGATGTCGGGCTGACCCAGAAGCGTCTTGGCGTTGTCGGGTTTCACGCTGCCGCCGTATTGGATGCGGATTTTGTCGGCCACGGCTTGATCGGCGATCAAGGCGATGGTCTTGCGGATGAATGCGTGGGCCGCCTGCGCCTGTTCGGGGCTGGCGACGCGCCCGGTGCCGATGGCCCACACGGGCTCATACGCAATCACCGTTTCCGCGATTTCCTTGGAACTCATGTCCGCGAGACTGCCGCGAAGCTGGGTTTCGAGCACTTCTTCCACCCGGTCGGCATCGCGCTCGGCGAGGGTTTCGCCCACGCAGAGGATCGGCTTGAGGGAGGCTTCGTGCGCGGCGCGGACTTTCTTGTTCACAATCGCGTCGGTCTCCCCGAAGAGGGTGCGGCGTTCGCTGTGGCCCAGCACGACGTAGCGCACGTAGAGGTCGCGCAGCATCGCGGCGCTGATCTCTCCGGTGAACGCGCCGCTCTTTTCAAACGACATGTTCTGCGCGCCGAGCTTGACGCTGGAGGTGTTGCTGAGGCGCTCGCCTGCTTTGGCCAGCGCGGTGAAGGGAGGAACAATGACCACGTCCACGCCGCCTTCGTCGCCCAGTTCGAGCAGGAAGGTATCGAGGAACGCATCGGCTTCGCCGACGGTCATGTTCATTTTCCAGTTGGCTGCAATGATCTTTTTACGCATAGGGATTTTCTAAATAAAAACTACTTGTTGGTGAGCGCGGCAACGCCGGGAAGCTCGCGGCCTTCGAGTAATTCGAGGCTCGCGCCGCCGCCGGTCGAGATGAACGTCATCTTGTCAGCCAGGCCGAACTGCTTGACCGCCGTGACGGAGTCGCCGCCGCCGACAATGGACTTGGCCTTGGAGTTGGCCACCGCTTCGCCCACAAGCTTGGTGCCGTTGGCGAACGCGTCCACCTCGAACACGCCCACCGGGCCGTTCCAGAGAACGGTGCCCGCGCTGGCGATCTCGGCGCAGTATTGCTTGATGGTTTCCGGCCCGATATCGACGCCCGCCCAGCCTTCGGTGACGCTGTTGAGCGCGGAGATCTGCGTGGGCAGGTTGGCTTTGAAGGGGAAGCCGTCCTGGGTCTCCACGGAATCGACCGGGAGGAGGAACTTCACGCCCTTGGCCTTGGCGAATGCAAGGATTTCCTTCGCGAGATCGACCTTGTCGGCCTCGACCATGCTCTTGCCCACCGGGTAGCCGAGGGCGAGGTAGAAGGTGTAAGCCATTGCGCCGCCGATGAGGATCGTGTCGGCTTTTTCCATGAGCGACTTGATGACGGTGATCTTTGAGGAGACCTTGGAGCCGCCGAGGATGACCACGAAGGGACGCGCCGGGGTGGCGAGTTCGTCCACGAGGTATTTCAATTCTTTCTCCATCAGGAGGCCCTGCGCCGCGATGGGCAGGAAGGCGGCGACGCCCGCCGTGGAGGCGTGGGCGCGGTGCGCGGCGCCAAAGGCATCGTTCACATAGACATCGCCGAGCGCGGCGAGCTGCTTGGCAAATTCGGGATCGTTCGCTTCTTCCTTGTCGGAAAAACGGACGTTTTCGAGCAGGGCAACTTCGCCCGGCTGGAGCTTGGCGACGACGGCCTGGGCGGATTCGCCCACGGTGTCGGTTGCGAACGCCACGGGGGCGTTGATGAGCTTGGAGAGCCGCTCGGCCACGATGGCCAGCGAGTATTTCGGGTTCGGCTTGCCCTTGGGGCGGCCAAAGTGGGCCATGAGGATGACCTTCGCCCCTTTTTCGCGCAAGGCGGCGATGGTGGGAAGGCTTTCGACGATGCGGGTGTCGTCGGTGATGCGCTGTGCGCCATCCACTTCTTCAGTGGGAACATTGAAATCGACGCGGACGAGCACGCGTTTGCCCTGAACATCGATGTCGCGAACGGAAAGCTTGGCCATAGTGAGATGTGGTTGAAATTAAAATCCGACCGGGGTCGCCGAACCCCGGTCGGGAAGATTTTTTCGAGAACCGCGAGATAACTCCCGGCCTCCGGCAATCGGCGTGCCGTAGGATGGATGCGACGCGGCGGGATTACTTGCCGAGCATTTCGAGCATCTGGACGCAACGGTTGGAATAGCCCCATTCGTTGTCATACCAGCCGACGATCTTCACGAACTTGCCGCCGTTGACCATGGTCAGGCCGCTGTCGAAGATGCAGGAGTGCGCGTTGCCCACGATGTCTTGGAGCACGAGGGGTTCGTCGCTGTATTCGAGAACGCCTTTCATCGCGCCTTCAGCGGCGGCCTTCATCGCGGCGTTGATCGCTTCGACGGTGGCATCTTTGCTGAGGATGGCGGTGAAGTCGGTCACGGAGCCGTCCGGAGTCGGAACGCGGAACGCGCCGCCTTGCAGCTTGCCGTTGAGCTCGGGGAGCACTTCGCCGATCGCCTTGGCAGCACCGGTGCTGGAAGGCACGATGTTGATGGCGGCGGAACGGGCGCGGCGCAGGTCTTCATGGGGAAGATCGAGGATGCGCTGGTCGTTCGTGTAGCTGTGAATGGTGCTCATGAAACCGGCTTCGAGGCCGAAGGTGTCGTTGAGAACCTTGACCATCGGGGCCAGGCAGTTGGTCGTGCAGCTCGCGTTGGAGACGATGAAGTGCTTGGAAGCGTCGTAGATGCTGTCGTTGACGCCCATGACGATCGTGGCGTCAGGCTGCTTGGCCGGAGCGCTGATCAGAACGCGCTTGGCGCCGCCCTGGATGTGGAGGGCCGCCTTGTCGCGGTCGGTGAAGAAGCCGGTGGATTCGAGGACGACGTCCACGCCGAGTTCGCCCCAGGGGAGCTTGGCGGGATCGCGTTCCTTGAGGATCTTGATCTTGTGGCCGCGCACGATGAGGTATTCCGCATCATAGCCGATGGTGCCGTCGAACTTGCCATGCACGGAGTCCCACTTGAGGAGCTGTGCGAGGGTTTTGGTGTCGGTGAGATCGTTGATCGCCACGACGTTTTCGCACTGGGCGGGGGTCATTGCACGCAGCACGTTGCGGCCGATGCGGCCGAATCCATTAATGCCAAACTTTGCCATAGAAGAGTTAAATAAGGTGGTTGGTTGAATTAGAAGCGCTAAACTTAGCGGGGTTTTCAGGGCAGCGTCAATCCAACTTTTGTCCTTACTTCGCCTCGGATTGCTCCCACACTCCGCGATGCTCGAACTCGAAGCCGAGCGCCTCTGCCCGGTGGGGCAAAACGCGCTGACTGTCCAAAAACAAACCAGAGAGGGAACCGAACACCCACTTCAGGAGCCAAGCTGGAGCGCGAAACACCGCCCGACGGTGGAATCGGCGGGCCATCGCCCAGGTAAAATCGCTATTGCGCAAGGGCACCGGCGACGTGGCATTGAACACCCCGCGCGCCTGCGGGTTCTCCACCATAAAAACCACCAACCGGGCCACGTCCCGCACATCCACCCAGGAAACCCATTGCCGTCCGCTGCCCAAAGTCGCCCCCAGCCCGAGCCGATACACGGGTTTCAACGCCTTCAACATCCCCCCGGCTTCCCCTAGCACCACTCCGAACCGCAGAATCGCCACCCGCACCCCGCCCCGTTCCGCCCGGCGCGCCTCCGTCTCCCAAACCCGGGCGACTTCCGCCAGAAATCCCGAACCGGCGGGCGAACTCTCGTCGGCGATCTGTTCCCCCGTGTCTCCGTAATAACCGACCGCCGAGGCGCTGATGAGTGTCCTTGGCCCGCGGGTTCCGGCGGCGAGAAGGGCGTCCACCAAGGCGTGTGTCCCCTCGATGCGGCTTTCCCGGATGCCCCGCAGCTTCTTTGCCGTGGGAAGGCCCATGATGGATTCTCCCGCCAGATGGACCACGGCATCCAACCCGGCGACATCAGGCAGTGCCCCGGCGCAAAACCGGCGTGTTTCCGCGCACCCCTTCACCCCGCGCTCCGGGGATCGGCTGAAGGCAACACACGTGTGCCCCGCCCGCCCGAGTGCTTCCACCACCGCCTGTCCCACAAACCCGGAGGCTCCGGTGATGCCGATTTTGAGTTGCGTTTGCATGGGCAATGAAAGTTTTTGTGTTTCGCGCAAAGGCCGCCAAGGACGCAAAGAAAAGACAGTTTTTCAGTAAGAATTCTTTCCTTTGCGTCCTTGGCGTTCTTGGCGCGAAATAATTCAGTCCAGTTTCCTAATCAAAATGCGAGTGCAGCCAGTCGTAGGGGAACCGGTTGCCGGGACAATCGGTGGGCCACTGTGGCGGGTTGATCTCGCGGTGCGGTTTCACGATGGCAAGTTGGTGATCGGTTTTGCCGACCCGTTTGCGCAAATACCCGATCAACTCGTCCAGAGCTTCGAGCTGTTCCCGGGTCGGCTTGGTACGATTGTAATCGCCCACCAGGCAGATCCCGAGCGCAATGCTGTTGAGATAATCCGAGTGGACATGCCCGCCGTTGATCTGGTTCGTCCAGCGGGGGCCGATCTCGATGGAGCCGTTGCCCGAGGAGGTGCCATTGCCAATCACGAAATGGTAGGCCAACCCGTTGGGCATCTTGCGCACATGGCGGTGGTAGTAGTCGAACGCCTTGGCGTTGCCCTGCAAGGTGCCGGAGTTATGCACCACAATGTAGCGCCAGCGGTGGCGGGCTACAGAGGCGTCATCGATTGCGTTGCGCACGGAGCGCGTAAGGTATTTGTAGTGCACCTCCGAATGCCCAAACGGCCACCACCAACTCCGCTTCTCCTCTGGCGTGGGCGCGGGCTCCTCTTCGGACGCGCCGGATTTCTCCACCACCACGTTTCCGGGGGCAGGAGTGGGCGGGACAGTGGGGGCTGGCGTCGGCTTTTTCTCCGGCTCGGGCTCAGTGCGGCGCGGCGGCTCCTCGGATGCCGGCTGCGCATGCCGCTTCTTGGTGGCGGGCTTGGGTTTCGCCTTCTTTTTCTTCGCTTTCTTTTTGGTCGGATGCTCGGAATCTGCACTGGATTGCGACTGCGCAGAGGTCTGACTTCCGCTATCTGAAACCGCCCAAGTCCGCTGCGGCATGGGAAAAAAGACCGCTCCCAGGAACAGGATGGCGGCGAAAAAGCGAGGGGTAAACACGGTGCGTAATGGTAAGCACGAGATGCCCTGCAAGCAAGCTGCGAACGGATTTTTCGCAGCTCAGGCAGGTGGTTTCCCCAAGGTGGCCGCGCGTTCGAGAATCGGCGCGAGATCGCTTGCGTTGCTCAGTGAAAAGGGAACCAGCATCGGCTCGCGGTGAAACCAGGTGAGTTGGCGCTTGGCGTAGCGACGCGTGGTCTGCTGGATGGCTGCGATGGCCTCTGCCTGGGTCAGTTCTCCCCGCAGGAGCGCTGTGATTTCCCGCCAGCCGATGACTTGTTCTGCCGTGGAGCCGATCCCTCCTGCGGCAAGCGCGGCGCGGACTTCCTCCACCACCCCTTCTTCAAACATGGCGTGCGTGCGGCGGTCGATCCGCTCATAGAGTTCTGCGCGTGGGCGTTCCAGCAGGACGCCATGAAAGGGCGGCTGTTGCTGCCATTCCTGCCGGAAGCTGGAAAAGGGTTTGCCGGTTAGCAGGCAGACTTCCAGTGCGCGGAACACGCGCCTTGGGTTCCAGGTGTCGATGGCGGCGGCGGCTTCGGGGTCGAGCGTTTGCAGGCGCTCCAGGAGTTGGGGAAGAGGTGTGGATGCCAGTTCGGCCCGGAGTTCGGGGCTGCCAGGCGGGATGTCCGAGAGCCCGCGCGTGAGCGCCCGCAGGTAGAGCCCCGTGCCGCCCACCACAATGGGCAGACGCCCTCTGCGGCGAATGTCGGCGATGGCTGCCTGTGCCGCCTCCAGATAGCGGGCGACGTTGAAGGCTTCCGTCAGCGCAACGGTTCCCACCAGATGATGCGGCACGCGCGCCAGGGCTTGCGCCGAGGGTTTTGCCGTCAGGATGTCCAGCCCGCGGTAGACTTGGAAAGCGTCCGCTCCCACAATCTCCCCGTTGCAAGCCTCCGCAACGGCAAGGGCCGCCTCTGTCTTCCCCACGGCGGTTGGGCCCGCGAGAAAGAACGCGCTTTGGGCCGCTGCGGTGAGATCGTCATTGGACATGCCGGGATATGTCAATGGATGTCGTTGGCATTCAAGCAGGAAAGTGCAAATTTTACCTAAAACAGGGAATGGACTCGCGCAAAGGTACGCAAAGGACGCAAAGGGAAAAGCTTGGGGATTTTGTGTTCCTCACCTCCAAAGGAACTCCATTCTTTGTGTTCTGCCCATACAAGATTCTATCATTGCGTCCTTTGCGTACCTTTGCGCGACATTTCATTATCGGATTTAGGTTTATTTGTTAAGCAACCGTAAAAAAATTTGTTTCCAAGAAAGAGAAGGTCTAATGCTCAATCCATGTCTTTTCTCCCTCCCGAGTTGTTTTCCGTCGTCGATCCCCGTCCCATTGTCCGCCAGGTGGCCCTTGAGGCATTTGGAACCGCGTCTGGGCGTCCTGTTTATGATGGCGGGCGTCTTATTGGGACGCTGCACGAAAACGAGGAAGCGACGGTCTGCTTTTTCGAGGAGATTGTGCCTGCGGATTTGAGCGCGACGCGCGAGGAGCAGACGTTGAGCGTTTTTGAAACCATCGCACGGGTGTTGTGCGCCGAGGGGATGGAGTTCCGGCATCTCGTGCGCACGTGGTTTTACCTGGACAAGATCCTCGCTTGGTATGACGGCTTTAACCAGACGCGCACGCCGTTCTTGCAGGCGCGCGGGGCGTTTGGGGGGGTGGTTCCCGCCAGCACGGGGATTGGGATGCCCAACCGTTTTGGGGCGGCGGTGGTGGCTGGAGCGCTGGCCATCAAGCCGAAGAAGATCGCCAGGGTGCGCGAGGTGGCCTCTCCGCTGCAATGCCCTGCGCTGGACTACAAAAGCTCGTTCAGCCGCGCGGTGGAAGTGGAGCGGGCGGACGGGCGCGCGCTTTACATTTCCGGCACCGCCAGCATTGAGGCGGGCGGCAAGACGGCTTACGCGGGGGAACCGCAATCCCAGATCGAACTGACGATGCAGGTGGTTGCCGCTCTTTTGCAGTCGCGCCAGATGGATTGGAGCGATACTACGCGGGCCATAGCCTATTTCAAAGAGGGCAAGGACGCGCCGCTTTTCGCGGATTACCTGCGTGCGAACGGACTGGAGGCTTTGCCCGTCACGTGGATGCACGGGGATATTTGCCGGGACGACCTGCTTTTTGAGATCGAGCTCGACGCAGTGAAAAAGCCGCGTTGATCCAGAACATGCGAGTTGTTAATACCCCCGCCTCGTTCCTTGGAACGAGCAAGGGGAAAGTCTTTTACGGTCTCGTTCCCAATCTCCTGATTGGGAATGCACTTGTCCGCGAAACTCCGTTTCATAACGTGTGGAGAGTGCTTGTGCCCGGTGTTTGAGAAAGGGCTCATGACATAGCGTGCGGGGGAAACAGAGTTTCCAAGACACTCGCGTGATCCCTTGCAGGGCTCTGCAAAGTGCGCTTCGCGTGAACTAAGCCGCGATGCGGCAGGGCAGTCCCAATCAGGAGATTGGGAACGAGGAGAACGCAAAAGGTGGAGCGTGCGCTCTGCGCGCGATTCCAAGGCTGGGCCGCCGCAAATAAAATCAGCTCGATGGGCTTTGAAGAATCGCCCGCGGAGCGGCCGATCCACCTAGCCGATCTGCCACACAGGGGGGTGGGGGATTCGGAAATTCTTTTTTAGAGCAATTTACCAAAAACTATAGCCGCGTCTTGGGGCGGCGAAGGCCGTTGCAAACCGTTTGTCCCTTGGGCTGTGTTTACAAACACAGCCGCTGCGGGCCAAGCCGCCTTGCACCAGCCTTCGGCGCTCCCAAGCCACTGGCCACATTTTTTTGTAAAATGCTCTAGGAAACACTCCTAATGCATGGCGTAGCCCTATAATAAAAACCCCCTCGTTCCAAGGAACGAGGAGGGGGAAACTTTTTAAATGCCCTGAGCTACCTGCCTACACAGGTTGTTTGTTGGTTTCCTGTGGCGGAGTCGGCTGAGGCGTCGGTGCAGGAGTCGGAGTTGGGGTCGGAGTTGGGGTCGGAGTCGGCAGAGGTGTTGGCACGGGCGTAGGCCAAGGAGTGGGGGCTGGAGTAGGCGCCGGAGTGGGCGCAGCCGTCGGAGCGGGAGTAGGCGCAGCGGTCGGCTCTGGAGTGGGCGCAGCGGTTGGCTCTGGAGTGGGCGCAGCCGTCGGAGCGGGAGTTGCAGTAGGAGCGGGAGTTGCAGTAGGAGCGGGAGTTGCAGTAGGAGCGGGAGTTGGGATGCCCGTGTTGTTGTTGAAGCTGTTGACAGCGGTATCGACCTGCTGCTTAACAACGGGGTCTGAGACGCCTTTTAGCAACTCTGACGCGAAGCTGTCGATAGTAGGTTTGAGGTTGGGCTTGGCACCTGGGCCTTCGGTGGCTACCAACGAATTTGCAGTATTGGTGATCACCGTCGGCACAATCGTGGGGTGATCTGCGGAAATCACACTGGCGACGGCGGTGCCGACGCTCACGATTGCGGTCTTTTTGGTGGAGGTATCGCCGGGAAGCAGCGCGCACAGTGCCGCAACGCTATCGCCTACTGAAGAGGTCACTTGGGCATCGGTTCCCTTGGTGATGATGGCCCTTGTCATATCTGCGGCGATTGAGGGGGCTTGGGCGGCGAGTGTGGGGTGTTCGGTATACGCCTGACCGATTGCGGTAGCGATCTTGCTGGCCATTTCCAGAGGTGCGGCGGCGGTGGCTTGCTGCGCAATGGCCCCCGCATTCGCTATGGTAGAAGGTTGAGAGACAATCACGGCAGTGGTGATTTGCGGCATTTGCGTGGGTGCGCTGCTTGCGGCACCAGTGATGATGGAACCTGCCACCGCACTCGCCACGGAGGGGGGAAGTTTGCTGGATAGCTGGCCGAGCATTTGCGATGTCTGCGGAGTGTCTCCTGTTGAGGCCGCAAGCACTTGCGACACGCGGCTGGCGATATCGTTCTGGGTGCTCGGGGAAGCCGATTGAATGATGTATGCGCCAAGAGCCGCAGTGGTATCGGCACTCTGTCCCTGAATGTTATTGTTCAGGAAATCGAGCTTTTGCTGAATGGTGGGGAGGGCTGCGAGTTGGCTTTCCAAGGCGGCAAGGTTTTTTGCGGCGGCCTTGTCATTAGCAGCCTTCTCTTGGGGGGAGTCGGTCTTCGGTTCATCTTTTTCCTTTTTCTCCTGCGCGCCAACCATCGGAAGGGTGACTGCGTAAACGGCACACAAGGACAAAACGAGGAGCAGTTTGGAAGGGAGGTGCATATACAGGAGTGGGATTGAAGGTGAGAGGGGAATGCGAAAGGGTATTAGATCAACTGTCAACCTGATTTTGAGGGGGCGTGCCTCCACTTATAGCGGGCCTTTGTCTTTTTTCAATTCAATTTTTGGGACGGGTGGTCGTTTTTGCGGAACAGGGAAAAGCGAGCCCAAGAGTCATTTTTTGCCCGGGCTGGGCGGGGTGCTGCTGCGGAGGATCAGCATTTCCCCCCGGCCGACTTCATCTGCGTTGGGTGTGCCCAGATGTCTGGCGGCCTCACGGCACTTTTTTGAGGCTTCAAGCTGGCCGATCAATTCCAAGTGGGCGGCATAGAGGGCGTAGTTGTAGCCAAAATTGGGATTCCACCGGATGGCGTTCAGATAGGCCACCTCGGCTTCGTTGAAGCGGTGTGCGCCATCCAAGGCGAGCCCGAGCTTGAGCATCAAGTTGTCGTCGTAGGGGAATTGATCCAATCCCTTTTGGAAGGCGGTTGCTGCTTTTTCAAAATAGGCGATTCGTAAAGGGGGGATTTGCATCCGAAAGGCGATCATGCGGTACGCTTCTCCCATGTATAAGTGGGGGTAGAAATTGGAGGGATCGGCTTGAATGGCCTGCGTGGCCTGTTCCACGGAGGTTTGGTATTGTAGGTTGCGCAGGGAGACGCGCGCTTTTTCGGTCAGTTCTTCGCCTTTGTATCTCCGGGCGACACCCGCCAGCATCACGATGCCCAGAACGGCCAGGATCACCCGCAGCAGGCTTGTGCTGGAGAGCCAGCGGGTGGGTTCGGGCCGGGCGGTTCCCGGATTGCCGAGCATCCCGAAAAGAAACGCAAAGAGGAGGGCGTTGCCGGGGATGTGCATGTTGAAATCGACCACGGAATGCGCCATGAGGGCGACGACGGCAGCGGTGGCGCCAAGGGTCAAAGCGAGGGAGTCGCTCCGTGCTGAAGCAAGCGCGTTGCAGAGGCGGCGCTGGGTGATGTCGCGGATGGCGTGCAGGCCGTTGAACAGGTGCGTGAGCAAAAAGACGACGGCCAGGAGTTCCCCCACGATTCCGTATTCTGCGAGCAACTCCAGGTAGTCCCCATGCGAATGAACCGGGTCTGCCTGTAGTTGTGGGCGGCGGAAGAGCCGCCCATAATAGAGATGCGTGCCCGCGCCTGTGCCCCACACGGGATTTTGCCGGTATTGATCCAAGGTGGCCTGCCAGTTGTAGATCCGCCCATCCGTTGAGGCTGACTCGATTTTCTTAAGCCTGCTTTTGATGACCGAGCTGTTATTTGCCACAAGACCGAAAACGCCTAAGAATACGAGTCCGGCAACCAAGGTGCCGGTCATGAACATGATGAAATTCCGGGGCGTGTAAATGCTGGCAATCCAGATGCAGAGCAGCCCGAAAACTGCAAGAGAGATGAGCCAACTGAGAACTCCTCCACGGCTTCCGCTGATGAGGACGCCCAGATAACAAAACAGGGTGAGGTAACCGGTGAGCATTTTGAGCCCAACCCCGACGCGACTCCAGAGGGTGATGCCCAAGGCAAGCAGGGCGACAGATTCCAGATAACCGGCGAGATGATTTCCGCAGATAAGCATGCCGCTGGCACGCCAGTCATTGTTTCCTCGCAGGAAGCCGAAAAGCATGAACCCGTTCTGCTCGCGAAACTGGATGAGGCCCACGCTGACATGCACGGCGGCCACCGCCAGGAGCGCGGCGACGATCCAGAGCCGTGCGTTTGGTGCGGTGAGATAAAGTGCGGTGAGCAGGTAGACCAGCAGCGCCGCGCCAATCATAAAAGCGTCCGGCCGCGCGAGGTAGGGAACCGGGGAATTCCACGCATGCCAGAAGGTGTAGCCCGCCAGCAACAGTGTGGAGACCAAACACGCCGTGGAGGGCTTGACGCTTGGGCGGCGAATCCAACCCAGCGACAAAACCGCCGCAGCGGCCGCAAAGGCGTAGGGAGGGAGGGCGAGAACAAGCCGCGTTCCGCCTGCGAGGCATTGAATGAGGACAAGGCAGGCGATCAGGAGGGCGGCCAGGAAAATGTGCATGAAAGGGGACTATAAAATGGGTGCAGCGGCAGATTTCTCCAGCGGGAACGCAGGGAAGCCTTGCGAGCTTTCGACGAGGATTATCACATGTGCTTGGAGAAATCCCCTAAAATTTGCGGGATGTCAGCGTTTGAGCACTTGCCTCAGCACGCTGCGCGCGGCCCGGTCGTGGCAATGGCGTGCGTACGCCTCGCGTAGAATTTGCGAGATGGTCCGTTTCCGTTTTTTCCGGGCGGCGGGTTTGACCGAAGGAAGCATGCAGCGACGGTTGATCTGTTGGTGGGCCATGTCAAATGAGGCTGGCATCTTTTTGCGGCAAAACGGTGACAGCGAGGTGACATTTGCGCGATATATTGTCACCAGATCGTCACATTGGTGTCACATGGTTGTCACTTTTGGCTTGCAGGGTGGGTCAGTCAGATCACCGGGATGCATTCCAAACCAATGAAACACTACCGCAGCGCATGGATTTCCGACGTTCACCTTGGCACTAAAGGCTGTGCTGCCGAAGCGCTCCTGGAGTTTCTGCGCACGCACGAGTTTGAGACGCTCTATGTTGTGGGTGATTTGCTCGACATCTGGGCCATGCGCCGGAGCATTTATTGGCCGCAGCCCCACAATGACGTGATCCAGAAACTGTTGCGCGCCGGACGCAAGGGGGCGCGGGTGGTGTACATCCCTGGCAACCATGACGAATACGTCTCCGGGTTCCATGGCAACTACGGCGCGGTGGCGATCGAGCCGCGCGCCATCCACACGACGGCGGATGGACGCCGGTTGCTGGTCATCCACGGGCACGAGCTCGATACCGTGGTGCAAAACATCAAGTGGCTGGCGTTTGTGGGGGACGTGGGCTACCAGTTTCTTCTCAAGCTCAACGAACCGATCAACTGGCTGCGGCGGCATCTCGGGCTCGGCTACTGGTCGTTGAGTTCTGCGGTGAAGCGGAACGTCAAAAATGCGGTTTCCTTTGTGGGCGACTTTGAGAAAGCCATCGTCCGGTTTTCAGAAACCGACGGCGTTTCCGGCGTGGTCTGCGGGCACATCCATTGGCCGGTCATCCGCAAGATCGACGGCGTGGACTACTACAATTGCGGCGACTGGGTGGAGAGCTGCTCGGCGTTGGTGGAAGATTTTGACGGAAACATCACACTGCTCACGGATTTGCACCCGCGCACTGAATCGCGCCGGGAATCGAAGGCCGTCCCGGCCGCGTCCGTTCCAAACCCAGAAGCCGAGGCCGCGCAGGTTAATCCCTGAACACGATGGAGCGGTTGCCGTGGATGAGCACGCGATCCTCTACGTGGTAGCGGACGCCGCGCGCCAGCGCCATGCGCTCGCAGTCGCGGCCCAGGCGCAGCAAATCCTCCGGCGTGTGAAAGTGTTCCACGCGCACCACCTCTTGATCAATAATCGGTCCGGCGTCCAGTTCCCCCGTGGCGTAGTGGCAGGTGGCGCCGATGAGTTTGACCCCGCGTTCGTAGGCCCGTTTGTAAGGGTTTGCCCCGGCGAAGGAGGGCAGAAACGAGTGGTGGATGTTGATGAGCCGCCCGTGCCATTCCTTGCAGAGCGCCTCGGGAAAAATTTGCATGTAGCGGGCGAGCACGACGAGATCAGCCTTGGCCTCGCAAAACAGGGTGGCCATTTTTTCAAAGGCGGCAGCCTTGGTCTCCGGCGTCACAGGCACAAACGCAAAGGGGACGCCCTCGCGTTCCACGAGCGGCCGGAGTGCCTCGTGGTTGGAAATGACCAGCGGGATTTCGATGGGCAACTCGCCCGAGCGCCAGCGCCAAAGCAGATCGGCCAGGCAATGATCCAGCTTGGAAACCATCAGCACCACGCGCATCTTTTGCTTGGTCTCGCGGATCGTCCATTCCCCCTCCAAATCCGCCGCCAGGGGCGTGAACGCCTTGTGCAAGGCGGCGCTGTCGAGGGCGAGGCTTTTGGAGTCGATGGCCAACCGGGCGAAGAACCACTGGTTCAAGGGGTCGGTGAACTGGTTGACCTCCAGCAGATTGCCGCCGTGGTAGGCGATAAAGCTGGTGAGCCGCGCCAACAAGCCGACCCGGTCGGGGCACGAGATTTTTAGCAGTGTAACCGGCATATCTTTGTATTCATTAGCTGCCCAAGGTTCGCAGGGCAAGCCAATGCCGGTGGCAGGTGTGCAATCTCTTCTTCTGAAAATCTGTGTAAATCTGTGAAATCTGTGGATAGACTCTTATCTCCATGACCTCCGAAATCCATTCCGTTCCCGTTCCACTGGGCAACCGCGCCTACCGTGTCCTGATTGGCGCGGGTATTCTTTGCCAACTTGGGAGCAGGGCAGCGGAACTGGGTTCCGAGCTTGGCAAACGCTGCGCCGTGGTTACCGATAGCAATGTGGCGCCGCTTTACAGCGAGGCGGTTCTCGCCAGCTTGAAAGAGGCGGGCTACCTGCCCACGCTCATCACTGTGCCCGCAGGGGAGGCTTCCAAATCCATGCGCGTTGTGGAACGCGTGTGCGACGCGATGATCGCCGCCGGGCTCGACCGCAAAGCATGGGTCGTCGCGCTGGGAGGCGGCGTGGTGGGGGATCTGGCCGGGTTTGTCGCCGCTATTTACTACCGGGGCATTCCGTTTGTGCAAATCCCCACCACGGTCATTGCGCAGGTGGACAGTGCCGTGGGGGGCAAGACCGGCGTGAACGCCGCGCATGGCAAAAATTTGATCGGCGCATTCCACCAACCCCGGCTGGTGCTGGCCGATGTCACAACGCTGCAAACGCTGCCGCCGCGCGAGTTCAACGAAGGGGTGGCCGAGATCATCAAACACGCCGCCATTCGCGACCGCTCGCTGCTGGAGCCGCTGGGTGCGCCGAATCTCCAGTTCGAGCCCGCCGCGCTGGCCCACGTCATCCGGCGCAATGTGGAAATCAAGGCCGCCATCGTCGCCGAAGATGAGCACGAGACCAAGGGGCTGCGCGCGCTGCTCAACTTTGGGCACACCGTCGGACACGGGATCGAAAACGCCGCGGGCTACGGGCGGTTTTTGCATGGGGAGGCCGTCAGCTTGGGGCTGGTTGCCGCGTGCCGCCTTTCCGTGCTCAAAGCCGGGCTCGCGCCGGAGGAAAGCCAGCGTTTGCTGGATGCGCTGACCCACTTTCAACTGCCCCTGCGGTTGCCGGAGGACATTTCCACGGAATCCCTCATGGCCGCGCTGCTCAAGGACAAGAAATTCGCGCAGGGCGAGGTGCGTTTTGTCCTCTGCCCCCGGTTGGGTGAGGCCTTTGTTTCCAAAGAGGTCACGCTGGAGGAAATCCGCGCCGT
>SESB01001457.1_pt1 | contig 15471 bp, 9 predicted proteins | sample 3171441 | NCBI WGS metagenome assembly SESB01 (sample SAMN06051867, study PRJNA518727) | freshwater metagenome | biome: subpolar coniferous forest; feature: holomictic lake; material: water; isolation source: holomictic Lake 227, 6 m depth | place: Canada: near Kenora, Ontario | collected 2014-07-08...
CGATCCTCTTCCAACATTCCAACGGTCAACAAGAGAACATCTTCGAAATCGATGGTTCGTTCCTGTCGCTTTAGCGTTTCATAAGCATCGTAGATCTTAGATACATATTCCAAATGTGCTTTGTCGCCGCGATTTGTTGGAAGCCGCACAACTCGGCCGGCGCCTAGCGCCGCTTCGACATATTCATCCGGTGCAATTTCTAAAACTTTTGCCCATTCAATTTCGCTTGCAATATCGCGCAGGGTGCTTCCTTGTGGGGCTAAAGAAATATCAGATCGCGAAAGCGCTTCGCCAATAAATCCCGATTTCATCGTCAATAATGAGGGGAAACTGCCGCCAAAAGAGTAAGGCCAGAAGTACATCAATTGCTTTAGGGCCGCCGAGTGAAAAGTTCGAGCGGCAGCAGTCGGAATTCCAAGTGTGCGAAGGCGGGCCCGCATTTCGCCGGCAGCGCGAGCAGTAAAGGTGAGCGCCAAGGTTTTCGTCGGGTCGGTAACCCCTGCGGCTACTGCATATGCGATTCGATGCGTGATAACTCGCGTCTTTCCGGTTCCCGCCCCAGCAATAACGCAAACCGGACCGCGGATACTTTTAACTACCTCCTGTTGATCAGGATCTAGTCCAGCCAAAATTTCTTCGAGATTCAACGCCATTGCGAGTACTCATTCACTAAGAACGCCAAGTCTCGCCACAAGATAAATCCCGAGCTGCATCTGGGCCATACCAAGCTGAAATCATCTGCCTGGCAACGCTGATCTTGGGAGGTAATAGAAGCTCTTGTCGATGAATCGCGCTGCGCAACTGCGCCCGAGTAAACCACGCAACTTCCTCGATCTCTTCACCATCTGGACGCGCCGCTTCCGGATTTGCCGCGAGCGCTTCAAAGGCAATCATTAGCGAAGCTGGAAATGGCCAAGGTTGCGATCCCAAGTAACGAATATTTGTTACTTCGACCCCTGCCTCTTCAGCAACTTCGCGCACAACGCACTGTTCAAAGGATTCGCCAGGTTCAACGAAACCCGCAAATGTGGAGAAGCGAAATTGTGGCCAAACTTTCTGCCGCCCCAACAAGATCCGATCGCGCGCATCTTTTATCAAAACAATGATTGCGGCATCAGTGCGCGGGTAATGGTCGGAACCGTCGGCAATACAACGCCGGATAGAACCACCTTGCATTGATTTTGTTATCTCGCCACACAATGGGCAACGAGGATGTTTATGATGCCAGTTAGCCAATGCTTGTGCGTGGACTGCCAGCCCGATTTCGATATCGGAAAGATCTGCACCCAACTCTCGCAAAGTTTGGTACTGCTCAAATTGTTCAATATCGATTGCCTCCCCGCACCAGCCAAAATATGGCACCTCATCGGCAATGCCGAGAAAGAAGCGCTCCCCTGCGGAAAATTCTGCTGAGCGAATCAACTCTTCAACTTTGTTGGCAGTTAAGAGTTCCAGTCGGCTCGAAAGCTTGGAACTTTGCGGCGTGCCATCGGCCTCTTTAGAGCGAGGGTGGTCGGTTGAAATTGTCCGAAATTTTCCAGAAGCAAAATGCAGGATCTGTGCCCGCTCCCACAGACGGGAGAGTTCTTCTTCGTCTAGCCGAAGATGGCCAGCCCGATCGATGGCTGCCCGAGCCAAGGGAAGTTCTAACGGGGCGCTATCTGCTGAAATCACAAGGCGACCCTACTAGCCTGCCTTTATGAAGGTCACCTCTTGGAATCTGCTCCACGGCCAGCTCCTCTCCCTGCCTGGTCAATCGGGTGCCAACCCAAGTAGCCCGGACCAACGCGAACTCTTGTTGGCGGCCGCCGGTCTACTCGCCGTTGATGTAGTCGGGCTTCAAGAGGTGGATAAGAATCAACCCCGCTCTGGTTCTCATTCCCAAGTCGAAGCCATCGCAACAGCTATGGGAGCCAGCGATTGGGCTTACGCCCGAACGGTAATTGGAACCCCGGGCGAGCAGTGGCGCGCGCTAGCGAAGGATGAACCCAGAATTGAAAGCAATCACTTACCGGCTTTTGATAGTTCGCCATCATATGGAATTGGGCTGATCTCAAAGATTCCAGTCCGGAGCTGGCACCACCTGGAACTTGGGAAATCGCGGATCGGCTTGCCACTGGCTTTCCCTTCAGAGAAGGGGGTTCGCTTGATTTACGTAAAAGATGAACCTCGAGTCGCAATCGCAGCGGAGTTAGCGAATGGCTTTACTGTTGCAGTCACGCATCTATCCTTCGTACCGCTGGTAAATATTTATCAATTAAGGAAAATCCAACGCTGGCTTTCAGAGTTACCGGGCAAGAAAATCCTGATGGGTGATTTAAATTTGCCTTTTAATATTCCAACTCGAGTTTCAAAGTGGAAATCTTTAAACACAAAACTCACCTACCCAGCGTGGGGAGCGAAGGTTCAATTTGATTATCTACTTTCAGATTCAATTTCGAATTCTCAATTTCGAGCGCTAGAGCTAGGAGCGCCACAAAGTAAGAGTGGCGAAAAACTAAACCTGAGCGATCACTTGCCAATTTCAGTGGAGATTACCGAGTAGCAATAATCTTTCTATCCTTGCTCGATATCGCCAATAATCGCGATTAACTCGGCTTCGGATAAGAGATCGGCCGGCTTAACGATTTGATCGCTGCCGACATAATAGAAGCTGGCACCAACGTTGGACAAAGGAATCTGATGGAGTTTGGAATATGCCAAGCGATACATCGCTAACTGAATTGCCGCCACCGTAAGATCGTCGCCAGATTTTTCGCGACCAGTCTTCCAGTCCACGATTTCGTATTGGTTTTCAAATTTGTAAACGGCATCAATTCGGCCGCGAAGAACCGTACCGGCGATCAAAGTCTCAAATGGAACCTCAACGGCAATTGGTGTTCGGTCCGCCCAAACGCTGGCTAACCATTTCTGTTGCAACTCTTTTAGCGGAATCTCATCTGCTCGAAAAATTGTTGTTGGATCCAGATCCTCGTCATCTAACAGCAGTGGGGTGGTGAAACGGCGCTCAATCCAATTATGAAATGCGGTGCCCTGGCGAGCATATTTATCAATGTGATTGGGCATTGGGCGGCGGATACTCAGCGCTAATTCCGCCGGATTTTCCCGAACGCTTATTAGCGTCGAAACTGAAAGTTTTGAAGGCAGGTAAACAACTGGTGCCGACCTCCGGCGAGCAATTTCAGCGATCAACGCTTGGGCATCTGCTAAATATGAGCGCTGCGTTGGGGTTATTGACGCAACTGAACTTGATAGTTGAGCATCGATATCCAAAGCGGTTGCACTCGTTACAATTTCGGCACTTTTCGCGACAATTTCGCTTTGCTTATTTTTCCGCGGCCAGGTGCCGCGCTTTGGATTTGCGATTGAAGGATTTTCACCCGTTGGTTCCGGCGCCGCAATAACTGATGCGCTTGGATTTATGGCGCGATCAACTTCGCTCACCCATTGAAATAGCTGACTTGGAGCGACCACGCCAATACCGGTACGAAACCAGGAGGTTGTTACAAAAAGTTTGGCGCGCGCTCTGGTGAAAGCGACGTAAGCCAAGCGAAGTTCCTCCTCGAGATGTTTATCGGCCCAACGTTTTGCATACAGTTCGAGACTCTTGCTGACTTCGGTTGCAGTTGGTCCGCCTACTGGGAAATCAAAATCTATTAATTGTTCGCGATCGCCCCGCAGTGCGACTGGCAGTGAACCCGAATTGCGCGTCCAAATATCAGATTTCTTACCGCTATTTGGAAAATTTCCCTCAGCCAATCCAGGAACTGCGACGACATCCCATTCGGCTCCCTTGGCGTGATGAATAGTTAATATTTGAACGGCGGCGTGACTGACTTCAACCGTCGTAGGTTTTAGGCCACCTTCCTCCGAATCGGCAACTTTCAACCACTGCAGAAAGGCGGAGAGGCTGCCACCATTTCTCGCAAACTTTGCGCCTTCATCCATAAATTTATCGAGTTGGCGCCGGCCCACCTTCCAACCAGAGCGGACCAAAGTTTCAACATCAAGGGCCAAGAAGTGCTCGGCGGCGGTGATCGCATCAGTAACTGATCCACTAACTTCGCGCCTAAAAGTTCGAAGTTGATGGGCAAATTCTTGCAGTCTGGCTAAACCAAGAACTGAAAATTCGCCTGTAGGTGCCTGGGCCAAGTTTTCTAGCGCGGTGATAATCGAACCGAGTGGATAATCCTCGGCCTCCATAGCTTCGGAATCACCACCTGCCAACAGATCTTCAAGTGAAGAGGTGCGGCTTCGCCCTTCTTCGCCTCCTAAAGCGCGCGCAAATGAGCCCAAGGCGGCAAGATCCTTGGCGCCTAGAGCTAAGCGCGGCCCGGTTAACAGTCGAATTAGGGAACTACCGGCATCGGCGAAAGTAATTACTCGAAGCAAAGCGATGATGTCGGCGATCTCTGGAACATGGATCAAACCACCCAGTCCGACGACATCCACCGGAATCTGCAGATCGCGCAGCGCTTCTTCAAGTTCCGGGATTTGGCTGCGGCTGCGGATTAAAATTGCAAAAGTGCTGCGATCTTTCTCGGCGAGAGCGATGCGAGCCGGATCGTTCCAAAGCTTGGCGATTTCAGTTGCTAAATACTTTGCCTCCGAAGTCGCATCCTCGAGGAGAGCGCTGGATAGAAAACCTGGACCGGCGCCTGGCCGCAGTTGCAGGCGGTCAACTTGTGCGACTTTTGCTTGGCGAAGGGCGATCTCATCGATAATCCGATTAGCTAAGGTAAGAATCTGTAGATCGTTGCGCCATGTAGTTAATAATTTGTAGCGCGGCACAACTTGTTCTCCAGTTGCTGGAAAATGTTTCGGAAAACTTTCTAGCGTCTCGGGACTGGCGCTGCGCCACCCATAAATTGCTTGATTGGGATCACCCACCGCCATGACGGGATGGCCTTGGCTAAAAAGGTGAGAGAGAAAACGAACCTGACTGTAAGAGGTATCTTGGTACTCGTCCAAGAGAACGATCTGAAATTTGGTTCGCTCTTGGGCACCGATATCGCCAAACTCAGTAACAAGTTGAGCCGCTAAATTCATCTGATCGTTGAAGGAGAGGTTGCCTGTTAGCTGTCGATGCGCTTCCAGCGCTTCCACCATAGGCAAAATTGTCAGCCGCTCTTTTATTGTGTCGATTGCTTTTTGAACTACTTGATTGGATTTCGCGGAGGAGATCGTGGCGTACTCATCCAAGCGCTGTTGGAGAAATTCTTTAAGCTCAGCGGAAGTGACGTGGTGTTCGCCGAGTTCGCCGCTGAGGCTGGTTACATGATCAACAATTGTCGCCACCGAGTGGTTCAGTTCAAATTCGCTGCTTTCAAAATTGCTGACAATGTTATTGGTGACTTGCCACAACGCAGCTTCACCGATGGGATCGCTACCGGCATCAATTCCCAGTCGAATCGCATGTTCGCTCAATACCCGACCGGCATAAGAGTGATAAGTCGAGACTGTTACCGATAGGTCTAACGCGGTTCCGGTTTCGGTCTTTGGCAGCAGTCCGCTGGCTTGAAGTAAGCGAAGTCGGCGCCTGATTCGAAGGGCGAGCTCGCCCGCGGCTTTGCGGGTAAAGGTCAGACCTAAAATTTGATCGGGTCGAACGATCCCATTGGCTACTAACCATAGGACTCGAGCACCCATAGTCTCGGTTTTGCCCGAGCCGGCACCGGCAATAACTACCGAAGGAATAGTTGGGTCGGCTTCGATAATGGCGATTTGCTCATCGGTTGGAAGATGTATCTTCGAACTGCCATATTGCGCGATTTCATAATGTTGCAGGCGTTGAAAGATTTCAGTGGCGCTATATTGATATTTGTTCATGGCTCAATCACCGACTTACCGTGGGATTGAATCGGACAACTAGCTTTCACGCCGCAGTTGCGACAACGTTTATTGATTACGGCAGCAAAGTTGGCGCCACTCATACCTTCGGCAGCGGCAATTACCTCTGTCTTGAGTTGCTCGTGATCAGGCGTTGCTTGACTGCGAATCGAAGCGCTCTTTGTAGTGCCACCCAAGTAGACCAATTCGGCGCCGGCACTTTCAGAGCTGGGGTGTAAATTGGTGAAGCCACCTTCGAGAACTGCCAATTGATAACCGCTTAGTTGGCGATGTTCCAACGCCTCTGATTTTGAAACATCCGGTGCGCCCGTCTTTAAATCAGCGATAAAGATTTGGCCATCAGCGGTGAGTTCGATTCGATCCACGCTTCCGCGAAGGATGACCCGACCCAGGTGAACTTCAAATTCTTTTTCTGCACCTAGCAGCGTTCGACTTTTGGAAATTTCGTGGTGCCAGGAATAGAACTTCTGCAACTTTTCTGCGGCGCTGCGAAATTCTTGATCGCCTACCCAGCCTGTGCTTTCGGCAATTAACGCCCAGGCGTTTTTCAATCGCTCGCTCAGTAAAGTAATGGCAAGTGCGGGCTCCGAAGCTAATTGAGCTGCAAGTGCGTGAATAGCAGAACCCAGAAGTTGAGCGGTTGAATCGCCATCGCGACCGCCACTTTTTTCTAAGAACCATTTCACGCCACATTCGGAAAAGGATTGTAAATTACTGGGCGAAACCCAAATTGAAGCAGATGGTGCGACGACCGGTTCGGTGGAAGTTATCGCCGCGACACCTAACCAATTGCTTGGGCGGGCCGATGCAACTCCATGCTCCCCCAAAGTCTTCAAAAGTGAAGCGGCAAAAGGTGCGTCGACGGAATTGCTTTGAAGTTCCCGGCGAAGTTCGGCGACGAGCGCGGTCGAGGTTAAGGACCTAGTAACGGTGGCAAAACTTTCATCAAGCGGCGCATCACCGCGAATAAATTCATCGAGCTCTTCGAAGTATTGCGAAGGCTCGGAATCTTCTTCTTGCCAGGCGGAAATCAGAACTCCGCTGCGCGCCCGAGTAACTGCTACGTGGAGCAAACGGCGCTCATCTTCAACCAGAGCGTTGGCCGAAGCGGCGCTAATTTGATCTCGGGCCGTTAGCCCGCTGCGCGCAGCCTCAACTAATCGTTCGCTGCCCAATAGCGATCCGCGTTGGCGCAGATTGGGCCAGGTGCCTTCTTGCATTCCAGCAAGTGCGACCAAATCCCACTGGCGACCTTTGGCCGAGTGGACCGTCAGAATTTCGACAATATCTTCGCGGACGCCTTTGGCTGTAATGGTATCGCCCAAGATTTTTTCACCGAGTAATTGATCAAGAAAAGCGGCAGGCGAACTTTGGGGTAATCGTTCGCTAAATCGGCGAGCAGCTTCGAAGAGTTCCATCATTGAATCAAGGTTGTGGTCTGCGCTTGCGCCACGGGCGCCGCCTGCCAATGCCTGATCGCGCCAACTATCAGCTAATTTTTTACCATCGTAATCAGTGGCGGTACTCCATAGCGCCCACAGTAAATCTCCAAATACCGGTGTTGATTTATGCGCTTTGCGACCGGCTTCGATTAGCGCGCGTAACTTCAGCAGGGCTTCACCGTAACCCTCAGGTAGGTCGGGGATCGGTTCCGTTAGAACCCCTAACATCATCTCGGTAACAGTTCGTGAATCACCAGGGCTGCGATGTCGAACCAATTGAAGTCGAAGTTGGCGCAATGAAATGGCATCTGCGCCACAGAGTTGCGAGAAGAGCAGCTCTTCAATCACTGGCCAATTTCTAATTTCTAGCTTTACTCGGCCAAGTACGATCTCGAGAATTTGCAAGAATGGTTTGATTGCCGAATTTTCAGCAAGCGCAAACGCATCTGAACTGACGGCAACTGGAATTCCAACAATGGAAAATGCCCTAACCAGAGCCGAAACTTGAACTCCGGGAGATCGAACTATGACCGCCATTTCTGACCATGGCAGCCCCTCGCGAAGGTGAGCGCTACGGAAAGTTTGAGCGATGTAATGCGCGGCCTCGCTGGCATTCTCCGAACGAGCGGTACTGATGCCGCGATCTACTCCTAGATAGTTACCCGCGCTTCGGGAGCGAGTTAGCGAATTACCTCTGAAGTGGTTGGCGACCGCTAAGCCGAGTTCGGTAATGGCCACCGTACTTCGATGGACTGTTGGTAAAAGAATGGTTCGTGTCGAAATCGCAAGCGCAAAATCAATCGCACCTTCGGGATCGGCGCCGCGAAAGCTGCCGACTGCTGAATCAGGATCGGCGAAAATAATTAGATCATCACCGGCAAGCAGATGTAGAAGTTCGCGTTGTGCGGCATCGCTCTCTTGAAACTCATCGATCATGATGGCGCTAAATCGATTTTGGTAACGCTTTCGCAATTCCGGATCGATACGCAGAAGTTCAATCGCCTTAGTAATTACCGCGCTGGGATCAATTCGTAGCGCTGTGTCGGAGACGGTGCCATATCGCAGCGCCAAAATTCGTTCATATTCATTCCAAAAATGTGCCACGCCAACCCAGTAAGGCTCATTTAGCTCCCGACCTTTGTCGGCCAAATCTTGGGGCGAGTAATTCCGTTCCGTGGCTCGCAGGATTAAATCTCTAAGCTCTTTTGCGAAGCCCTTTGTTGTGAGCGCCAATTTAAGATCAGAGTGCCAAGTCAAACTTTGTGAAAGCTCTTCGGTAGCCAAAAGTTCTCTGATAAAGGAATCTTGTTCGGCGCCAGAAACTAAAACATAGCGGGGCGCATCCATATCTTGGCGGTCATTGATAATTGAAAAAGCCAAAGAGTGAAAAGTCCGGGCGATTGGTTCAAAGGAAGAGCTAGCGGCACCCTGAACGATTTGATCACGAAGTAATGAAGCTTGCTCTCGGCCATAGGTAAGGATTAATAGCGAATCTGGCTTGTCGCCCGCAGCGATTCGAGCAATCGCAGCCGCGACCAGAGTTGAACTCTTTCCGGTACCTGGGCCTGCGAGAACCAGGAGCCGCTCCTTTCGAGCGGCAACGATTTCGAGCTGAGCTGGTGAAAGTTGTGGCCTCGGACCCGCGCTAGGGCGGCGCAACAACCTAATCTGGTTGGGATTAGAAGTTGCGGCTGCCATAGCCCCTATCTAACCCAAAGCCGGTGACAAATCGGCAAACTCCATAAAAAAGCCCCGCTGGCGTCGGAAAACGCAACGAGGCTCCTTTGAAAAACGGGAAGGCTAGGCGTTCAAGTTCGCCTTCTTGGTGCGAGCCGCTGAGCGAGCGCGCTCATTCTGATCGAAAACAACTTTTCGGACGCGAACCAACGAAGGGGTGACTTCGATGCACTCGTCTTCGCGACAATATTCCAGTGCCTGCTCCATGTTTAGGATCTTTGGCGGAATTAAACGCTCGAGTTCATCGGCGCCAGCAGAACGCATATTGGTTAGCTTCTTTTCGCGAACCGCATTTACATCCATATCTTCTGGCCGAGCATTCTCGCCAACAACCATGCCTTCATAAACCTCGGCACCAACTTCAACGAAGATGCTGCCGCGCTCTTGCAGAGTAAAGAGAGCGTAGGAGGTAACAACGCCGCGACGATCTGAAACCAAAGAGCCAGATTGTCGGGTGCGAATCTCGCCGTGCCAAGCTTCGTAGCCATCGAAAACGTGGTGCAAAAGACCAGTTCCGCGGGTTTCAGTCAGGAATTCGGTACGGAAACCAATTAGACCACGTGATGGAACCTTGTAATCCAAGCGAATCCAACCAGTGCCGTGATTAACCATCTGCTCCATGCGACCCTTGCGAAGGGCCATTAGCTGGGTAATAACACCCAAGTAATCTTCTGGTGCATCGATGGTCAAACGCTCCATTGGCTCGTGAAGTTTGCCATCGACAATCTTGGTAACAACCTGAGGCTTACCAACTGTCAATTCAAAACCTTCGCGGCGCATAATTTCAACTAAAACTGCAAGCTGCAATTCTCCACGACCCTGAACCTCCCAGGTATCTGGGCGATCGGTATTTAAAACGCGAAGTGAAACGTTACCTACAAGTTCGGCATCCAATCGGTTCTTCACCAAACGGGCCGTTAGCTTGGAGCCGCTCTGTCCAGCTAATGGTGAAGTGTTGATACCAACGGTCATGGAAATACTGGGCTCATCGACGGTGATTAGTGGCAGCGCAAAAGCAACTTCTGGATCAGCCAAGGTTTCGCCCAAAGTGATCGTCTCAATTCCAGCGACGGCGATGATGTCGCCGGGGCCAGCTTCTAACGCAGGGACGCGCTCAAGACCTTCAGTAATCAGTAGTTCCGAAATCTTTACCCGCTCAGTCGTTCCGTCGGTCTTCATCCAAAGCGCCATCTGGCCCTTTTTAATTACACCTTCGCGAACGCGACAAAGTGCAAGTCGGCCTAAGTATGGAGAGGAGTCCAAGTTTGTTACGTGAGCTTGCAATGGTGCACCCTCGTGATAAGTCGGTGCTGGAATAGTGTTAAAAATTGTGTCAAAGAGAATATCTAGGTTCTCGTGATCTGGCATTTCGCCGTTACCTGGCCGAGCAAGTGATGCCCGCCCAGCTTTAGCCGAGGCATAAACAATGGGAAATTCGATCTGTCGTTCATTTGCATCAAGATCCAAGAAGAGTTCATAAGTTTCATCTACAACTTCAGCAATTCGCGAATCCGGACGATCCACCTTGTTGATTACCAAAATAACCGGCAGATTCTTTTGCAGCGCTTTACGCAACACGAAACGAGTTTGTGGAAGTGGACCTTCGGAGGCATCCACCAAAAGAATAACGCCATCAACCATTTCAAGGCCACGCTCTACTTCGCCGCCGAAGTCAGCGTGACCCGGGGTATCAATAATGTTTACTATCTGGGCGCCGCGCTTTACTGCGGTGTTCTTGGCCAGAATGGTAATTCCCTTTTCACGTTCAAGATCCATCGAGTCCATGACTCGGTCCTTGCTATCGCCCTGCTCTTTGTAGGCAGCAAATGCGCCAGATTGCCAAAGCATGGCATCGACCAAAGTGGTCTTGCCGTGGTCAACGTGCGCAATGATGGCTACGTTTCGCAGCTCGTTGCGCTTCTTTAACTCCCCGGTAAGGTTCGGATTTTTTGGTTGAGCGAATTCGATGTTAGACATTGACCCTAAATTCCACTATTTCGATGCTGGACGGACAACTGGTCCAGATTGCGCGCTGAGTTTAACTTAAAGCCCCTGTTTTAACCCAATTCGCGCCTGAATCCCAGGCTAAAAGCTATACGTTGAAGCGGAACTCCACGACATCGCCATCGGCCATTACATATTCCTTGCCTTCCATGCGGACCTTGCCGCGATGTTTGGCTTCAGTCATCGAGCCCGCAGCAATGAGGTCTTCAAAGGCAACGATTTCAGCTTTAATGAATCCTTTTTGAAAATCAGAGTGAATGACACCAGCAGCGATTGGTGCCGTGTCGCCCTTATGAATTGTCCAGGCCCGCGCTTCTTTGGGTCCTGCAGTTAAATAAGTTTGTAACCCCAGCGTTTTAAAACCGACTCGGGCAAGTGTGGTTAAACCAGGCTCTTCTAACCCAATGGATTGAAGAAGTTCGAGCGCATCGGCCTCTTCCAATTCTGCAAGTTCGGCTTCAGTTTTAGCATCTAAGAAAATTGCTTCAGATGGGGCAACTAATTTTTGGAGATCACTTCGCAATGGACCGTCATTCAATTCAGCAGCATCAACATTAAAGACATAAAGAAAAGGTTTGGCAGTCATTAATTGCAGCTCAGCGATTGCCGCCAAATCAACTTTGGAGCCATGCAAAAGTTTTCCCTCATTTAAAAGGGCCTGTGCCTCTTTGACAACTTCAATCATTGCGGCGCGATCCTTATTGAGTCGGATCTCTTTCTCTAACCGCGGTAACGCTTTTTCGATCGTTTGTAGATCGGCCAAGCAAAGTTCGGTGGTAATTGTTTCGATATCGGCTGCTGGATCCACCAATCCATCAACGTGAACGACGTCGCCATCGGCAAAGACTCGGATTACCTGACAGATGGCATCGGTCTCGCGAATATTTGCAAGGAACTTATTTCCAAGACCAGCGCCTTCGGAGGCGCCCTTTACGATGCCGGCAATATCCACGAAGGAGACCGGCGCCGGCAGAATCTTTTCGGAGCCAAAGATCCTGGCCAATTGATTTAGGCGGGGATCTGGAACGGCAACAATGCCAACATTTGGCTCGATGGTGGCGAAGGGGTAGTTGGCGGCTAAGACATTGTTTTTGGTCAGGGCATTAAAAAGGGTGGACTTGCCAACGTTAGGCAGACCGACAATTCCGATAGATAGGCTCACGAGGAGTAGAGCCTACGCGTGATTGTCACTGCTTCCTGCCACGATAGTGCCATGAATACTTCAACTGGCTCAAATACCGGCTTAATCGTGGGTCTGGCCATCGGCTTGCTGCTAGGAGCCGTGCTCGGCGTGCTGATCACTCGCCTGCGCTCATCTGGGAAGGCTGCCGAACTTGCCAGCACCGCGGCTGCACTCGCCGCCGAAACCGCAAAGCGCAGCGCCGAAGAGACCAAGGTTTCCCTGCTCACCTCACAATTAGATACTTTGCGTGCTGAGCAAAGCCAGAACACCCGGTTAGATGAGGCGTTGAAATCGGTTCAACAAAATATGGTCGCATTAAATACTCAGGCCCAAGAAGCTGAAGTAAAGCGAGCCAGCGCCGAAGCCGGAATCCGCACTCAAATGGAGAACATGCGAACCGGTAATGAAACCTTGCTCCGCGAAACTACCAAACTCGCTGGCGCGCTCTCCAATTCTCAAACTCGCGGTAAATATGGAGAGACCCAACTCGAAATGCTCTTAGAGGGCTCCGGCTTAATCGAAGGGGTTCATTTCTTCAAACAGGATTACCGCAAAACAGATGCCGAAATCTCCAAACCAGATATCAAGATTGCAATTCCTGGTGGCAGCGAAATCTTTATCGACTCCAAATTCCCTTTTGATCGTTTCTTAGATGCAATTGCCGAGAAAGATCCTGATCGTCGCAAAGAACTCATGCAATTACATGCCAAGGATTTACTTGGACATGTAAGCGCCTTGGCAAAACGAGGCTACTCTGAAAGTTCAAACTCACCTGACTATGTAGTTCTCTTCGCTCCCTTCGAATCCATCCTCTCTGAGGCGCTCGAGGTCGATCCGCAATTGCTACACAAGGCCTTTGAAAAGGGGGTCACGATCGCGACCCCCACGACCATGATGGCGCTGCTTCGGACCGTCGCCTTTGTCTTTAGCCAGTCGGATATGGCTCACAACGCAGCTGCGATCAAAGATTTAGCCGGCGAGCTACTAAAGCGGATTGGCCGAGTTCACAACCGAATCTCGAAGTTGGGTGACAGTATTAAATCTTCAGAGCGGGCATATAACGACTTAGTTCAAAGCGCCGAGGAGAATATGCTCCGCCCAGCTCGAAAAATGATCAAACTTGGAGTCCCTTCCGCCACCAAGATAAAGGCAATTGAAGGGGTAGATGACGAACTTCGGATCATCAAAGTTCGTGCCGAAATCGAAGGTGCGGATATTGAAATCGAAGATAGCGATCTAGAGGATAATGAGAAGCAAGATGACTGAATTAAAGCTTCCAGCGCGGCCAATCAAAGGCCCAGGGCTCACCATGCCTGGGGTCGTGATCTTGCAATTCCTAATAATCTTTCTGGCGGAAGCGATTGAATATAAATTTACCAAGGTCGGTTTAATTACCGGAATTGCGATCTTGGTCGCCTTCGCCGGCGCACTCTACTTAGGTCGCACCGGAACATCTTTTGCAGCAGTGGTCAATCCACCAATTGCATTTCTGATCTCAACCATTATCTTAATGATCACCATTGGTGGTACCGGTCTACATGTAACAAAGATCGGATTGGATCTGGTTACCAGCCTTGCTGGCGTCGCGCCATTTCTTGCCTTCGGCGCAGCAGCAGGATGGGTCCTTCATCTAGCAATTATTCGCAAAGAGCGAAAGAGCGAAATCTAAAGTCCAGCGGTTCGCAGGTCCTTACGTAACTCTGGCGGTATCGAAAAAAGTAAATGCTCTTCCATCGCCGTAACGGTCTCAACTTCACCATAGCCGCGCTCTGCTAACCAAAGAAGCAAATCGGTCACTAAAATTTCTGGTACCGAAGCGCCGCTAGTCACGCCGATTGTTTCAACGCCCACTAACCACTCTTCATCTACCTCGGCAGCAAAGTCAACCAAGTAAGCCGCCTTCGCCCCGTACTCCAGTGAAACTTCAACCAAGCGAACCGAATTCGAAGAGTTTGTCGAACCAACTACCAAAACTAAATCCGATTGTGGCGCAATCTGTTTGATCGCCACTTGCCGATTTTGAGTGGCATAACAAATGTCATCACTCGGCGGATCCATCAAATTTGGAAAGCGTTGGCGAAGGGCAGCGACCGTCGCCAAGGTCTCGTCAACGCTCAATGTAGTTTGCGATAACCAGGCCACCTTGTTCTCATCCCGAACTTGAATCTCAGCAATATGATCTAGGCCATCAACAACAATTACATTTGAAGGGGCTTCACCAGCGGTGCCTTCGACCTCTTCGTGGCCGGCATGGCCAATCAGCAAAATATCTAAATCTTCAGAAGCAAAGCGCTTTACCTCGTGATGCACCTTTGTAACCAAAGGGCAGGTGGCATCAATGGTCTTTAGCCCGCGGGTAGCGGCATCGGCATGAACTGCGGGTGAGACGCCATGGGCTGAGAAGACAACGATGGAGCCCTCAGGGACTTCATCGGTCTCATCGACAAAGATGGCTCCGCGAGCCTCTAGCGTTGCGACTACATGTTTGTTGTGAACGATCTGCTTTCGCACATAAACCGGAGCGCCATATAGCTCGAGCGACTTCTCCACCGTAACTACGGCGCGATCGACGCCAGCACAATAGCCTCTGGGCGCGGCAAGTAGAACTCTTTTAGCCATGTTGGTAATCCTATTAGGATCGATCCATGCTCGACACTTCAAGTGAATCTCCGGTCCCGGTCCGGGTGATCTCTGAGGCAATCGGGGAATATTTGAGCAAGCTGGGGCCGATCTGGGTTGAAGGTGAACTCTCGGAGGTAACGGTTCGTCCCGGCGCAGCGATGGTCTTTATGCGGCTGCGCGATGTCAGTGCCGATATGAGCCTTTCAATCATGTGCCATAAATCGGTATTGAGCGCGGTGCAACCGCTGCCTCCCAATGCCCGAGTCGTAATGCATTCAAAAGTTTCTTGGTATGCCAAGAGCGGCTCGCTCTCACTTAGCGTTAAAGAGATTCGCCAAGTTGGCGTCGGTGAATTATTGGCGCGTTTGGAACACCTTAAATCGGTCTTGGCTGCCGAAGGCCTCTTTAGCGTCGACCTTAAAAAAGAACTCCCTTTTCTCCCAAAGGCTGTTGGTTTGATTTGCGGTCGCAATAGCGATGCCGAAAAAGATGTGGTTGAAAATGCTAAGCGTCGCTGGCCGGCGGTCCGCTTCGAAATTCGCGAAGTTGCGGTCCAAGGTGCGGCGGCCGTCAGCGAAGTTAGCGCTGCGTTAAAAGAGCTAGATGCCAACCCCGATGTTGAAGTAATCATCA